>Ga0224559_1001208_pt1 | contig 14652 bp, 15 predicted proteins | sample 714S33034metaG_FD_180676 | JGI IMG/M metagenome (GOLD analysis project Ga0224559, IMG submission 180676) | Peat soil microbial communities from Stordalen Mire, Sweden - 717 S3 30-34 | ecosystem: Environmental > Terrestrial > Soil > Wetlands > Peat | place: Sweden: Norrbotten County, Stordalen... | reverse complement strand
AAAGTTAAAAATGTAGAGATTGAAACACCCCTTGGAGAAATTGATATCTCTGTTAATGTTTCAGAAAAATTAGATTCTTATTCTGGGAGGGTATCTGTAATAAAATATCCATATAATGACCCTGACGTTACTAAAAACTTAGAAATATTTGCTGAACTTATTTTAACCTCCAATCCTGGAGTAAATATTAAAGGCGGCACAGGTATAGGTATTGTAACAAAACCAGGTTTACAAGTCCCTGTTGGAGATGCTGCAATAAACCCAACTCCCAGGGAGATGATAGTATCAAACCTCTCAAAAAATCTACCTGATGGTATGGGTGCAGATGTTATTATAAGCGTACCAATGGGTAAAGAACTAGCAAAAAGAACTCTTAACTCCCGTTTAGGTATTGTAAATGGTATTTCAATACTTGGAACAACTGGTTTTGCACGTTCAATGAACTTAAAAAGTTATAAAACATCCTACAGATGTCAGATTGACGTTGCTGTAGCTGAAGGATACAGTGACCTTGTTTTTGTACCTGGTAATATTGGAGAGGCAATAGCCAGGAAAATACTCGATGTTGATGATGATCAACTAATCCAAATGGGCAATTTCGTTGGATATATGTTATCCGAAGCAGAAAATGAAAATGTCAAAAAAATAACACTACTTGGACACGCTGGTAAACTCATAAAAATCTCAGCTGGTATTTTCAACACCAAACATTCGGTTGCTGATGGAAGGCGTGAAATAATAGCTGTTCATTCTGCACTTTTAGGAGCAGATAAAGAGATTGTAAAAGAAATATTTGAATCTAATACAACAGAAGAGATGATAAACATTCTTAAACAACATTCTATTGTAAATAAGGTTTTTAACAGCATTGCCTCAAACATTAAAAATATCTGCACCGACAGGTTTGATATTGATTTTGATGTGATCATAGTTAACATGGAAGGACATGTTTTAAACAACAATTACAAATCATTTACCCTACAAAATCAAAAATAACCAGACTAAATATTTAATATAAGCCTGTTTTACTTAACTATTCGTTAGTTTCTGTCTATTTTTGATACACATTAATTGCTCATGATTATTTTATATTTATAGATATGATTTTTTAGAATCAATGATCAGGTTAAAAAATATTAATTAACTTAAGTAGCATAAATGTTATCAAAGAATTTACATTAGAAAATCTTTATTGTTAAGAAAATAAAAGGGAATTTATTTGGAGATAGATTTTAATGGTTAAAAAAGAGTTCACACACCTCTCAGAGAAGGGTGTTAAAATGGTTGAAGTTGGTGACAAAGAAGTAGTCAAAAGAACAGCAACAGCCAGGGGTAGGATAAATCTGCAGAATATTACCATTAGCATGATAAAAAATGAAGAAATAAAAAAGGGTAATGTACTTACAACAGCCCAAATAGCGGCAATAGGGGCTATTAAATCAACTCAACATCTGATCCCACTATGTCACCCCCTTAAAATAACAGGAATTGACGTTGATTTTGATGTTCAAGAAAGTTTTATTGAAACAGAAGTCTCTGTCAGATGCGATGGAAAAACAGGTGTTGAAATGGAAGCGTTGACTGGCGCAAGTGTGGCTCTTTTAACCATTTGGGACATGGTAAAAAGTGTTGAAAAGGATAAAAAAGGACAGTACCCTTCAACCAGCATTTCTGAAATTATTGTTTCAGAAAAGAGCAAAGAATAATTTTTTATTAATTAATTTATGGGATTTAACCCGGTAAAACTGATATATATGGATTCTACAGACACCAAAATTAAGGAAATTATAAAGGAAAGCTATCCCAATATCAAGGAATTTAACCCAGCTCAAAATGCGGTGATAGATTCAGGATTTTTGGAAGACCAAACCAATTATATAATAGCCATACCCACTGCAAGCGGAAAAACTGTTCTTGGAATAATGCCTGCATTAAAGGCCGTTTTGAATGGTGGTAAAGCAGTTTATGCTGTTCCACTTATTTCGATACAGAACGAGAAGGTAAAAGAATTTAAGAAGTTTGAAAAATTCGGGATCAAAGTTGGAAAACATCCCTCCTCTTCTGATCTGGCAGTTATGGTGTTTGAATCCTTCGATGCCATCACAAGATTTTCATGGAACACCCTTAGAGATATTGATCTTTTGGTTGTTGATGAATTTCATATGATTGGTGAGTACTCAAGGGGTCCAACAATGGAATGTGCCATAACACGTTCGAGAATATTGAATCAAAGTATGAGAATCATTGCACTTTCAGCAACTCTTCAGAATATGAATGAACTTTCCTCATGGTTAGATGCACATATTGTACAACATGATTACCGTCCAGTCCCACTCTACAAGGATGTATTGAATACAGAGGAAATGGAAACAAAAAATAAGAACGATGTCATTGTAAAGATTCTTAACAAATCCATTGAAGAATCGTCACAAGCACTGGTCTTTGTATCAACAAGAAGATTTACTGAATCCCTTGCAAAATACACATCAGGTAAGATCAAAAGAAAAATATCCAGTAAACAGAAAGCAATATTTAGAGAAGTCAGCCAGAAAATACTAGACGTTCCTAAAAAAAGAGGATCATTACCAACCGAAGTATGTCTTAAACTTGCTGAATGTGTTGAAAACGGTGTTGCATTCCACCATGCAGGATTATTTGACAAACAAAAGGAAATAATTGAAGACGAATTCCGTGCGGGTAATCTTTTGATGATAACAGCTACCCCCAGTTTGATGTACGGTGTTAACCTACCATCAAAGAACGTGGTTATAAGAGATTACACCCGATGGACCAGCCAAGGGCCCCAACCAATCCCGGTATTTGATTATGAACAGATGTCTGGTCGTGCTGGACGGCCTGGATACGATACAGAAGGGTATTCATATCTCATAGCAAAAAGTGTTGATGAAGCCTACAACCTAAAAGAACACTACGTATATGGAGAAATAGAAACAACAAACTCCAAACTAATAGAAAACAGAGATGCTGTTTACAGACAGATTATAACACAAGTTGCATCAACATTAGCTAAAAAACCAGCAGATCTACTTGAATTTTTCGGTAAAACATTTTATGGGTTCCAGATGGAACACAACGAGTATTCAGGATCCCTGGGTATTGACTCAATGGAATATGAAATTAACAACTCACTAGAATTCCTGGTACAAAATGGCATAATCCAACCAACTCCAGACGGACTTAAAACAACAGCATTTGGAATGCTCATTGCCAAAAGTAACTATGCTGTGGAAACAGCTGTTAGACTTAGGGAATTTTTAACAAGATCCACAGAAATTGATACAAACCAGCTTATTTATGAGGTATGTAAAACCCCAGACATGCCTAGAATAAGTTTCAAGGGACGTAAAAGTAAAGAACCCGTAAGGGACAAGTTGAATAAAGCAGGGGTTTTTGTGGTAGATATAGGAAACAACGAAGGAACTGCGGCCACACTAATGGAATGGATGGATGAAAGAAATGAATATGAAATTGAAAATGCCTTCAATGTATACGCTGCATCAACTCGAAGATCAGCCTATGAAGCCTCTCTTTTAATAAAATTCTTCAAAAACATTTGTAATATTATGAATTTTTATTCTGGATTGGATATGCTTGACATGTTATCAGCCAGGCTGTACTACGGTGTGAAACCAGATATTGTTCCAATGGTCGTTAGCATTAAAAGACTAGGAAGAAAAAGAGCCAGATCACTTGTTAAAACATTTGGGGAAGATTTAAGATATGTGACTCGTGATCAACTCATGAAGATAGAGGGAATTGGTCCTAAAACAGCTGAAGCAATACTTGAGAAGTACAGTGGAGGATAATTAAATATAGAATTTGAGTTAAGATTTAAAATAGATATTAATAGGAAATAAACATGATCATGGAAGTAGAATTCAATGCAACATATTTATCCAAGCAGGATTTATTAGGTTTACTAAGAGCTGAGGCAACTAAAATCCATATAACACACATAATGAAGGCATGTAACCACTTGATAAGTGAAGGGAAATATGTACAGTCTAATTATCGTCAAAAATTTTATGACGCCTATGTTCAGAGTTTTATTTTGAGGGTTAAGGAAATTAAAGAGGATAAAAATGTATATCCTGAATCCGTGGATATAAAAGAACTTAAAAAATCTTTAAAACAACTTAAAGAACAAGAAATTAGGATGTGTGAACTTTATCCAACTGATCCATATTTTCCTGTTATCTATCAGATAATTTCGATTTACACAAGTTTTGTGCTAGATGAACCCATTCATGTGGTTGGATCAGAGTTTCCAGGTGGTTTTAAGGTTAAATATGAAAATGGGAAATATTTGTGTCCTGTAAAAGAAAAGCAAAAGGACAACCCCAATGCTGTATGCGGTTTCTGCATTGCGGAACAGGATCCAGAATTACAATAAAAAAAGTTTAAAAAAATTAATAGATCGTAATTTTTAGTATCCATTTCTCAATTTTAATTAGTTTTAGGAGTGCAATATGACTGAAAATCTCGATGATTTCGATAGTAATTCTAAAATAACCAAGAATCATCTTAGGGACCTGCTCAAATATGAAGCAAAAAATATTCATATGGAAGATATAATGCTTGCATCATCATTTTTAAGGGAAGATGCCAAGTACATGCCAGCATCCTATAGGCAAGATTATATAGAAAGATTTTCTAGGACATTTTTTAACAAAATAAAAGATATTAAAAATGATAAAAAAAATTATCCAGGTGATCTTGACACTAAAAATATTAAAGAATATCTTAAAGTAATTAATAAACAGCATGACGAGGCTGATGGGAAAAATGAAAAGTGTTTTGTGAAAATTGCAAAGATAATCTCCACATACACAACCTTTGTACGTGAAGAACCTATCCACCCGGTTGGAACCAAATTTCCAGGAGGTTTCACTCTTTACACCCAAAATGGTATTTATTATTGTCCAGTGAAAAAAAATCAGATGAATAACCCAAGTGCACTTTGCAAGTTCTGTGTATCTGTTCAAGATGAAAATATATAATTATATTAAATTAATATCTAATCCCTATATTCTATTTGTCTTTAAAAATTGAAATCCATGTTACTTTGACCTTTTCCTTTTTCTTATCCATTATTTTATCTAAAAGTTCAATCTTATCCTCAAATTCATCACTGTATCGATTCTTGAACTCTTTCCATTTTTCAATATCTTTTAGTGTCCAATCTTCAATTTCAACATCTTCAATTTCATGAATCCATTGATCAAGTTTTGAATGGTTAATACTCTCACGTGTAAAACATAATTTATCTTCTATGATTTTAGCACCCTTCTCCTTATCATGGATTTGGCTGGCTTTCTTGATTTTAATCATATAATATTACCATAAAAAATTATTTAAATACTAGAATTTTAATTGAAATATTAATCAATGAATTCTAGAAATATCCATTACTACTTGTTTTGTTGGTTTGTTAAGAAATTCCATCAGAACAATTGCATTGTTATGATCCTCATTTTTTGCCTAGTAAAACCCGCATAATTATACGCTTAATCTTTTCTAAGAGTTTTAAATGTTTAATTAACTCTTTTTTTCCTTAAGTTCTTCCAGATATTGCTCTTTAGATGTATCATATTTTTCAGATCGTATCCAAAGATTTCCTAAGTTCTTTACTTGGTGCAATTTATTTCATCCATAGATGAAATTTAGCATTTTTTGGGATAACCCACGAGGCCATAACTTATAAGCCAGTATTCTGAAACCATCATCACTATCTGAATCTTGTGTAAGATCTTTATATTTTAATCATAGTCTTAATCATGTTTTTTTTGTAATTATTTTGTTTAATGCTTTACAGTTCTAAAAACAGAGTATATGATTAATATAGGTACACTGATTTTATTTCCATAAATTTTTAAAATTTTTGTATTTCCTGAATATGTTTATCTTTCTATAAAAATGGTTTATGTAAAAATATTGATTTTAGATAATTATAGTAAAAATAATGTTTATAGGGATTAATGTTCTTTGATTATGATTTAAAAGAATCTAGTGTATTTTTAAATTTAGATTTGTTATTATTACCAAACTATATACCATAGTAAGATCAATAGGAACTTGAAGTAAAAATTTAGAGAATATTCATAGTGAATATTGATATCAATTTTAGTATTATAAAATTTCTATTTCTTGATGGAGTTATATTCCATTTTATTAATGAATATATATTGGAGAGGATACTATAAGCGATTTATACGATTTTTTAGAGGCTTCGGGCAAAATTAAAGAAATAAGTAATTTTGACGAAAAAATAATCAATTATGAAAATGAATTGAGTACTCTAGAATCTGAAAGAACCGATTCTCAGCTGAAAGTTTCTAAAGCAGAGAATACAATCATGGAACTCAAGGAAAGTTTACCAAGTTCCAATGGAGTTGAACTTAAAATAAAGAAGTGTGATGCCGAACTTAAAGAAATTTTGGACAATATAGCACTCCTAGATAACCAGATCACTGAAAAGACCAGTGAAAAGAATGATATTCAATTAGAAAGGGATGAACTGGTTAAAAAGAGTTTAATGATACTTCATTCAACCATGAAAAAGGAACATCAAAAAGCAGATAAAGAACATGCTCGCTACGTTGAATTATATACTAAAGAAAGGGCAAAAAAACATGACCTCGAACGTAAAATGATGAATCTTAAGATGATGGTCTACAAAAGTTATGGTTTAAGATTAATTTAAACCTCATTCATACGATGAAGTTTAATTTTTACTAATCTTTATGAAGTATTATTGGAATTCCAGAAAGTTGTTATAATTTTCAAAATTTATTTAATTCTATTTTTAATTCTATTTTTAATCATTTTCCAAACTCCAATCCTAGGGATATGAGGGGCATTATATTTTTTTGTTTCGATAAAAATTAAATTTAATATTGTGAGAGTAATCAAATGTATCTACGAAGCCATTATAATTTTTAAATTCGTGTATATTTTAATTTATATTGGGAAAAAATATCTAAAACTTTTGTATAATAATGCATATTCTCTTTCTCAAATTTGGAAATTATCTTTATTAAATCTAAAAATATAAGTTTGTTAAAATAAAGATATAATATAAGATTATTTTAACTAACTAATGGGTTTTATACCTTTTCAGCAAAAATAATCCTCTCAATAGATGTTGATGCTAAATTTCTTCCATCGGATTCACATATTTATTTTGTAAAAGTTTATTTTTTTCAATACACATAATATGAAAAATAGTAAAATCACATCTTCTGTATAAGTTTATTTATAATATTCAATAAAATTATCAGAATAAATAATCATTTCTGAACAATAAAAATAAATTTTAAGAGAATATTAATGGGAGGGATAATATGGCAAGAAGAAGTATTGAAGTGTACCCATGTAAATGTGGTAAGGGAAATATTAAATTAGAAAAACTTCACATCGAAGCATCGACTAACGATATTGAAAAATCATATTATTCCGCTATAACTCCATGTTTTGTGTGTGGTGGAGTTATCAATAATCAAGATGATGATCTTTCACAATTAGTTAATACATATGATTATTTTAATTAAAAAGTTACTTTTTTAGGTCTATTTGTATCATTTGAGCTAGATTTTAGAGAAAATTTAAGACTGATAATTAATGACATTGGCCATCAAATATCCCTGAAACTAGTTTTTTTTGCTTGAAAATAAGAATTAAGTTCTACAGTAGAATAAAATGTTCTAATTAATATCCAAATCATCAACTATAAAACAATTCATGAAAACATTAACAAACCCAATATAAATTTCTATAAAATTCATCTAATCGAATCTAACCCCCCAAAAAAATATAATAATTAGTTACCCTAATTTGCTAAAAGAGTGATAATGAACTTCAAATAGAACATTTAACTATTAAAATTTGCAGACAGGACATTACTCTTAAATACATTTCAATAAAATCTTTGTCCTAAACTATTATTGAAATTATGTCATTTTACTATCCTCAAATATTTTAATTACAAATAAAAACTGATAAAAATATTATAACAGAATAACAAAAAAATTAAAAAAGAAAAAAATTTATTAGTAAATTAAGTCATTAATTAATTAGCCACCACCATCACAGAGTTCATTGCTCATATCAACATCTTCAAATTTGCTTTTAGCTTTTTTGATCTTGTCTTTAACACTTTCCTCTGAATTAGCGTCTTTTTGTGTATTTTCTGATTTAAAAATGGTATGATTCTTCATTTTATTGTATTCACTTTCGCCAATAACTTCAAGAAATTTAGTTTTGTACCATAGATCTGTTGTATCCAACAGTACCCATGTTCCTTGATCATCAGTTCTAAAATCCACAGTTTCCCCCGCACTGCCAGTACCTGTGTATCTTACATGGACTCCTTTTTGAATAGATTTTCCACGTACATCCTCAACATCCATTTAAAATCACCCCACTTTTATTTAAAAAAAATTTAAATATGAAATTGTTATTATTTTATAAAATTTAATCAACCAAAATATCTTCCTTGTCAATATTGAGAACCAAATATTCACCTAAAACATCTATCTGATCTGGTTTAATCTCAATATCTTTTCTCCTAATACCAAATTCATTAGCAGATATTGTTATAACATCAATTATACCTGCCACCGGATCTATAAACATGTCAGATACTTTACCTATTTCAAATGCATTTTTATCCAATACTCTCGTACCTAAAAATTCGCTAACCTTCATTGAAACACCTTTATAATGATATGTTTTTCTTGTATTATTAAATTTTTCAGCCATTAATTAATGGATTAATTGATTATTTTACTATTATTAATAGTTAGTTATTCTTTAATTTAAGTTATTTTAACATTATCTGTCACATAATTTAAGAATAAAATTCTCATATTCAAATCAGAATACACTGCAAAAAAAATATTATAATATAGTTCCATGCTAAATCATTTCTAATGAAATAACTTCAAATTGAATTGTTTCTGTTAATTTATAGAGTTAAAAAGTTCTTATCCCTCTATTATCAACTCTTCATTTTATTCAAGTACATCATTGTAAGAAAATTCTTAAACTCTTAAAACTAATCCTATAAATCCTATTAACCTTTCATGTCAGTCAAATTATAAATATGCAACCTATGATTATAGATATCCTATTATTAGAATACTATGGTCTAGAACAAAATATACAATTAAATAATTTAGAAAACAGTAATAATACTATATATTTAAAAATAAATTACCAATTTTAGATTTCTTCATGTTTGTGAATCAGTTGATTTCAATGTTAATATTATAGATAAACAGGATTGGTGTACAAAAAAATGAAATATTCCTTTAAAATCTTTAGTGTATTCGGAATACCTATAGAACTCCATATTTCATTCTTAGCTCTTATATTGTTAATATATATAATAGCATTGTTAAATTTTGTTCCTTCAATAAATCTCTTAACAGCTGTATTAATAACCCTGATATTTGCAACGGTTGTTTTACACGAGTTAAGTCATTCATATTTTGCAAGACGTTATGGTATTAAAATTGAAAGAATAGTTCTCCTACCAATTGGAGGAGTATCTGAAATGGAAGAACTACCAAAGGATCCTGCACATGAGTTAAGAATTTCATTAGCAGGTCCTGTTGCTAACCTTGTTATTGCTACATTCAGTTTGGTTATTCTGATCATACTTAGACCTTATCTTTCTACAGTACTGCTTGGTGCTCTTTATTATTTCATAGTAGTAAACCTGCTTTTAGGTTTATTTAACCTTTTACCAGCATTTCCAATGGATGGTGGGCGGATATTGAGGGCATTTTTAGCAGAAAGAATGAGTTTTATTAAGGCAACTAAACAGGCAGCAACTATTGGTAAACAATTTGCAATTATAATGGCTATTGTTGGTGTGTTCTTTAATTTTCTACTGATCCTTATCGCCATTTTTGTATATGTTGGAGCCGACTCAGAATATAAATCTGTTGTTGTATCCACATTGTTAGGTGATGATATGGTTAAAGACATTATGACAACAAATGTACATACATTATCACTTGAGAATACAATCCAAGATACACTGCGTACCATGTTCAGCGAGAAACATATGGGATATCCTGTTATGGATAATGGGAAAATAGTTGGAATAATTACATTTGATGATATTTCAAAGGTTCCCGAAGATGAGAGAGATAAACCAATAGTAGATGTCATGAGTACGGAATTGATAACCTCAGAACCTAAAGAAGGGCTTGTACAAACCATTGAAAAACTTAAAAAAAACAGAATTGGCAGGATTCCTGTTTTAAAAGATGGTGAACTAGTTGGAATTGTATCAAAGACAGATATAACCAACACACTGCAGAAAAAAGAACTTAAATCAAATTAACAATAATTTTTTTATAGTATTTTTTTTTTAACTGGATTAAATGGTTAGGATTAGATAGTTAGAAAATAATGAACATTATAAATAAAGTTTATTATAGTAAATCAAAATATCCATATCGAATAAATATAACGATCAAATTAAACTTTTATGGGAGATTTTAGTCATGGAAAATGCTTGCAGATTCATAATCAATGAAATAATGGAGGGGAACGTTAAATCAAAAAAAGAACTTGAAAATCTTAAATTAAAGGCTTGCAGAGACTTCAAACTCATGGAGTTTATGAGCAATTCTCTAATTCTTGAAAATGCAACACCCTCAGAAAGGGCACAAATATCTCCATTAATACGTAAAAAACCTACAAGGACCATTTCAGGAGTTGCAGTTGTTGCTGTTATGTGCAAACCACATAAATGTCCACATGGAAGATGTAACTACTGTCCAGAAAGTGATATTGCACCACCAAGTTATACAGGGGAAGAACCAGCTGCTTTAAGGGCACGTATGTTTGATTTTGACCCTTACAAACAAACATACAACAGATTATTACAACTTGAAAGTATAGGACACCCAATTGATAAGGTCGAACTCATTGTAATGGGCGGTACATTCCCATCATACTTTACCTGTTACCAAGAATGGTTTGTTACGAGATGTATCGAGGCAATGAATAACTATGGTTTAACAGACGAAGATACGAAAATTTCTATTCGTAATGGTGGTATTTTAACGGTTCCCAATAGGTTCAGCTATCTTGATGATGTTCAAAAAGCCAATGAAATGTCATCTGTTAGATGTGTAGGTATGACATTTGAAACAAGACCCGACTACGCTAAAATACCCGATGTAAATCGAATGCTTCGATTAGGAGTTACAAGGGTTGAATTAGGCGTACAAACCATATACAATTTTATTTATAAACGTATAGAAAGGGGTCACAGGGTTTCAGATGTTGTAGAATCTACAAGAATACTCCGGGATTCTGGACTGAAGGTGGCCATGCATTTGATGCCTGGCCTGTTTTCAGATCCTGAACAGGATATGAGAATATTCCACAGGATCTTTGAGGATGATAACTTCAAACCAGACATGCTTAAAATATATCCTTGCCTAGTAACAAAGGGATCTGAATTCTATGATCTATGGAAAAAAGGAGATTACACACCCTACACAACAGAAGAAGCAGTAGATTTAATAGTAAATATTAAAAAAATGCTCCCTAAATGGGTTAGAACCATGCGTATACAGCGTGATATACCATCACAACTCATAGAAGCGGGAGTTAAAAAATCAAATTTAGGAGAACTTGTTTATAATAAACTCGCCGAAGAAAATGTTAAATGTCAGTGCATCAGATGTAGGGAAGTTGGTCACCAAGGAGTTGGTGTAAACCCCATTTTTGGAGATATTAAATTAATGAAGGAAGAATACAACGCCGGTAGGGGACGTGAAATATTTTTATCACATGAAGATCCACTAAATGATATTTTAATCGGATTTTTAAGACTTAGAATACCCTCCATTTTAGCACATCGAAGAGAAGTCGATGCAAGAACAGCAATAATCAGAGAACTTCATGTATATGGACAAATGGCAGAATTAGGCCAGAAAAAGGATGAAATTTGGCAACATATGGGATATGGGGAAAACTTGTTAGCTGAAGCAGAAAAAATAGCATTGGAAACTTATGATAAAAATAAATTACTCATAATTAGTGGTGTTGGAGCACGTAATTATTATAGAAAATTCGGTTATGAAAGAGAAGGTCCTTATATGTCTAAAATCCTTAAATAATAATATTCAGATAGTTTCATGAAATCATGTACCAAAATAAAAAGGAGTTGATTTGTTTGATATCCCCCGAAGAACTTGCAGGAATGATAGACCATACAAATATAAAGCCTAATGCAACCAAAGTTGATATAAAAAAACTTTGTAATGAGTGCATTGAATATAATTTTTCATCTGCATGTGTAACACCGACAAATGTGGCATTAGCATGTGAATTTTTAGGAGATACCAAAGTTAAAGTTTGTTCAGTTGTTGGATTTCCATTTGGGACAAATAAATCTGAAATAAAAGCATTTGAAGCGCTTGTTGCAGTAGAAGATGGTGCAGAGGAACTTGATATGGTCATGAATATTGGTGCTATTAAATCATCAGCAAATACACTTGTTCAGAGAGATATTGAAGGTGTTGTTGAATCTGCAGATACTATGGTTGTTAAGGTGATAATAGAAACAGCTATATTAACTGATAACGAAAAGATAATAGCAAGTATACTGTCTCAAAAAGCTGGAGCAGATTATGTTAAAACCTCAACTGGAATAGGATATTCCGGTGCAAATGTTCATGATGTGGCCCTCATAAGAGAAACAATCAGACCAAATATGGGTGTTAAAGCATCTGGGGGTATAAGAAATCTCAAAAATGCGCTAGAAATGATAGATGCTGGAGCATCTAGGATAGGAACTTCAACAGGCCCTGCAATAATGAATGAACTCCTACAAAAGTAATCCCAAATACTTTTTGGTTTAAAGATTTAAATAGGAAGGAATTTTATGGATATAGAGATAGAAATTATTGGAAAAGGAAAATTAAAAGCCATTCTCGATGATAGAAATCCAGAAACAGCAAGGATGATCTACGATAACCTGCCCATTGAAGGTGAAGCCAACATCTGGCTCGATGAGATCTACTTCGATGTACCGCTAAAATTAGACTATGAAAATCCTTCCTCAACAACTAAAAGGGGAGATCTATCGTACTGGCCACCCGGATCAGCATTTTGTATATTCTATGGAAATTCACAACCCTCTTCAGATGTTAACAACATAGGACGAGTAGAAGGTGACCTTGAATTGTTCCATGAAGCAGAAAATGATGATAAAATAGTAATAAGAAAATTTACTAATATCCAACAGGAATTTTAAAAAATATTAAATTCTTTTTTTTAGATAATAAATTCTAAACTGGGCGTATATGCTTATACAATGTATCCCTCTCTGCGGGAATCCTTCCCATATTTCTTATTACTCTCTGGAAGTTTTGTGGATCAGTTTGTACACCATGTTGAGCTCCTGCAGATTTAGATATATTCTCTTCCCCCAGTGTGCCGCCAAGGTCATTTGCACCTGCTGTTAAACATATCTGGGCAAATTTAAAGCCGAGTTTAACCCATGAAACTTGGATATTAGGTAATAAATCCCCAAACATTAACCTTGAAACTGCATATACCTTAAGATCTTCTATACCAGTTGAACCCGGACTTGCTAATCCCTCACAATAAATAGGCGTGTTTTTATGCATAAATGTCAATGGCACAAACTCTGTAAATCCGCCTGTTTTTTCTTGTATATTCCTTAAAATATCAATATGCTCAACTCTATGTTTTAACTCCTCTATATGTCCATACATCATCGTACATGTTGTTGGTATTCCTGTTTTATGAGCTGTTTCAACTATTTCAATCCATTTAGCAGTATTCATCTTACTGGGACATAGAACCTTTCTAATATCATCATTTAAAATTTCTGCAGCATTTCCAGGTATTGAATCCAATCCTGCATCCTTCAACATCTCAAGTTCTTCAGATATTGAAATATCCGATTTTTCAGCCCCGTATAAAATCTCCATTGGAGAAAATGCATGAATATAAATATCTGGAAGTTCTAATCTCAATTTTTGAAGTAGTTCCTCGTAGTAATATGCATCAATATCTGGATGTAGTCCTCCCTGTATACATACTTCTTTTGCACCATTATCCCAAGCTATTTTAGCCCTTTTCACCACTTCTTCTGCACTCAAAAAATAGGATTCACTGCTATTTTTATCCCGTTTAAATGCACAGAATCCACATGACCCAGTACAAATATTGGTAAAGTTAATATTCCAGTTCTTTATGTAAGTTACATTATCACCAACAATCTGTTCACGTTGAATATCAGCTGTTATTAAAAGAGCTTGTAATTCCCTTCCAGTCGTTTTCATTAGTTTAAGTGCTTCTTTAGATGATATTCTTATTTCTAAAGATTTCTCTAAAATCTCTTCTATATGGGTTTCAATGTTTAACTGCTCAAACATAAAATTTCATATTCCACTTAATACCCTTATAACTTTTGGTTACATAATGATCTCATCATTTGGTTCAGTATTGTATATCTCATAGCTAAAAATAGGAGTATAACCGATAAATTTAAATATTAATTATCCCTAGGTTAAATAGGAGGTGAAATTATGGCCGAATTACCAATTGCTCCAGTTGGAAGGATCATAAAAA
>Ga0224559_1001207_pt1 | contig 14653 bp, 35 predicted proteins | sample 714S33034metaG_FD_180676 | JGI IMG/M metagenome (GOLD analysis project Ga0224559, IMG submission 180676) | Peat soil microbial communities from Stordalen Mire, Sweden - 717 S3 30-34 | ecosystem: Environmental > Terrestrial > Soil > Wetlands > Peat | place: Sweden: Norrbotten County, Stordalen... | reverse complement strand
GCCTAAAAATAATCTTATAGAAAACTTTAAAAATATTTTGCAGAATAGATCTTTCGCATTTTTGCACATAGGATCTTCGAACGATTTTCTAGATATGTTTTCGAAAATTTCTCTTAAACATATTGATTTTAGTTATATCCAGAAAGCTTTTCCAGATGAAGAATGAAGATTGGTGGTCGATTAACGGAAATCATTATGAGTGGATTTCTGCATATATTTCTAGATATTCTTTTTATGAACTTTATAATAGGATAACTAAAAAAGCTTTATCTAGGAAAAGTATGAATTTTTTGAGAGAGCTTTCTGAACAATGAGAAACGATAAATTTTACGAACATTTCAAAGCGAATGATATAACTTGGTTTCGATATTTGAATGATTATAAATTAAATCATAGTTGGGATTTTATGTTCACTAATTATTTTTATGCTACCGCTTGTGGATATTCTACGTTAAACAAATTTCTTAAAAACGATTCTTTAATTCGCTTACAATTTTTAAGAAAAATTTCGACAGACCTTGAAGAAACTCCTTGACAAACGCTCTTCAAAGTGCTATCTTCTAAGAACTGAAAGACCTTCTCTAAAATTTTGTGATTTATTTTTAGAGAATTTTTACGAAAATCATGCTTGAACAAAATGAGAAACAAATGGTAAATCTAGATAATATTGTTGCTAAGGCTAATAATCGCAAGCGTCTGACTGTAGGAATCGATGTAGACAATGTTCTATTTCGAATTCCTCTGATCGAACACTTGAACATGGTATTTGAAGAGAAGTATACATATGAACATTTCGTAGATTGGGACGGAGGAAATTTCCCTGACCATCACAGGCACGAAATGTTTGCGGCATTTAAGTCTCCTGAGTTTATGTGTAAGACCAAGTCGTATCTTGGAAACTATTCTACGATTCGTGATTGGAAACTTGCTGGACACCGCATGATCGCTATTACTCGCCGCGCTCCAAATCTTTATGATGGAACACGCTGGCAACTTGAGAAGGAATTTCCGGGAGCTTTTTCGAAACTTATCTTCGTGGCTCCTAATGAATCTAAGGCCGATTGGTTGCTAGATGTTGGTGCAGATGTTCATATTGATGATTATGATGTTCTAGATGCCGCAGAAGCCGGAATCAAGACATGGCTAATCACTAATGAAGAGACTCGTTATAATTGGGATCTCAGAGAATCAGAATATCTAAATCAAGCACTAGAACTTAAGTATGTCAAGCTAGGAAAGGATGAAGAAAAATGGTTCCGCTAATCATTCTCACTAGTGTAGTTGTCTTCTTTTTCGGAATTATTATCTATGGACTTTACAAAACCAATGAGAATATTTCCGAACTATACGAAGATATGAAAAAGAAGTATACCACATATGTCGAACTTGAAGCCGAGAATCTAAAGTTTCGAAAGTATCAAGCAGACATTTTGAAGAAAATTTCCGAACACCTATAAACAAAACAACAGAAAGAAAACAAAATGGCAAATATTAAAGAGTTGAAGTTAATTTTTGAGCACACACATGCTGACCAAGCAATCCTCCTTCGTGGTGGTCATGGTATTGGAAAGTCACAACTACTAGCACAAATCGCTAAAGAAAATGGCGCAGAACTAGTATCGTTGTTTCTAGGCCAAGCCGCTGATGCAGGAGATATTATCGGTCTTCCACATAAGTATGAAACCTTGGATTCATCCGGAAAGAAGATTTGGGTTACCGATTTTGCGGCTCCTAAGTGGTGGCCTACGGATCCTACTAAGCCCGTCTGGATTTTCCTAGATGAGTTGAACCGTGGGAAGCCAGAAATGATACAGTGTGTTCAGGACCTTACTCTAAACCGTAAGCTAAATGGAAAGTCGCTTCCGGAAGGTTCTCGAATTATTGCGGCAATCAATCCTATCACAGACGGATATTATCAAGTAGAAGAGTTGGATCCTGCATTGCTTGACAGATTCAACGTCTATGATTTTAATCCTACTTCTGGAGAATGGATTGATTGGGCCACGAATGATGGTGAACTTCACGAAGCTGTTGTAGGGTTCGTTGCTAAGAATGTAGATTTCCTAGATCCTCCAAATGCTAAGGATGCTAAGGCTGACCAAGTATATCCTTCTCGCAGATCTTGGGAAAGGGTTTCGAACAATCTTAAGAAGTATCCCCATCTTATCACGAACAAGGATAAGGTTCTCCAGACTCAGCTTATGGGAATTGTTGGTCAAGGTGCATCTTCGGCTTTTATTAACTTTTTGAAGGAATATGGTTCTGGTCTTTCGGCTGGATTGATTCTGACAAAGTGGGATGAAAAGATGGAGATGAAGGTTTCTCAAATTGATGTTCAGCAACAGATTCATATGGTTAACCAAATCTGTGCCCACCTTGACCAGAAGTATGAAGAGTATCAAAAGGCGGGAAAGGTTACCATCAGTAAGGTCGTCGGGAATCTAGAACACTTCTTGAACACCATTCAGACAGAAGCTATGGCAAGTTTCTTCGAAAGGGTTAAGTCAGACTATCAGGAAAAGCAGAAGAAGTGGCCTACCTGGGTAGTTGTAAATAACAGGCACCTTGGGAATAAGTTCAAAGAAATCATGAACGGATAATTCAAGAGGGTTTTCTAAAAGTGGTTCAGGAAAATTCTGGACCACTTTATTTCAATTTTATAAGGAGTTTTCTAAATGGATTTTATTAAAGCGGCTATTGAAAAGATGGATAAGGTTATTGTGAATTGGTATGTATCTGATCCAATTTTGCTGAATACTTATTGTATGGTAGAAAAACTTCCAGACCCCAAGCAAGAAACCATAGGGATCGATTCTAGAAGCCTTCCTCCACAAATTCGCTTCAACCCAAATTTTATCAATGCTATTCCTTATGAAATGTTAGAAATGGTCATGGCTTCAGAGTCTTTCAAACTATTGCTAAGACATGCTACAAACCGTCTTCGACATCCTAGAGAAGTTTGCGGAATGGCATCAACTCTAGCTGTAGATAATATTATTGTAAAGAACAATCAAAATATTTCTGGAGTTAAAGAAACATTTCCTATGCCAAAGGATTTTAATCTTCCTGAGAATTCTTACATGGAAGATTACTACAGGCGTTTGAAAGAAGACATTGATGATATGATGCAAAATGTAGAGACCATGTTCGGACAAAGCGATCCAGATCAACCAGGAGAACAAGAATCCGACGGAGGTTCTGGAAATGGTGATGGAGAAGGAGAACCTAAAGATGGCGAAGGTTCTGGTTATAAGGAATTCGATGGTCCACAAGATGCTCTAAAGAAATATCTAGATCCTCGCTCTACCTCTAATCAGCATTGGGCACAGAACGATATGCTAGATGCCCAAGTAGAAAATATGGTAAATTCTTTCAAAGGTTCTTCGAAAATGTGGGGCAAGTTTTCCGGCGATGCTTTGTCTCAAATCGTTGCCGCAAATACTCCTAAGATTTCTGCGAGAGAAATTCTTCGTAGGTTCAATACTTCGGTAACAACTACTATGCAATTCCTAACAAGAATGAAACCAAACCGTAGATTCGATATGGAAGCTCAAGGTCGTAGAAGGAAATATACAACAAAGATTCTTTTCGCTATGGATTCTTCTGGTTCTATGTCTGATGAAGATATTGCCGAAGGGTGTGCTGTAGTTAATTCTGTATGCAAAAGAGCTAAGGTTGATTACTGTTTTTGGGATGTGGATATTAAAATGGTTGAAAAAAATTTCAAAAAGTCTAAAAAGGAATTTAGAGTTCCGGGCCGTGGGGGGACCGATCCACAAAAGGTTTTCAAATATGTAGATGATAATCATTATGATGGGTTGATTCTTTTTACTGATTGTGGTTTCGATGGCGATGTAAGACCTCCAAGGAAAACAAAAGTATTAGTGTTGGGAACAGAAAAGAGTTCTAGGAATCCTTTACCGTTTGGATATTTTGCTACATTGGATAGGAATGCCTAGATTTCTTTGGAGTGATTATTCTAAAATGGGTGTAGTTCTGTTTAAGTTTCATCGGTGGGACATTGAACATCGGAAAATATATGACTGGCTCCCTTTAAAGATAACCTCTATAGAAAATTTCTTAAAAGAAACTAAGCATTTACGAACCGATCCTTTTGTAGACATTCCTTTTGAAATTGATTTCGATATTCCGGAGTGGTCGTAAATGAAAAACAGAGAAGAATTTCAATATTTAAGTTTTTATCAAAGAAGATGGTTTTATAATAATCATTTCGAAAACTTTTATTCAAGTGTTTTCGAAATATTCCCCATCATAGAGAACCAAAATTATATCATTAAGAGCAATAATTTCGGAAAATTTCTCTCAAACATTATTCAAAAGAGGCAAACAAAAATTGGACCACACTAAAACAAAAACCTTCATAGCTTTCGTAAACAAAGATGGAAAAAATCGTTGGTGGGTTGATGGAAATTATGTCTTTGATGAAATTTCTCCAAAAGTTTACCCATACGAAACCAAAGAAGATAAAGAACACGCAAAGTTAATTGGCTATAGAATTGCTATCTGGAATGAGTCCGGAGACATTGAAGGAATCCTTTTGAAAGCTACTGGAGAATCTATGCCGACAATTTCTAAAAAGGAAGCATTGTTGTTGGAAGATAAATTGTTTCCGAAACCTATTAGAGAAGATGTTCCTAAAAAAGAAAAGAAAAAAGTAGAAGAAATCGTAGAACCAGTGGCCACAGTTCCGGAAAGGGTTGTAGAGAAGGTTTCTAAAAAGTCTTCGGAAAAGGTTGAGAAAGTTTTGGAAAAGCCTGTTGAAATTGTTAGGCCGCCAGAAGAAAAACGAGGAAGAGGGAGACCTAGAAAGCTTTTTGATGAGTAAGAATATTTATTTTCGTAATGAATTATTTACATCAACAAAAGGATTCTGGCCATATTATAATTTTTGCTGGGTGTTCGATAATTTTATATTCAAAATGTTGTCTAATGATCCTACAAGACATCATGAAATTGTGATTAGTATTTTTAAAAAATTTACAAAATGAATGATACTCCTTATTATGTTATGTTTGGTGGTTCTATGTTTCATTTTTCGGAAAAAATTACTAAAAATATGGCGTTCTGGTGCATGAGAGATGGAAGAATGATTAAATTCAGTTTGGATCGGCCTCCAAGAATTATTTGTGAAAGATTTCTAAAAGTCCTTGACAAACCTCTTTCGAAAGACTATCTTAAAGATTATGAAAAGCTCTTTAAAGTTTTATAATTATTTTCCTATGACGGGAGATGCTCAGATTTCTAATAATCTTTATCCAGGACTAACAATATTTGGCCTATTTAATTCCATATTAAACCAAGCCAAATATAATGATTATAAAAATTTTGAAAAAGTTATTTTAAAAAATTTTTTGAAAGGAATACAATGATTAAAATTCAAAATGTTAAAATTAAATTTACTGATGACGACAAATTTCTAATCGCTGAGGTAAGTTATTTTCCTGGACAGCTTGAAGAAATAAAGAAATATATAGAATCTGACGAAACTTTAAAAAATACTTATGGAGAAGTTAAAGAGTCTTCCGAAATAGATTCTCGAAAGTTTACTTACTATATCTATTCTAAAAGAGAAGATTTAAAATTGATCGCAGAAGAAATTAAACATAACAATTCATCTATTCCTCTTATGTTTCTAGACTCTGAATACAACTCTTTGAAAAATTTTTGTAAATCTTGGCTCATGCATTTTGATTTTTCTGGAGCAACCTTCAATTGACTGTAGGCCAGATTAAGAAACTTTTAGAAAACTATCCTGACAATTGGGAATTCCTGATTTCTCTCCACGCACAAGACGATATATTTGTAGTATGTGATGGATTGATTTCGGGAAAGTTTAACATATTTCCTGAAGAACTTTTCGAAAGTGCCGTAGGAGAAATTCAAAATAAGCATCCTAGAAATTGTGTAGGGGTTGTTAGAAAGAAAATTAAGAAATGATTCTCGAAGAAGATACTTTTGAATTTTTAGAAAAATCTTTCGTAAAAGGTTTGCATGATTCTCCAAAAGAAGTTTCAAGAGTTCTTTTCAAAGCATTTCCGGAATTTCAAAGAATCAATAATCGTGAAGATTATTATGTTTCGTATGATTTTTGGAATATATATTTTAAGAATGAGCAAGAAGGCTTAACATTTGTTCTTAGGTTTTTGAAATGATTAGATATCTTAAAATGATATATTGTATAAGAAATTCCATAAAATATAACGTATGGGATAAAGAAAATCAAATTAGAAAATATGAAGATTTGAATGTTCTATATTTTGATGTATTTAAAAAAATTGGAGAGTTACAAAATGGAAGAATTTAATTTAGAACTTGAAGAAACGTTTAAGAAAATTTCGGAAATATCTTCTGAAAATAGTAATAAAAACTATGTAAGGCTTCCGATACAAAGGAACCAAGAGCTTTTAAAAACTTTTTTCGAAAATATTATTAAAGACGATGGATTTATTTGCGGAGGATTTGGTAGAATAAGCGTTTCGAAAAGCAAAGATTTAATTCCTTCGGGGGACATTGACATCTATACTAAGGGAAAAGATCAGTTCGAAGCAATTTCTAAAAGACTCGAATTGGCTGGTTACTATGAATTTAGGAAATCAGAAACTGCAAGAACTATGCACTATTCTTTCAAGGGAGCATTACCAGTTCAACTTATCATGCCTCTTAACGAAGGAAAAGTTCTGTTGTCTTCAGAAAACGTAGAGGATATTTTAGATAACTTTGATTTCTCAATTGCTAGGATTGCTATTACGAAAGAGTCTTTAGAAAAGAATGAAGCAATTGTAGATAAGGATTTTGAAAAAGATGATGCAAAGAAACATCTAAACATTAAAAATATTCACTGTCCTGTTGCTCAAGTTTATAGACTTTCGAAATATATAGAGAAAGGGTTTTGGGCAAACATAGTTCAAGTTGTAAAGATTTTAGATGATTGGTCAAATAGAAGCGATGAATATAGAATTAAAATTAGAGAAACCATTATGAAGGAAGATCCTAGCCAAGAAGAAATTCAAGAACTGGAAAAACTATTACATATTGATTGAGGTTTTATATGAACAAAAAAGAGTTTCGTGATAAATGGGGATTCGGAAAGCCTTATTGGGATGTTACTATGATTGGGAAAAATGAGAGATTCTTTTCCGTGGATATTAAAAACTATAAAAGGAAAAATGGATTCCTTTGTTATGAAACTGCAAATTTGATTCAACAGTCTTGTCGGATGAGATGGTATATCCAAGAAATGAGGAAACTTTGTCGATAGTTTCTTAAGCAATACTGGACGATTTTGAAGTTGCTAATAAATTGATATGGCCTGCGTCTGGTTCTGATTGCTTATATTTTGCAACAGCTTCTGGATACAATTCTTTGAGATGGGTTAAAGAAAATAAAGTAGAAAAGTTTTCGGAAAATCTTAAATATTTTGTTGCTCAAGATTATAACAAAATTATGACGAAAGATTCTTTTAAGATGTTTATAGAGAATAGTTATTATTTAAACTATATTAAGGTTCCTTGGTGGAGGAAATTGCTGGATGTTTAAAAAAGTTTTTGAAAATGTTTCCGCGATCAGTTTTCATAAAGATTGTCTACCTAATCATTTCTCTAATATTGATTTGTATGATTTGAAATATTTTAGAGGTGGGAATAATAAAATTTTTAAAGATAATAACAATAAAATTTTACAACATCTTTCGGATAGTTTTTTCTTAAAGGCTTTTGTAAACTATGAGAATTTTTCAAAATGACGCCGGGAGTTTATGGATTTCTTTTATTTCAGCAAAATTCTTGGAGTTATTATTCTCTTTTTTATCCGGATTCAAAATATTTTTCTAGAAATGTTTTTAAATTATTGCTAGATGAGAATAATGAAAGTTGTAAGAATTCTAGATTTAATAAATGTTTAGAAAACTTTTACAAAAAAGAGTGGACAAATTGGAGAACAAAAAATTAACAAAGGAGAAACAAAATGGCATATGAAGATTCGTTAGCATTTATTTTAAGACCAGACGTAGAGGGTGGATATGTAAACGATCCAGCCGATAAAGGGTCCGCGACAAATCATGGAGTAACCCAAGCTGTTTATGATGCATATAGAGCAGAAAAAAATCTTCCAAAACAAGATGTCAAACTTATTTCAAATTCAGAAGTGTCCGATATCTACCTTACGGAATATTGGAACCCTTCCCATGCTGGTTCCGCGCAACATCCTCTGGATACTGTAATTTTCGATTGTTCTGTAAATTCAGGAGTAGGAAGAGATATTAAAACTCTTCAGCAAGCTCTTGGATTAGTTGTAGATGGTTCCTTTGGTCCTAATACTTTAAAGGCAGTCCAAGGTTGTGATGCTCATGCTATCGCCGAAAAGTTTTTAGATATCCGTTCTAAGTTCTATGATGCTATTGGTGTTGCAAATCCTTCTCAAATGAAGTTCGAAAAGGGCTGGCATAATCGTATCAACAAATTGAATGCCGCCGAAGGTCTCTAAAAAAGTCCTTGACAAAACTCGAAAGGTTTGCTATATTGTTTCAAGGAACTTTTGGCAAACCTTTTCAAAATATTTTTAGAAAGTTTTTATGAAATTGTTTGATGTAGATTGCTGGCCAAATTTTTATTATATCGACAATTATAAACAAGCATTTTCTTTTAGAGCGTCTATATTTGATTTCGCGCCTGACCTAAGCATAACAGATAATTTTGTAAAACAATTTAAGAACCATTTATTTTATATAGATAACATTTCAAAAATTACTTGTCACAAATTGAAACATATTTTTAGAGAAGATTTCGAAAGATTGATTAAATGAACTACGATGTTATTCTTATTTTTAATGGTAATGGCGGCTATACTTTATTTGACGAGTTTAATTATAAAGAAAATAAAAATAATATCTATTGGGGAAGAACAGGATTTGAAACCAAAATTTTAGAGCATACCGGAACCACGCGCAGAATTTATGAAAACCATTTAGTATATTTTAAAGAAAACAAATTCGAAAAGTTTTCCGTAAATACTGGTGCAATACATTATAAAAAAGAGTTTAGAAGAATCATATATCCCGAAAGTCAACGATGAAAACTGCAACTCAAATTTTAATAGACTTTTACAATAGGCAAGAAAAGTTTTCCGACGAAGAAAATCTATTAGGTTTCTACTATGATTTTGAAATGTTTCAAGAATGTTCCGAAAAAAGAATAACAAAAATTCAAGTCCATAAAAATCCTGGCAAAATAAACATGGTTTCTGGATGGATTAAAGTAAAGAAAGATGTAACTGTAGAAGAAATTGCAGAAAACTTTAAATTGCAAATGTTTTATAAAGATGGAAACAATGAATTAGAAGTAGTTGAAAATCAAATCATTTATAAAACAGAAGCTAAAGATTATGAACTTGGCGTGAACGGAATCTTAGAGATTGTTAAATGATAGATTTGGGATTTTATTTTTTAAGATTTAATATATTCCAACCTAATGAATTGGTTTGTGATTATAGAGATTAAAGCGAATATGCTCCAAACAAATTTCTTTTAACCAAGCCTGTAGCACATTTAGATAATGTTATTTTAAATATCGACATTGCATATTATCGAGAAACTTTTAAGAAACTTTTCGAAAAAGACTTTAGAAAACTTTTATGAAAATATTATCCGAACTTGAATTGTCTGTTTCCGTATTCTATTATAGAAAACATTTCCGAAAAAGAATTAGTTCATATACAAGTTTTTCGAAAGAGATAAACGAAAAGTTACAAGACATTAGTTTATTGGCAACTGGAGTAAAAAATCCTAAATTGTTTTATATTCACGCAAACAATATTTCAAAACATTATGTAGAGCATTTATATCACGATAGTATATTATTAAAAGCTTTCAAGAAAGACTTTAAGAAAATTTTATGAATGCTGATATGAATACTTGGGCAACATTTGCTGTTCGTTTTAGTTGGGGCATCGATACCGTTCTTGACTGTGATTATAAATTTACTAAAAAACTTAAAACGAAACAACATTTTTATAAAGGTTTAGATAGTCATTTATTTCATTTTATTGTAGATAGTTTTATAAAATGCCCAATAGATTATAATTTACTACAACATTTTCTTAAGGACTGGAAATGAAACAACTTAAAAACTTTGTTTGGTTTGAAAGAGACGTTCAAGAATTGCCAGACTATAATTTTTGTTGGAGTGGTGATGTCATAAAAACTAATGGGAATTTTCTTTTATATAGTTATTCAAACAGACAAACCAGATACACTAACGGAGAAGATGCTTTAATATTTCTAAAAAGAGTCTGGGCAACTTTTCCAAAACTCTCTCATGTAAACTTTGATTTCGAACATTTCTCTAGGAACTATTAAATGAAAAAATTAAAAGAATTTGTTTGGTTTGATGAAAAATATAATAAAAACCACTATCATGTTTATTACGAACCAATTAAATTAAAAACCTCTAAAAATTTATTTTTATATGATTTATATAACATGCTAATAGGAAATTCTAGCATATCCGATTTAAGACCAATTGAGAAAAATATTTGGGCAACATTTCCGAAAACATCTTTTGAAAAATTTACATTCAAAGAATTTATAAACGCGGGGTAAAATGAATATAGAAACATTTAAACAAAATTTTAATAGCTTTAATGAAACAAGAAGAGCATACATATCTAAGAAAAGAGATTTGATAGTTCAAAATATTTCTAATCCTACGCTTGAAAACATACAAGAGCTAACAAATATTAGAAAAACTTTCGCAAATGATTACCAAAACTTTTTAAATAGTCTTCCGGAAAAATTGAAGTCAAATTTTTATTTTTATGATGATGAAGATTTTTGCAATTATTTCTGTAATTTTTTAGAAAACTTTTTATATCCTATTCCAGAAGACTTAGAAAATCCTTTGGGAATTATTAAGAAACATAAATAATTTCATGCGATTCAAAAGTTTTTATTTAGCAGAACAAATCTATTCCAAAAGTATCCAAACTTTGCAGGATATTATTTCTACTATTTCCGAAAAGGATGTCCCAACTCCCGAGAAAGTAGACAAAGGAATTACTTTTTCGATGGTGATAGGAGCTTGGTCGAACTTTAAAACACTACTTTCCGAAAAACTTTTAGAAAATAAATGGAAGAATTTTTCGAAAGAATCTAACAGCCTTAATTTTAAAAATAAAGACCTATCACTTTTCGTAGAATTTGACGGAAAAGTTGTAACATTTTTCCTCACAGACGATCTTAATTATATTCCAGGAGAAGAGTCATGAAGTTTACAGAACATTTAAGAGAACTAGAATCAAACAATTTCAAAGTAGAAGAAACCATTGTGGAAAATGTTTTGACTGCATACGTTGTTACATATTCTTACGCTGGAAAAACTCTAACCGAATCAGTAAACGTGACCGGCCTTTCGAAAAAGACTTCAGCAAAGCGTTTAGAAGTTCTCAAGAAGAAGCTAAAGGAAAAAGTCATCACAGAATCTACAGCTTTGGTTGGAACTCCTCAGACAGATTTGATTAGAAACAATTACGGAAATCAATTGTATCCAGCAAATTTCTATACCGACATTACTCTAGCACCACCCGCTGACATTTGGGCGGCTACTCTTTATATGTCTAAGTGTGACCCTTCAAAAGTTGCCGCATATATAAAAGAACTAGAAGACAATATGGCGACATTTAAGCAGATGGGTCAGTTAAATAGAGTTGGTGATTCTGAAATTAGATTAGGGTTGGCTCGTCTTTCTTTATCTATGTCGGACCACCTCGGAAAATATAGTTCAGTTTAATTTTTCTTAGAATATTTTTGAAAAAACTTTCGGAAATCTTTAGAAAACACTTGACAAAAGCTTTTCGAAATGGTATATTATATGTAACTAAGGGTCGGTATCCAAGTGGTTAAAGGAGATGGATTGTAACTCCATTCGGCGTGATCTGCCGTTCGAACGTTCAAATCGTTCCCGCCCCATAAAAACTTAACTTGAAAGAATAAAATGGCAAAAGTAATTTTCAAAACAATTTTCGGAAGTCACTTATACGGAACTTCTAATGAAAATTCCGACACAGATATTCGGCAAATCCATATGAATAGTTTGGAAGAAATTATTTTAAAAAATTCTCAAAACGTTTTCTCAGACCATTCAAATCCTTTTAAGAAAAACGAGAAAAACGATAAAGACGATATAGATTTCGAAAGTAAAGAATTAAGAGTTTTTATAATGGATTGCTTGCTAGGACAAACTTACGCAATGGATTTGTTATTCTCTCCTGAAAGACTTTGGTTAGAATCTTCGGAAATTTGGATGGAGATTCAATTATTAAAGCATAAACTTGTTACGAAAAATGTAAGTCCGTTTGTTCATTACTGTAAAAATATGGCGTTAAAATATTCGAAAAAGGGCGACAAGTTAAAAGAGATTATTCAAATACATAAAATTTTGCAAACGTATAATGCCAAAGATAGATTAGAAGATGTTTTCAAAGACTTTTCTATCAATCTTTCTTATGAGCATATTCAAATTAAAAACTCTTGGAACCCTTCTTCAAAAAAGCATGAACTAATGCTTCATGTCGTAGATTCTTCTTATCCTTTGACCAGACAAATTTCCGAATGTTTGGGGTCGCTTTCTGGGAAAATAGATGCTTTCGGAAAACGTTCGCAAAAAGCTTTGGAAAACGATGGAACAGACTTGAAGGCTTATTATCATTCTTTTAGAGTTTGTTATGAATTGGAAGAACTTTTGAATTATGGCCGATTAACTTTTCCGAATAAGTTTGCGAAAATACTTTTGGAAATACGTTCCGGAAAATATACTAGAGAACATTTAGATTTTTTGCTCACTACTGAAATAGAAAGAGTCCTAACAATCGAAAATCATTTGCCAGAACCAGATAAAGAGTTTTGGAATGCTTGGTTGCTAGAGAAATATTTGAAAAATTTTTAGGAAATCCCTTGACAAGCTAGATTAAATTTGTTATAATGACGATAACCCTAAAAGGAGAAACAAAAATGATTAGAAACTTAGAACAGATTAAGACAAGATGGTCCTGGGATGAATATGAAAAGCGTTCCCAAGCACCAGAAAATTCGGTTGCTCGACTAACACTTCCACAGATTGAAGAACTATTATCTATACCATTTTCCAAGGAAGAGCTTCGCCTTGAACGCAAGCGGAGAGTCGAGCGTCTACGTTATCTTCGCATCATTTCCAACCCTCGTTCCCGTGCAGAATACCGTGCAAGGAAGCAAAGGGAACGTCAAGAGCGAAAGTTTTACTGGTGAATTTAAGTCTAAGAGTTCAAACTAGAGCCGGTCTTCCTGTTCAAAATATTAGAGAAGAGAAGAAGAATTGTAATTGCAATCTCTCCTCTTCTTTTAATATTACGGGGGAAGTTCTTGTAAATGGAACTTGGCATCGGACTAGCTGGAACTATTCTGGGCAAAATATTTCGAAAATTTCTGCATGGGATCTTGTAAATTATTGAAGAAATCCCTTGACAAAGAACTTGAGAGTTGCTATCTTAAAAGAATGTAGGGACAGAATCCCGCAATAAACCAAAGGAAAATAAAATGAAGAAGTCGCTAATCGCTGTTGTCGTTGCTGTTGCTATGCTTGTTGGTGTTGCTAGTGCCTCTGTAGACTCTGTAAAGCCCGTTAAGGTTGTCAAGGTCAAGAAGGCTCATAAGAAGCACTCTAAGGCTAAGAAGGATTCTGTAAAGGTTGTCAAGACTGTTAAGGATACTGCCGCGAAGAAGTAAAAAGTTAATGCGGAGTTGATTCATGTTTTGACTCCGCGTTTTTGGTTGAGATAAAGAAAGGTTGTTGAAAATGGATCCTCAAGAACTTAGAAAATTGATACAAGATTGCTTGAAAAAAATTAAAGATCTTCACAAACTTCCTGAAGAAATTTTCTCAAAAACTGAACGAAAGGATTTTTAAAAATGCCAACCGCAGATTTTAAAGATAATATTACGGAAGAGATTTTCGAAGTGTTTTTCAAAAGTGGTCCAATCCCAAATGATACAGTTAATCCAAACACTGGAAATAAGTCTGATAGAATTTTTTCCGGAAATGTAGGATTTTCTTTTATCGGATCTGGGTTCTATGAAAATGATTACAAAAATAAGAAGTGAGGAATAATGTTTAAGAAACTTTTAAGAAAACTTTTTGGAATGGAACCGAAAGAATTTACATTCGCTAAAGTCGGAACTGGTCCAAATCAAGCGCCTCCTCCACAAATTAAAAAGCCTATTGTAAAACCTTCGGGCCAAGGAACTGGAACTTTTTCTGGTGCTGTAGGTTATGATTCTTATTCTTACGGCCAACACGAAATTTTTCAAGACGACATTCAACCGCCCGCAAAGATTCCAAAGAGAACTTATAATAGAGATGCTTCCGGAAAGTTTTCTAAAAAGCCTTCTGAAAAGATTGAACAAAAGTCTAAGAAAATTAAAAAAGAACCACCACCGAAGCCCGTATTAAAACGTCCGGAGGTTTGTAAAGTTTTTGAATCACATCTTCCGTTTGGGTTATAAAAATGTTTGAAACAGATTTTTTCAAAAGACTTCAAGAAAATTTTCCGAAAGTTTATCCAAAATATCCTGTTTGTGGTTTTTATGTGAACCCTGGTTGGGAAGAAC
>Ga0224559_1001204_pt1 | contig 14671 bp, 10 predicted proteins | sample 714S33034metaG_FD_180676 | JGI IMG/M metagenome (GOLD analysis project Ga0224559, IMG submission 180676) | Peat soil microbial communities from Stordalen Mire, Sweden - 717 S3 30-34 | ecosystem: Environmental > Terrestrial > Soil > Wetlands > Peat | place: Sweden: Norrbotten County, Stordalen... | reverse complement strand
AGATCTGGCCCAGCGGTCTCCGTTGGGTGAGGGGGCGTTTTCGTCCCGCTCGTCGTCACATGCCCATGTGATATGAGGCACATCCAGAAGAAACCCTCCGGGTTCAGAGTTCCAAGCGGACATACTGTGGGGGAAATTTACCGCGGATCGCGCTGAGGTTTTGAGCGCGGCCCGCACATTCGCCGGTCAAGCGAATCCCCCTTGACCACGCTCTTTTTCATCATCTTTCCTCTCCTGAGATCGTGTCCAGAAAACGAGGAAGGTCTGGTTGGCGCCGTCCAAATTCGGCGATTCCGGAGGACGCATTCGACGGTTCTCCACCCGATTCCCAAACAAAGAGAAGAATCCTGTGCCTGGCGGCCCGCCCGGCGGTCTGCCCATCGACCTGCCTGCGGCGCGGCGTCTGAAGAGGAGGAATAATGCCGAGTGTAGCGGATGAAGTTCTGAGTCCTCACGATAGGCAGTTCATCGCCCAGACCATTGCGGAGCACGAGGGCCGTCCAGGGGCGCTGCTGGGAATCCTTGGTGCGGTTCAAGCTGCCAATGCGCATAAATACCTGTCGATGGAGTCGCTGCGGGCGATCGCCGAGGAAACCGGAATTCCGCCGGCAAGGGTGTATAGCGCGGCGACATTTTTTGCGCTGTTCAACCTCGATCCGCAGGGCGACAACGTGGTGTGCGTCTGCCGCGGGACCGCCTGCCATACGCGCGGCTCGCGGGATCTATTGGCCAAGCTGTGCCTCGATCTGGGGCTGAGCGGCCAGGATTTGAGCGAGACCAACGATGCCGACAAGCTGGCGCTGACCACGCCCGACCGCAGGTTCACGGTTCGCACGGTGGCCTGCTTTGGCCAATGCGCGCTGGCGCCGGTGGTTGAAATAAACCACCACATTCTGAGCCACGTGAACGAACGCACACTACAGAGGGAACTGAAATCTCTGAAACAGGGGAGGAAATGATGCCGCGGATTCAGGATATTGGCGCGTTCAACGCAGTGCGCGAATCCGGGCTTGCCAAGCTGTTGCCCGCGGTTCCGCGCATTGCAGTCGGCATGGGGACCTGCGGCCGGGGCAACGGAGCGGAAGAGGTCTTCCACGCACTGAATGAGGCAATTCAGAGCAGCGGGCAGGATGTATCGCTGGTGAGCGTGGGCTGCTTCGGCTCGTGCTTTCAGGAGCCGCTGGTCAATGTCCGGCTTCCAGGAGGGCCGCTGGTGATTCTGCGGCGGGTGCACGCCAACGATGCGGGCCGCATACTCGAGAGCCTATCGACCAGGGTGATGCCGCCGGACTTGATTTTTTGCAAGATCGAGGAGTGGGATCACATCACCGGCTTTGTGAAGTACGGGCAGGGTTATCCGGAAATCGCGCCGTGGAATGCGATTCCCTTTTTCAAGGGACAGAAGAAGATCGTGCTGCGGAATTGCGGGCTGATCAGTCCCGGAGACATCGAGGAGTACATCGCTGTTGGCGGCTATCAGGCACTCTATAAGGTGCTGATCGACGGACGCGGGGAGAGCGTGATCGAACAGATCAAAGCATCGCGGCTGCGCGGACGCGGCGGTGCGGGCTTCCTCACCGGCAACAAGTGGGACTTTCTGGCCAAGGCCAAAGCGGATACGAAATACATGATCTGCAACGCCGATGAGGGCGACCCCGGCGCGTATATGAATCGCAACGAGATCGAAGGCGATCCTCATTCGCTGCTGGAGGGGATGATCGTCGGCGCGTACGTGACCGGCGCGACAGAGGGCATCATTTATGTTCGCGCCGAATATCCGCTGGCGGTGCGGCGGCTTACGCGCGCCATCGAACAGGCACGCGAATACGGACTGCTGGGCAAGAACATTCTCGACCGCGGATTCAACTTCAATATCGACTTGGTGCAGGGCGCGGGAGCGTTTGTTTGCGGCGAAGAGACGGCTCTGATCGCATCGCTTGAAGGCTTTGCCGGCAGGCCGCGTCCGCGCCCGCCGTTTCCCGCGCAGAAGGGGTTGTGGGGCAAGCCGACCAACATCAACAATGTTGAAACTTGGTGCAACATTGCGCCCATCGTCAGCCGCGGACCGGCATGGTTTGCCGAGACCGGCAGCGTGAAAAGCCCTGGGACCAAGGTCATCTCGCTAGTGGGCAAGATCCAGAACACCGGGCTGGTGGAGATGCCGCTGGGTACTCCGCTGAAGAGCTATATCTACGACATTGGCGAAGGAGCCGGCCCCGGCCGCCGCGTGAAGGCTGTGCAAACCGGCGGGCCTTCGGGCGGATGTATTCCCGCGGAGATGCTCGATACGCCGGTGGACTACGAGAGCCTGGCGCAGATTGGTTCCATCATGGGTTCAGGCGGCATGGTGGTGATGGATGAAGACAACTGCATGGTGGATGTGGCGCGCTACTTCATCGAGTTCACCCACTCCGAATCCTGCGGCAAATGCGTGCCGTGCCGGGTGGGGCTGAACAAGGCGTTGCGCATTCTGAATGCAATCACCGAAGGCAATGGAACGCCGGAGCACTTGAATCTTCTCGACGAGCTGGTGCGGATGATTCGCGAGAGCTCGCTCTGCGGGCTGGGACAGTCGGCGCCGAACCCCGTGCTTACGACCATTCGCCACTTCCGCGAGGAATACGAAGACCATATTCTGGCCCGGCGTTGCCGCGCAGGCGTGTGTCAGGAACTGGCGCTGTCTCCTTGCGAAAACAGTTGTCCGCTGCGAATGAATATTCCGCGCTTCCTGGAGCTTTATCAGGAGGGCCGGATCGACGATGCATTCGAGTCGGTGATCCTCGACAATCCACTGCCCGCTTCGACGGGGCGCATCTGTCAGCATCCTTGCGACAATCGCTGCCGCCGGCAGTCGTTCGACGAGTCGGTGAATATGCGCGAGGTGCATCGCTTCATTGCCGATTCGATCTATCAATCGCAATCGGATCATTTCGAAACAATGGTAGAGCGCATTGCGGCGCGCAAGCTGGCGCCGACGGGCCGCAAGATCGCGGTCGCGGGCTCGGGGCCGACGGGGCTGACGGCTGGCTTCTATCTGTCGATGCTGGGCCACGACGTGACTATCTTTGAGGAACACGGCGAGGCGGGCGGCATGTTGCGCTATGCGATTCCGGAGTATCGGCTGCCTAAATCCGTACTGCGGCGCGAACTCGATCTGATCGAGAGAATGGGCGTGAAGACGGTCTTCAACACGCGGGTGGGATTCGACCTTCCGCTGAACGAGTTGGCAAGCCAGTTCGATGCTGTGTTTCTATCCATCGGAACATGGAAGGAATCGTGGCTGCATCTTCCCGGAACGGAGTTGAAGGGCGTGTATACCGCATTGCCGTTCCTTGAAGCTGTGGCGAAAGGCGAGCCGGTGTCGCCAGGTTCGCGCGTCACGATCATTGGCGGCGGCAACGCGGCTATCGATTCGGCGCGGACGGTGCTGCGCATGGGTTCGAGCGCGACCATTTTATATCGCCGCGAGCGCAAAGACATGCCCGCCATCGATGAGGAGATTCAGGCGGCCGAAGACGAGGGAGTGCGCTTCGTTTTTCTGGCCGCGCCGCACCGCATCATCGGCGGACGGGACGGAACCGTGAAGGCCATCGAGATCGTGAAGACGCGACTGGGCGAGTACGACAAATCGGGGCGCAAGCGGCCCATCCTGACTGACGAGGTGCAGCGCTTCGATTGCGACAGCGTGATTATGGCTGTCGGCGAGACCTTCGATCTGGACTTCTGCAGAGCATCCGGCCTGGAGCTTAAAGAGGAAGGAACGATCGCGGTGGATCGCTTCACGCTCGAGACCAGCCGGCCCGGATTCTATGCGGGCGGAGACGTCATCACCGGCGCATCCAACGTGTCGAACGCGATGGGCGGCGGCAAGCAGGCGGCGCGCAAGATCGATGAGCGGCTGATGGGCGAAGAGCGCTGGGAAAAGCTGTTTCCGGAGTTCAAGTACAGCCGTACGGCGCCGGGTGAGCCGAGCCTCAGCCGCCGTCATACCGCGCACGACGTGCCCGCAAAGACTCGCGTTCAATCGCAAGTTGAAGTTGTTGCCGGACTCAGTTCGCAAGAGGCGCTTGAGGAATGCCGCCGGTGCCTTCGCTGCGATCTGAGAGCCGCTGTCAGTACCAATTGAGGCCGATGAGATGGACCAATCGAATGGAAAGACCGCCGCATTGCCGATGAAGACAGTCTCTCTCCGCATCGATGGCGAACTGGTGACCGCTCGCGAGGGACATACGATCCTTGAAGCGGCCCGCGCCAACGGCAAGCAGATTCCGACGCTCTGCTACCTGAAGGGACTGAGCGCGGTGGGAGCGTGCCGCGTGTGCATGGTGGAGCTTGCCGGCACCGACCGCCTGCTGCCGGCCTGCACCACGCCGATTCAGGAGGGGATGTCGATCAAGACTTCCTCGGCCAAGCTCACGCTCTACCGGAAGATGGCCGTCGAACTGCTGCTGGTGGAGCGCAACCACATCTGCTCGGCGTGCGTGTCGAACGGCCATTGCGAGCTGCAGGCGATGGCGCAATCGCTGGGCATCACGCATGTGCGCTACTCCTACAACAATCCGCGGCTAACTGTGGATATGACGCACCCACGCTTCGTTCTCGACCACAATCGCTGCATCCTGTGCACGCGCTGCGTGCGGGTGTGCGCGGAGTTGGAAGGAGCGAATGTTTGGGAGGTTGCATCGCGCGGAATCTACTCGCGAATCGTCAGCGATCTGAAAGACAACTGGGGGCAGGCGAAGAACTGCACCGCCTGCGGCAAATGCGTGCAGGCGTGTCCTACGGGAGCGCTGGCGGAAAAGGGATTCGCTGTGCACGAAATGGTGAAGCAGGGCGATTCCATCACGCGGCTGGCTGCGCAGCGGGCGGGGCATGCGAAGGAAGCACGGTAATTCCTCCGCAACCTCGAGCGTGTTTCATAATTCGGCCCTGACACAAGACGATTATTGAAACGCGCTCCCGGCGGACTATCGATTCGCGGCCTTTGCTTTCGTGAAGAAACCGTAGCGCATCAACATGACAATCCACAGGACTACTCCGGCAAGGAAGAGTCCCAGGAAAAGCAGCAGCGGAGACCATTGCGTCTTGACGGCGAACTCCTGGGGATGGAACCAGGGCTTGAGATAGGCGTCGCGCAGGATGTCTCGCATCACGGACATGGTCAAAACGATCAGGACCGTGATGGTTGAAACGGCGATGGCGGCGTGGCGGACATTGTCTTTGCGCAGGGCATCGGACATGAGGTAGATGGAGGCCAGCGCTCCAAGAATGCCGAAACCGAGCAGCGATGTGGCCAGGGTGTTGGCGCCCATGAACAACATGCGCAGATCGCGCGGCAGGCTGAAGAGAAACCAGAAACCAATCACGAACTGGACCATGGTGGCGTACATAAAAGCCTTGCCCCCGAACTGGAATACGGCGCGCGCGTATTCGGAATCCTGCTTCCATTTTGCCCACGCGATGAGCACCAGTAGCAGGCCGCCGACAGCGATGGCAGCGGTCATGAAATGCAGATAGCGCGGAAACAGGGTGGACTCAGAGAGGTTGAGATGCCAGCCCGAGGCGCCGGAGAAATACTTCTGCGCCCAGCGCGACGGGACCAGCCCGAGAGTGATGTTGTTGGTGTAGATGAAGCCGATGAGGAGGACGAGCGTGGTGCTGAAGAGCATGACGCGCCCGGTCGCGCGGGGACGCCGCTCGCCGCGATAAGACACGAAGTAGAAGCCGTAATACGCGGCAATGAGAAACACAATCACCAGGAACCACGGCCACGCCAGCAGGATGGACGAGGTGTAGAAGTACTGTCCGTAGAGAACCTGGACGAAGAGCAGCGGCGCGATGCCCAGGCTGATGGTTGCAGCCAGCAGGACTGGGACTTTCTTGGCGACGTCGAAGAAGATGCGGTTTCCGTATTGGTTTGTGCCGCGACGCCATCGAGCCATCAGCGCAAGAGCGGCGCCGCCCAACATGCAGTTCATGGCGAGAATGTGCAGGAAGAACGCGACAATGAGCAGGAGCTTGAAGACCCAATAGGGCGCAGGCAGCGGATTGGGGTCAAGCGTGGGGACCATGTTAGGGTCGATCATCTCAGTTGCCTCCTTTCGCGGCGGCGGCTTGCGCGGGGCGTTGAGTATTGACCCACTGGACGAGCGCCCGGCGTTCGTCTTCTGACAATTTGAGATCGGGCATGACCGGAAACAGGCCGGGAAGATCCTTTAGCGCGTCGGTCGCGGCCTGCGGATCCCTGGGCAGGTTTGCGAAGAGATGGTCGTCGGCGCGCACTTGATGGCACATGCCGCAATCGTGTTCGTAGACGGTTTTGCCATCGGAGGTTTGGGAGGGGCCGGAGGGAGTTGCAATGGGCGGCTGCAGGGAGCCGAGATAGGCGGCCAGTGCATCGCGTTCGGCGTCGGTACCGGCAAAGGGAGGCATGACGCCGTTGTGCATCAGATAGAGGCTGCCAATCATGGCGCGAATCTTATCCGGGTCCCATTGGCGCAGGACGATGTATTGGTGAACGCCGCGGTAACTGCTCGGCGTATGACAGCTTGAGCACTCGACGCGAAAGATCTCGCGGCCCACCGCGACTTGATTGTCTTTGGTCAGTTCGCGGACGTCGATCCACGCGGCGGTCTTGAGGACGCCCGCATCGTTGATCTTGTCGACAGTGAAGCCGCCGTCGCCGGGCATGGTCGAGGAGTAGAGCGAGTTGGCGTAGAGATAATTCTCGATGATGTAAGGCTTGCGGACGGACTCGCGCACGAACTCGAAGGAATCCATTGCGCCGAAGGCAACCAGCGCGACTACCAGGCTAAAGGCCAGGTGCAAACGGCGAGGCATTACGAGAGCTACTAAAGCGAGCAGCAAGGTTACCGCCAGCAGAATGCAAGCCGCGAGAGCAAAGTGCGTACCGGTGGGCATGGCTCCGCGAGCGCTGGCCCAGATGTCGGCGGGAATCCTGCGGATGTACCAGCGTGCGAAAACCGGCAGCAGCAGCAGCGACGGCACGGTCCACAGCGCGCCCCAGCGGACAATGCGCGCCTTCAAGGCGGCGTCCTTCTGCACGCTGGCGGTGATGAGCGCGTAGATTCCGGCCAACGCTAGGCAGACGCAGGTGCGGAATAACAGCGATGGCCAGTAAGTGGGATTGAAGAAGCCGATCCAGAAATCGTGATTTTCGATCCAGTGGCCCGGGGTCAGCATGAAGGTGATGATGCCGTTGATCACGACCAGGCTGAGATATGCGGTGATGAAGTAGATCCACCCGTACCATTGGTGCAGTTTGGGGTCGAGCTTGTCCCATCCGTAGAGGTAGAGTAGCGCGGAGGTGATTTCGAGGAAGAAGAAGACCCACTCGATGGCCCAGCCCCAGACCCAGATATGAATCAGGTCGCTGGTCGCGGTGGGACTGATCAGGCCGATGGTGAACCAGATTCCTACGCCGGTGACCGCTCCGAAAACGACCGTGACCAACACGAAGAATTTGGTGTGGGACTTCAACCAATTGAGCAGCGCCGCATCGTTATTGCGGCGGGCCTTGCGCTCGGTCAGGACGAGGAACAGCCCTCCGCCGACCGCAAAGTGAGAGACGAAGACGTGCAGGCCCGCTACCAGCGCCATCAGCAAACCAGCGCCAAAGGCTACGTCCCAGACTGGAAAGTTCATCGTGGTCCCTCCCGCACACGGATGTGTTTCGGCACCGTGTCAAATCCTGGCTCTGAACCAAGCAGAATTGTACGCCGGGAAATGGGCTGGGGGAACGAAGCGCCTGGCGTCAATCTTCAGCGCCATTCCTCCCGCTCTGGCCGGTCAGTCTGGTTACTAGAGTTCCTCGTTTCGTCCGGGTTGCGCCGGGTTTAATGCATTTCTCCTCCGTTTTCCACAGATCGAATCTGTGCGCCTACCTTGCCAAGAATCAAGTCAGGCACCCGTTATCCACCAGAATTTTTGTTGCGGCGGTAGTTCCTGCCCATATATCCACGGATACTCTTGGCATAATCGCAGCAAGAGCGGTTTCTCAGTCAACGTTCGAAGAGCTGAGTCCTCAAGTCCGATTCGGGTATGAGGGTTCAGGAACCGAGCTCAGAACACGAGTTCAAACCCCGAGCCGTACTACCGGTGGGAGCACTCAAGAGTGACCAGCTATAGCCGCCAGGACGTTTTGCGCATCATGCAGATCAGTTCCCACCAGTTGCAGGGGTGGGAGCGAGCCGAATTGATCCCGCAACGGGAGACCTACACATTCCAGGATCTTGGGCAGCTCAGGACGGTGCGCGCGCTGCGCGAGGAAGCCGTGCCGGCGGCCTCGATCCGGCATTCGATCATGGCCATGAAGGCCGTGGCCGGGATGGCCAATCCGCTTCTCGAAGCTAGCCTGGTACGTACCGGCACGCGCCTTGCGTTCCGTCACGATGGAGCGATGGTGGACCCCATTCGCCGCCAGTTGCTGTTTGATTTTGAGCGGGCTGGAATGGCCGATCAATCGTCGGACGGCGCCCAGACTTCTTCGCTGCGATCCCTGGGATCGGCACGGCAGCGCAGCGTGCAAGATCGCTTCATTGCCGCGGTGCAGGCCGAGGAGGCCGGCGAAAAGCAGAGTGCGATCTCACTTTACGAAGAGCTGATTGCTTTCGATCCACAGTACGCGGCGGCCTACATCAACCTGGGCACCATCTTCTTCCACCAGCGCCAATATGGCCGCGCCGAGGAACTCTATCGCCGCGCAACCGAAGCCGATCCGTCGTATGTGCTGGCCTTCTTCGATCTGGGCAACGTGCTGGACGAACTGGAGCGGCTGGATGAGTCCATTGCCTCGTACCGGCGGGCCATAGCGCTGGCGCCCCGGTACGCCGACGCTCACTACAACCTGGCATTGGCTTATGAGCGGAAGAGCCAGGGCCGTCAGGCTCTGCGCCACTGGCAGTGCTATCGCAAGCTGGACAATCGAGGACCCTGGGCCGACCACGCCCGCGGGCAGATTCGCAAGCTCCTCGACCGTGAGAAACTTGCCATTGCCTGGCGCGCAACGGCGTATATTCCGCCCCGCAAGGGAACGGCGGCACTGGAACTGGTCTGATACACTCCGAGGCCTGAGGAGATTCCTCGTTGGCCCAGGCAATCCCAGCCCCGCTCACTCAGTTCTCAGAAGAAGAGCACCTTTGCGACCGCTGGGCGCACAATGATTCCTGCGCTAATTGGCAGAATCTCGCTGGCGCGTAGCCTTCACGCCCGACAGAATTCCTAAACCAATCAGCACGACAGCGCCCACGAATATCCAATGCGCGGGAATATGCACCAGGTGCGCCGCGTAAGCCAGGCCGGCGATCATGATTGCAAAGCCGGCAGCGTAGAGTCCAAACGACATTGTCTCTCCTTATGAGGCCGCAGTTCGCCTGCTGAACATTCGCATCCGTGCGGCGTGCCGGGGACGGGTTGTCTTCCGCTCTGGGGCACACACCGATTCGCATGCTAAGACAGCTTTGCATCGCGGCTGGCAATAGTCTGTGCGGTTTAGACCAGGCCCAGAACAAGCGGAAGTGAGAAGGTCATCCATGTTGGGAAAGGCCGCCCTGTCTGTTCGGTCTCGCGTCGGCAAAGCGTAGCCGTTCTTACGGTTTCTGCGTCCTCTGCACGGCGCAGACGCCGGGAACGCGGCGCCGGGTGCCCCAAAGCCTGTCCTGAGCCTGCCGAAGGATCTCGTCCTTGAGACCTGGGATTCGTCAGCCGCAATGGGACACGAACCTGCATTTTCCCCTCCCCTCCTTGCGGAAAATATCCCCTCCTCGGCGCACAATAGGAATAGAGAAGAGTCTGTCAGGGATGGGACCGGTCCGTACCCCCGTGCCTGATACCCCCTCCCCCCCTATGTTTTTTGCTAAGTGATAGAAACCAAACAAGATACGTTTTATCATAGAAGGCAAGTCATAGAAACCAAACAACATGGGCGCTGCTCACAGCTTCTGCGTCCTCTGCACGGCGCGGACGCCGGCGACGCGGCGCAGGCCGAGTACCATGCGGTTCAGATGGTGCATGTCCTCGGCTTCGACGACAAACTCGACGATGGCTTCGCCGCTTGGGTCCTGGCGGATTTCGACGCCGCGAATGTTGGTGTTGTCGTCGGAGATGACGGCGGTCAACTCCTTCAACATGCCGGCGCGGTCGTCGCAGAAAACGGTGATTTTGACGGGATAGCGCTGGGGACGGCCGGCGATCTGATCGCCTACGCGGGACCACTCGACGGCGATGCGGCGGTCGCTCTCGTAGAGCAGATTCTGCACGTTGGGACAACTGCGCGCATGAACAGCCACGCCCTTGCCGCGGGTGACGTAGCCGATGATTTCTTCGCCGCGAATGGGGTTGCAACAGCGCGCCCGATAGACGAGCAGGTCGTTCTGGCCCTCAACCTGAAGCGAGTCGGAGCCGGTGAGGTGCAGCTTGCGCACCGCATCGGACATCGGCGGTGTGCCGCTCGCGCCTGGCTTGGCTTCGGGGCCTGGTTCATCCTCACCTGGCGTGGCGAATCCGGGGATCAGCTTGTTGAGCACCTGATGGGCGGTGTGCTTGCCCTGGCCCAGCGTGGCTAGCAGGTCGGCGGCCGTGGCCACGCCATATTCAGTGGCGATGCGGCCAAGATCCTGATCGGTGATTTGGCTCAGTGGAACTTTGTATCGCTTGGCTTCGCGCTCCAGCAGCTTGCGCCCGATATCCACTGCCCGGCGGCGCTGATCCTCATTGAGCCAGTGCTTGATCTTGTTTCGGGCGCGGGGACTTTTTACAAAAGTCAGCCAGTCGCGGCTCGGCTTGTGATCTTTCTGGGTGACGATCTCGACGATGTCGCCGGTGCGCAGCTTGGTTCTGAGCGGCACCATGCGGCCGTTTACCTTGGCGCCCACGCAGGTATGGCCTACCTCGGTGTGGATGGTGTAGGCAAAATCGATGGGCGTGGCGTCGGCCGGAATCACCACCACCTTGCCCTTGGGCGTGAAGGTGTAGGCCTCGTCCGGATACAGATCCATTTTCAGGCTGGAGAGGAACTCGTTGGGGTCGGTCATCTCCTTCTGCCACTCGACCAACTGGCGAATCCAATTCAGCCGCTCCTCGTCGCGGGCGGTCACCGTGCCTCCGCCGGCCTTGTACTTCCAGTGCGCGGCGATGCCTTCCTCGGCGATTCGGTGCATCTCCTCGGTGCGGATCTGCACTTCGAACTGGTGGCCACTCGCGCCCATCACCGTGGTGTGCAACGACTGGTAGCGATTGGCTCGGGGAATGGCGATGAAGTCCTTGATGCGCCCCGGCACCGGCCGCCAAAGAGTGTGAATGAGCCCAAAAACGGCGTAGCAGGAAGCCACGTCCGGCGTGATCACGCGGATAGCGAGGAGATCGTAGACCTGGTCGAAGGAAACCTTTGACCGCTCGATCTTCTGGAAGATTGAGTAGAGCCGCTTGATACGCCACTCGACGCGGGCCTGGATGTTGTTTTCGCGCAACTGCTCGACCAGCGTGTCTTCAACGCCGCGCAGAAACTGCTCGCCCTCGATACGCCGGGCTTCGACGGCCGCCGACACTTTCTCATAGCTGACGGGGTCGGTGTAGCGGAAGGCCAGGTCTTCAAGCTCGCCGCGCACCTTGCCCATGCCCAAACGGTGCGCCAGCGGAGCATAGATGTCCTGAGTTTCGCGTGCGATGGCCTCCTGGCGGTCCGGCTGCAGGTGCTCGAGGGTGCGCATGTTGTGCAGGCGGTCGGCCAGCTTGATGAGCACGACGCGCACATCGGAGACCATGGCGAGCAGCATCTTGCGTACGTTTTCCGCCTGGCGGTCTTCGCGGTTGGCAAACTGAATCTTGTCGATTTTGGTGACGCCTTCGACAATGTGGGCCACCTGGTCGCCAAACTCGGCAGCGATCTCCTCATTGGTGGCGGGCGTATCCTCGACCGAGTCGTGCAATAGGCCCGCGGCGATGGCGGTCGAATCCATCTTCATCTCCGCCAGCACCTCAGCCACCTCGAGCGGGTGGACGATGTAGGGCTCGCCGGAGGCCCGAACCTGCCCGTCATGATGGCGGACGCAGAACTCCCAGGCCTTGCGAATCAGAGCGATGTCTTCGCTGGGACGATTGGCCTTGACGTGCTTGAGCAACGATTCAAAGCGCTCATCGATGGAGCGCTGGGCGGGATCCTTCGGGGGGCTTAACTGCAAGTCGAGCGCAGCAGCAGGCGAGTCTCCCGGAGAGCTTGGGAGGACGCTGGGAATATCCGCGGGTATGGCATGCCGCACGCTCGCCATGCTTTATTATAGGCCGCAAACGATCCATGCGGATGAAGACGCTCCTTCAGCGGCACGGGCAATCGCATGAAATGCGACGATTGCCCTTTCCTTCAGCAGGATCCCTGTACCGAAACAAGAACCATGGATCTCCTCCCTGCCAACCTCAAGCCAAACGACGCTATGGGATCCGGGGATCGGCAAGATGAGGGGGGTAAGATGGGGGTACGATGAGCCGAACCGTACCGGGCCGTGCCGTAGTTGGAACTGCAATTTCGGGAACCATAATCCCTGGGGCGCGAGTCAATCGCCGCGCCGCAGACCGGTTGCGCGGCGGCCATCTTTGGGTTTACGCCTCCGACATCGAGTCTCTTCAACTGGCCGAAGCCGGCTCGCCTGAAGCGGGCGCGGCAGGTCCGCCGGCGCTGCTGCCGGTTGCCGACAGCCGCGGACTGCTGCTGGGCACGGCGCTTTACAGCCCCTCGTCGCAGATTGCGCTGCGGATTGTTTCCCGCGAGGCCATCGATGAAGCCAGATGGCTGGAGTTGCTGGCCAGCCGGCTGCGGCGCGCGATTGAACGGCGCAAGCCGATGCTGAGTTCTGAAACCGATGCCTGCCGATTGTGCTTCAGCGAAGCCGACGAGCTGCCCGGTATCGTAGTCGACAAATATGCCGGCCTGATCATTCTTCAACTGCTGGCGAAGGGGTTGGATTCGGCCGCGGTGCGCGAGACTTGCGTGCGGGTGCTGCGCGAAGAACTGGAGCCGGCGGCCATTTTCGAACGGCCCGACCCGCGCATGCGCGAGTTGGAAGGGCTGGCCGCGCCAAGTCCCGAGCCTCTGTTTATTGCGGACGCCGCGAATCCGGCTACCAGCACGCAATTCCGGCTCAACGGGCTGGTCTTCCAATTCGACGCCAACTCCGGACAGAAGACGGGCGCCTTTCTCGACCAGCGGGAAAACTACGCCGCCGCTCTGGAGTGGGCGAAGCGGCTTGGAACGAAAAATCGCGACGGGGGGGGCCGGGCGCTCGATGTGTGCTGCTACCAGGGCGGCTTTGCGCTGCATCTGGCGCAGGTCTCGAGCCGGGTGACAGGCATTGACTCTTCCCGCGCGTCGCTGGAAGTGGCAGAGCGGAACCTCGAAACCAATCGCGCCCGGCTCAGCGCGCAGGTGGACTGGGTGGAGGGGGACGCGTTTCAGATTCTGCGCGACTGGTCGGACTGCGGTGAAACCTTCGACACGATCATTCTCGATCCGCCCGCCTTCGCCAAGACGCACAGGGCCGTCGAGGGAGCCTTGCGCGGCTACAAGGAGCTGAATCTGCGCGCCCTGCGAATGATGCGCCCCGGCGGCCTGCTGGTGACCTGTTCCTGCTCGCACCATGTGGGGTGGACGGAACTCGAGGCGGCTGTGGCTTCGGCCGCCGTCGATGCATCCCGGCGGGTGCGGCTGTTGGAACGCCGCGGCGCCGCTCTCGATCATCCAGTGGTGCTGAACCTGCCGGAGACGGAATATCTGAAGTGCCTGGTTTTGGAAGTCGAGTAGTCAGGCACGGGCGGCACGTTGGCTGGAATGCCAGCGCGGCAGAAGTCTCAGCAACCATCCGAACCAGGAATGGCGGGCGGGGCTGAGCGCCATCTTCTTCTCATTGGAACTGTCAGGAGCGGGTGGGCTCGCACGCAGTTGCGCCAGCGTGTCTTTGACCAGTGCGCGCAGGGATTCAGCTTCAAACGTGCAGGAGCGCAGATAGGCGGAGATGGTGAGGCCGGCTTGGGCGGCGCGCCGGCGCAGTTGGGCGTTTTCCGCCTTGCTCAGCCGGATGGTGATGCTGGCGGATTTCAGATCTCTTTCAAGCGCAGGCGGCAAACCGAGGTTGCCCTCCGGTTGACAATCGGCGTTCGAGAATTGGGCACTTTGTGGAGTTGCTTCCGGCCCGACTAGAGAACTATCGGCACGGAGTTCCTTGTCGCGAGGGACCGGCCCAGGCTCGGCGGACTGCAAGATCGAGCGATCCGTGGGATCGCGATCGGAGGGAACGGCAGGTTGGTAGCGCGAGTGGGCGCGCAAGGCGCGTTCGTAGCTGAGAGTTGCCACGTCGTCCGCAAGCTCATCGTCGTTCCACACCGGCGCGCCTTTCTGCGCAGGTGCGGCAAGAGCGGCCAGCAATCCCGCAAAGCTGGGGGAGGCGGGCGAGGGCGTGGCTGTTTGCGGCATGGCTTGGAGCATACCGTGAAGTGGGCGTGGCTTCAGAGCATTTTTCAAGCAGGAGATTAAGCGGGTTCCGAAAAGGGACAGTTCTCTTCGTGGTTCCAAAATGCGACGGCTTGATGGCCCGCGCTGGTGTGGTTTCTCAGGAAGGCGGCAGGGTCAGGCGCGAACCGGTTCGCTGGCCTCGGGATCGGGAAG
>Ga0224559_1001199_pt1 | contig 14700 bp, 14 predicted proteins | sample 714S33034metaG_FD_180676 | JGI IMG/M metagenome (GOLD analysis project Ga0224559, IMG submission 180676) | Peat soil microbial communities from Stordalen Mire, Sweden - 717 S3 30-34 | ecosystem: Environmental > Terrestrial > Soil > Wetlands > Peat | place: Sweden: Norrbotten County, Stordalen... | reverse complement strand
GCATTGATTGAAGCAGGAAAGTTGCCCTCGCGTGCGTTATCGGCGGTACTGATCAACGCCGGAGATTGCCTGGAGGCAATGTGCGAATTTCTGTTGTCAATCGGCCCTGCACCGGAACAGTCTCTGGGAGTATTTCAAGAGATATTGGATTGTGCCAATCGCATCGATCATGAAGGAGTCGATGCCGAGTCCGTTGAAATTGAAGCAACTTCTTGGCCTGTGCATGCTGAAAGAAATGCAGCGCAAGAGGCATCCGATATTAAATCAGGTATCGCCTCACATACAGTAGAACAATCTCTCCGGGTTCCCGCACCTGTAGTGGATGACTTGTTGCGCTTGGCGGGTGAAACTTTAATTTCCAACTCCCTGATTCAAGAGCGTCTGACACAATCAATCTCTCAGGCTGCAGCCATGCGCAAACAGCATCAACTGTTTCAACAGTTGGTTTCAGAACTTGAAGAGTTGGTGGACATTCGCGGTATCACTTCGCTGCAAAATGGAACGATACATCAGGGCGAAAAAATTGATGCGCTCGAATTTGAACATTACAGCGAACTGCACTCGATTAGTCGCAGACTGATCGAGGCGGCAACCGATGCTAACGAAATGACCCGTACTGCAGAAAGCCAACTCTCCACGCTGGATAGTCTGCTGGAAGATCAACGGCGCTTACAGATGGCCAATCAACACGCAGTAATGCGAACCCGCATGGTTGCAGTGAGCAGTATAGTTTCTCGTCTTCAGCGTGGCGTACGCCAGACTGGCCGATTGCTGGATAAGCCTGTAGAGCTTGCCATTCAGGGAGAAAACACGAGCATTGACAGCCAAGTGCTAAACGATTTGGTTGATCCATTGATGCACATTCTCAGAAATGCGGTAGATCATGGAATTGAACCGATAGTGGATCGTGAAGAAGCGGGCAAATCACCCCAAGGACGCATCGAATTAACATTCGCGCACGAAGGGAATTCGATTGTAGTGCGCTGCAAAGACGATGGTGCGGGGTTGGATTACGCGGCAATTCGACGCATCGCGGAGCGCAAAGGAATGCTCAGACCGGAACAGGAGCACACCGAAGATGAGTTGGCGAGATTGATTCTGGTTCCCGGTTTTTCTACACGCGAGGAAACTTCTCAAGTCTCCGGCCGTGGTGTTGGCATGGATGTCGTTTACAGCCGCGTGAAGGAAATGAAAGGAATGCTGGCGCTAAACTCTCAGAGCGGATTTGGACTGACTGTTGAGCTGCGCATTCCCGCCATGTTGTTGGCGACTCATACTTTAATTGTCCGGCAACGCGGGCAACGTCTGGCAATATCCAGTCGGGGGATTGAAGATATCCGCTATGCCACTCGTGAGCAAATCACAGAAATCAGCCAGCGGCAGTTTTACCGTGAAGGCGAGAAAATGTATAGCTTGGACAAGCTGGAAGACTTGTTGTCAATGAGAAACGACCGCAGGGCTGACGACAAGCACGGATACCCGATTTTATTAACGCGAAGAGATGACGGCACTGTTAGCGCTGTACTTGTGCAGGAATTACTTGATAGCCGTGAAGTTGTGATGAAAAATCTGGGGCGCTATGTACCGCGTACGCAAGGTGTAATTGGCGCTGTCATTCTGGGCGATGGCGATGTGGCACCTGTCATCGACCTGGTTGAGCTATTGAGTGTCCCGACCCAAAGATCAGTCACAAGGCAGAATGAAGAGTCATTACCTATTTTGGAGCAGCATACCGGAAATAAATTACCATGCGCGCTCGTGGTGGACGATTCGCTTTCTTCGCGCCGCTCAATGTCGCAAGTACTTAAAGATGCCGGTTATGATGTTCGCACAGCCAACGATGGAATTGAAGCTGTGAACATCCTGCATAAATTCGCCCCCGACATTATTCTGACAGACATGGAAATGCCACGGATGAATGGATTGGAACTAACAGCCAATGTTCGCCATGCTGAACACACAAAGCATATACCCGTCATTATGATCACTTCACGCTCGACTGAAAAACATCGTCAGATGAGCACGAGCGCCGGGGTAAATGAACATTTGGTAAAACCTTTTAATGATGAGGCATTGCTTCAGCATGTGTACCGTCTGACCGGGCAATGAACACACAACTAATCAACCATCATCCGGAAGTTGAAAAAACTGCGCGATTAACTATCTCCGGTTTGCATCTTATTTTGCCTCAGCGAGAAATCCGAGTACTGGAGTCAGCCAGTGAAGTCGACACCCGCGAGGCCGGGGTTTTTAGTGTAGGCTGGATCAATCATGACCAAAAACGTTGGCCTGTTTACTGTCTTTCACAGCAGCTATCACTGCTTGATACTGTGCCGGCTGAACGGCGTGTTTGCGCTTTAATCAAAATTGAAAATAATTACATGGGGATATTATGCGACAACGCCAGCATCGAAAGTATCGTGGGAAAATGGCACGACATACCTGCTTCAATGCGCTTGCCGGATACCCCTCTGCTAGGTCTGATTGTTTCTGAAGAAAATATACTTGCCTGCGCAAGCAGCGCAGAACGCTTGGCTGCTTATGTTCTTCGTTTAGCAGGAGTGTGATGCAAAATAAACAACATATATCTCCAACTGCAAATGCATGGCTGCTGGATTTTGGTCAAAATGTCCGGGCAGTAGTTGGCACACGAGTTTTATTACAACTTGTCGACTCGCCAAATGTGCTTTCTGTACCAGTTGCACCTTATCACTGCCGCAACGTTTTTTTATGGCGTAAGAAATTGTTGCCTGTTATGGACATTGCCGCGCGCCTGGGTGGCACCGCTCAAAATACAAGACTGCTAACCGTTGTGGGATATCAACACCATGAGACCGAAACCGTTCGGTTCGGTGCACTTTTTCTGGAAAAGCCGCCTGTGGCAATAAATGTTACTGATACCCAATTCTGTCCACTCCCCGAGGAGCAATCTAATTGGAGTAAATTTGCAATATCTTGTTTTGCTCACGAAGGTGTCGCTACTCCTATTATTAATTTGGATACGATATTCATGTAATTCAGTTTTCCATGCTTCTAAAACAAAAATCAAATAAGCCGACAGCTTAGTTCTCTAGGTTGAAAAAGTATGGCAATGCTTGCAATTGTGCCTTACTGGCTTTTCTTTTTGGCTGTTTAGGAATTGTATCTTGGGCGGTTCACTTATTTGGAATCGACTAATTCGGATTAGCCGATACTGGTCAGAACTGGAAAATAATAGCCCCGTTCATTTCTGAACGGGGCTATGGTGCCAAGTGAATTTCAAGCCTGTAATATCAACACGAAGGGAAGGCTTGAGCCAGCCGAAGCTGTCTTATTTTCACCAATAATGACGATTAAGCACGTTTCTTGAATTCGTTGGTGCGGGTGTCGATTTCGATTTTGTCGCCGATTTCGATAAATGCAGCAACCGGCAATTCAAAGCCGGTGTTAATTTTGGCAGGCTTCATCACCTTGCCCGAGGTATCGCCGCGCACGGCAGGCTCAGTGTAAACAACTTCGCGCACGATGGTGTTGGGCAACTCAACCGAGATGGCCTTGTCGTTGTAAAACACTACTTCGCATTTGTCTTCCATACCGTCGGACAGATAATTCACGGCATCGCCGAGATTTTCTTTTTCAACTTCGTACTGGTTGTATTCCGAATCCATGAAAACATACATTGGGTCGGAATAATAAGAATAGGTGCATTCCTTCTTGTCCAGAATGATCTGGTCGAATTTGTCGTCGGCGGCGAAGATCGCTTCGCTGGGAGTGTCAGTGAGCAAATTCTTGAACTTAAATTTCACCACCGAGCCGCTACGGCCTGAGCGGCTGTACTCAGCCTTTTGTACCACCAACGGTTGGTCTTTAACCAGTACCACGTTGCCTGCGCGAAGTTCTTGAGCAATTTTCATTTGAGTCTGCCTAAAGCTAAATTTTGAAGGCGCGAATTCTACCAACTTGGCTGGAAAAATCCAGTAAATTCAATGCGAGGTTATTGCCTGCCAACTTTACAGCCCAAGCCCGGGCTTGCTGTTCCAGTTCAACAAGTTGCGTATCGTATGATTGCCAAGCACTGGCGATGTCGCCCTGCCCGTTCCAGGCCAGCCACAAATTTTCGTTCGCCCGATGTGACTGATCTGACAGTTTTTTCCCGTACAGCCCGCTCAAAGCCCTCAATTTTTTCATATGCACCCCATCATGCTGCGGATAGATATGCCATACGAATGGCTTCCCCGCCCATTGCGCCCGCACGCAAGAATCTTCGCCGCGAACAAAATTAACGTCACAGGCCCACAGAAGCTCGTCGTAACGTCCCTGTTCGACAAAGGGCAGCACATGCACCCGCAAATTACCGCTTTGCCATACAGCAACACCGTTCGTCCCGAGTCCGGCGAAGGATGCCTTCCCGAAAAATCCTGCCACCTGCGGCAACACCCGTCCCTCCGGCACGCAGCACACCACCGGGGTTTCTCCCTGCGACCATGCCTGCAACAAAGCCGTTACGGCATCGTTCTCATAGCTGAACAACGATACCCGCAACTCGCCTTCCGCTTTTTCAGGGATGCCTAAGTTGTGCCAAAACACCTGCTGTGCGGCCGCGTCAGCGTGAAATGCATTTCGCCGAACCAGCAGATCTCGCTCCAATAATAATCCACCCGTTTTTTCGGTGAAGCCGGGAAAGAAAAAGTATTTCACCAAAGGCAAGCAAGGATGCGGCGAGGGCAACTTGTGCGCACCCTCTACCCAATCTTCCGCCGAGAGATATTCAAGATTAATCCAGACGGGTTTGTGTTCTTGTACCGCCATCGCTTCGATGTAACTTTCCGGCAACTTGCATGCGAATGCTTCGATAACCAACGCGGCAGGAACTACTTCCGGAAATTCCTTATACCACCGCCGCACTTCCACTCCGCAGCATGATTGCTCATCAAGCTCTGCATTCGACTCGGCACACAACTTCGCAAAACTATGCAGATCATCTACCCACAATCGCACCTGAATGCCATGCTCGTTCGCTAATTGCCGCGCCAGTCGCCAGCTCACGCCAATGTCACCATAGTTATCTACCACGGCACAGAAGATGTCGCAGGTTTTGGGTTTAATCAGATTTAATGATGTCATCAGTTGGATTTATGAAAGCTGGAGATTCAATATCGTTCACACCATTTTGGAAGGCAGCTTGATCGTATCTCCCGCCACCATAAATTTTCCCTTGCCTTGATGATGCAGCGTGTGCGAGTTCTTTCGTGCAGGATCAATCCACGCTTTAAGTACTTCCAGCACAAAGAAATTGTATTTGTTCACCATGCGCGCATCAACCACTTTGCATTCAAGATTGGCGTAGCACTCGGCTATAAGCGGCGCAGCCACATCGGATGCAGGCATCGCCGTCAGTTTGAATTTTTTGAACTTATCCACCTTGCTGCCCGAACAATTACCCACCCCCACCACCTGCTTCGCCAGCTCCACCGACGGAATGTTAAGCACACATTCCTTGGTCTTGCACAGCGCATCAAAACTGTAGTTGCGCCCACTAAGCACGCACCCCACCAGCGGCGGCACAAACTCCATCATCGTGTGCCAAGACATTGTCATGATGTTTGCTTTGCCCTTGAGTGAGGTCGTCACCAATACAACCGGCCCCGGCTCTAGTAAGCGATACACATGGTGCAATGGATAATTTTTCTTCATCAACACTAACCTTACTTCATCATATTTAATCGGCGCAAATTCCGGGGTTCGTTCCTCTCCGCCCGCCTACACAATCACTCCGCATGCAACGCCTCCACCGGATCAAGCCGGGCCGCGCGCATTGCCGGCGCTACACCTGCGGCAAGGCCAATGCTGACAGCAGTAAATTCAGCAAGCAAGACGAACAGCAACGGAGTATGCACCGGAAACAAAGGAGCAAAAAAATGTACCGCCTGGGCGATGCCGATACCGACGACCAGACCCATAATACCGCCCAGTGCGGAAAGCATGATCGCTTCGCCCAGAAATAGTATCAGTACTTGTTTTTCTTGCGCGCCCAACGCACGCAGCAGGCCGATTTCGGCGGTGCGTTCGGTAACGGCCATGGTCATGATAGTGAGGATGCCGACTGCACCGACCAATAGCGAGATACCACCCAATGCGCCGACGGCAAAAGTAATGACATCCAACACCGAGTTCAACACGTCGAGTGCCTGCGCTTGTGAGATGACGGTGAAATCTTCGCGCCCGTGCCGTTCTTTTATTCGCCCGGTAATAATTCGCAACACATCATTTACATCGGCTCCCGCTCTGTAACTCACTTGTATTTCCATCAGTCCCGGACGGTTAAGCAGTTCCATTGCGCGCGCGGCTGGAATAAATACCGCATCGTCCAAATCAAGACCCAGCACTTGCCCTTTAGGCTCCATTACCCCGATGACACGGTAACGTTGCCCCCCCACGCGCAAGTAACTGCCCAGCGGATTTTCTCCGGCGAAAAGTTCTTGTCGAATTTTCGCACCTATCACGACGAAGGCACGCGCTTGCTCGTTGTCTTCATCGGGCCAGAAACTGCCGCTCTGCACTTTCATGGTGAATGCACTAGCAAAATTACGCCCTTCGCCGAATACGGTAGATCGACGCGTTTTACCATTCACGCGCAGCTCCACGTTACCCATCACACTGGGATTGACGTTTTCAATGTATGGCAGATGGCGCAACAAATCGGCATCACTCAGCGATAGCGGCCTGACCGAACCGAAGATGCCAACATTTGCCCCCAGTGTTTGTGTTTTGCCGGGCTGGACACTGATGATGTTAGTACCAAACTGCGTGAACTCGGACAAAACGAACTGGTGTAAACCATCACCAATGGAGGTGAGCAAAATGACCGCCGCAATACCGATAGCAATTCCCAACCCGGTGAGAAAGCTGCGCATGCGGTAGGTGAGAAAGCTGGAGATGGTGAGCTTGATGAGGTCGGAAAATAACATAAATTTATCGCCCCGCCAAAGCCGCAACCGCATCAAGTTTCGCCGCGCGTCGCGCAGGCCACACGCTGAACAAAACGCCTGTCCCCAATGCCGTACCACAAGCCGCCAGCACTGCCCACCAAGGCGGGCTGACCGGCAGTGTCGGATATACTGTCCCGATGACGATACTGCCCGCGTAACCCAACAGCAGCCCCGCTAAACTGCCAATGCCGGAAAGCAAGGCCGCTTCCGCAAAGAAGATAGTGCGTATCTGCTTCGGTGGCGCTCCCAACGCTTTGAGCAAGCCGATCTCTTTAACGCGCTGCGCCACGGCAATGAGCATGACATTCATAATCAACACACCTGCCACGGCGAGGCTGATTGCGGCTATGCCACCAACGGCCATGGTCAGGGCTGTAAGAATGCGATCAAAGGTGGCCAGCACAGCATCTTCCGTGATGATCGTCACATCCTTTTCGCCGCTGTGACGGTCAAACATTGTTACTTCGGCATCATGTTTGGTTTGCCCGATGACATCGCGACTTTTTGCTTCAACGAGAATGCGATACAGGCCGGAAGTATTAAATAGTTGTTGCGCTGAAGCGACGGGCACAATGACAATTTCATCGGTGTTAAATCCCATCGATTCGCCTTGCTTCGCCATCACGCCGATCACGCGAAAACGCCTGTCACCCAGCCGCACCCAAGCACCGATTGCCTGCCCGTTGCCGAACAATTCATGTTTGAGCAAGATGCCGATCACGCATACCGAAGCGCTTTCATGAATGTCCCCCGCCGGCAAAAAGTTTCCCAGCCCTATGCTCATGTGGCGCACTGCCAGCAACTCGGATGTTGAGCCGAGCACCATCACTTCGCGGTTCAGCGCATCGAGCGAAAGCGTGGCAGAACCAATCGCCAGCGGAGCGATACGCTTTACCGTGCGTCCATGTGCAATGGCTTGCGCATCGTCCAGCGAGATTTCGCGAGGCACCTGCCCCAGCAACATGCCGGGACTGATTCCCGCTGTTTCGGTACGCCCGGGCAAGACGATAACCAAATTAGTTCCCAGTGAAGCAAACTGATTGACCACATAGAGACGCGCACCTTCTCCCAGCGCCGTGAGTATCACCACTGCCGCCACGCCGATAGACATCGCCAGAATCATCAACAGTGTGCGCGTCGGGCTGCCGCGCAAACTGCCTGAAGCGAAGTGCAGAGTGTCGACGAGTTTCATACGAAACCGTTCTGTCCCTTCCCCTTTTTAGGGGGAAGGCTAGGATGGGGGTCAGCTTTTTGGATCATCCACGCTTCTACCCCCACCCTAGCCCTGCAAGGCGGAGGGGACAATAGCTCGACGAGTTCATCTGATATCATAATCAACGCTTCTCGTCAGACTGAATAAAGCCATCCAGCATGTGTAACTGGCGTTTGGCACGCGCGCCAATCTCGGCATCGTGAGTCACCAGCACCAGCGTGATGCCTTGTTCCAGCAAACCTTCCAGCAGTTTCAACACTTCCCATCCGGTAGTGCGATCCAGATTGCCGGTCGGCTCATCCGCCAGCAGTACACTGGGCCGCATTACCGTAGCGCGAGCGATGGCAACACGTTGACGTTGCCCGCCGGAAAGCTGGTCGGGACGATGATCGGCGCGCGCAATCAAGCCGTAACTTTCGATCAGTTTGGCGACGCGTTGTTTGCGCTCCTCAACCGGAATACCAGCCAGCATCATTGGCAGTTCGATATTTTGCGCCGCAGTGAGACGTGGCACGAGATGAAAAGATTGGAACACGAAGCCGATCTTTTCGCTACGTACACGGGCTTGCTGTTCTTCGCTTAAGGCTGTGACGTTGCCACCGTCTAGGAGATATTCGCCGGAGGACGGTCTATCGAGCAGACCGAGCAAATTAAGCATGGTGGATTTGCCGGAACCGGACGGCCCCATGATGGAAAGATATTCACCGTCGCCCAATTGCAAATTAATATCGCGCAGCGCGGTGACTTGCTGGTCGCCCACCACAAACGTGCGGCTGACATTGCGCAGTTCGATCATTTTGCCACGGGTGTCTCATCAGGCTGAACCACCACACCCGCTTTGACTCCCGGCCTATCCAGGGATGAAACGATCCGGTCGCCTTCGTTCAAACCTGTTACGACTTCGGTGTATTCCCAATTTGCCAAGCCGGTGACAACAACACGCTCTTCAAGCTTGCCATCGTTTTTGTACAACAGTACGCGCTTGCCTTCCATCAAGGTCTGCGTGGGAATACGCAGCACTTTCGTATGCACATCATGCACGATCTCAACATCGGCGCTATATCCCACCAACAGGTTTTCACTCTGCGGCCGCTCGTTGAATTCGACTTCTACTTCCACGGTACGCGCCTGCTTCTCCACTTCCAGCACATAAGGGGCGATGCGTTTCACTTTTCCGACAAAAGTGCGGCCTTTGATCGCATCGAGCGTGATGCGACTGCTTTGTCCAAGCTTTAATTTGGCAGCGTCAACCTCATCAATCGGCGCACTCACAAACATGCAACTGTCGTCGATCAAATCGATTGCGGGCAACGTCGGAATTCCCGGCGGGGAAGGTGTGGCATATTCGCCCAGTTCACCGCTGATGTCTGCCACAATGCCCGCAAACGGCGCGCGCAAAACCATACGTTCCAAGCTCCTCTGAGCAACTTCAATGCGTGCTTTGGACTGCTCGATATCACTGTGCGCGCCGTCGCATGCGGCTTGCCGCGACTGTGCATCAGTCACTGCACGGTCAAGCTGCTGAGTGGAAATAAAACCTTTGTCCAGCAATTCCCTGGATCGAACCGCATCCCGCTGTGCTGCTTCAGCCAAACTACAAACTTCACTCACCCGCAATTCTGAAGTTTTCAACTGGTCACGCGATAATCTTTCCTGCGCGATCATGTCTTCGTCCCAAAGCTCAAGCAACACCTGCCCGGCAACGACACGATCCCCTTTTTTTACGCGCATCTTTGAAATCTGCCCGCCTGCCGGTGGTGCCAACTTGGCACGGCGACACGGCTTGACTGTACCAGCACGCGTGTTGCTGACCGACGCCTCAACGATACCCCGCTCCACTGTTTTCAATATCACCGGCAAAGGCTTGCTGCGACTAAGATAAGCTATGCCTGCAAGCAAAATAATCACTACCAGAATGAGGGGGAAAAGCTTTTTATTACGGGAAGAGAACTGACCGAATTGCGTGGAAGCCATTGCTGCTCCTGACTGTTCGCAGCAGAAATGTTGCTGCTTTTCGGGGAAACTGTCAATCGAAGAGTGGCTTAAAAGCCTTTACACGATTGAGTTTGAGTTGCGCCAATAAATAATATACCGTCATTTATACCGTCAATCGTTAACGACATGCCAAATTATACCCACAACTCATATGCAGTGTTAAAACCAATTCAATGAAGAACCCCGCCGCAAGCAGCGGGGTATCGACTCCAGGTCAACACCGCAGGCTATCGCCTGCCTTCGCCCCAAGGGGCGGGGAATTGAACCCGGCGAGATTAAACGAGACAATCCAGTAATAATATTGATCGAAGATCATATTTTTACTGTAGCAGGCCGTGACATTTGCCAAGCAACAACTTCGGATTGCCGCCACCGTACTGCTCCTGTCCCAATTGATACAGAGTTTGGAAACTTCCCTAATTTCATCAAACGATAAATTGTTGCCCGACTCAAACCGCACATTTTTTCAACTGTCTTCCGCGAGATCAAAAAATCTACTATCTGATTTTGCTGTAAATTCGATTGCATAATTTTATCCTAAAATATTTGCCTTTCGTGGGGTAAGTTCAAGTACATGCCAAATATGAAACTTTTCCAGACACCCACTTCCGTTGCAATATGCCTTTCATCTGTTAAATCATTTGGTCTGATAAACATATTATTTGCCCGTTAAATATTTATTCAGTCCTCTCCATCGGAAGATGCCCAGCTACTGATTAACGCCTCACTTGAGGAATGAAAATGCGAAGGTTTGCGTATTTCATTCAGATAACTGTTACGATTTAGACTATCTTCGATAACATCTCCAAATTGACATTGTTGAATCATCGACTAGGGAAAACATTGGAAATGAATGCTAATGACTAAGGGCGATAAATTTAAGGAGTTAACTGTTGATCTAAAAAAGCGATTCCGCCTCGCGGATCCGTCTATTTTGCACGGGATTGATAATTTTCTATCACTCATAGCGCGTCAGGAATTGGCTTTTGCCAAAAATAATCGGAGTGGTGTGGTTTATGGACGTTACTCAGTCATGCAAAACTTTTGCAACATATTCAACCCACTTCTCATTCAATTAATATCCCAAAGCCGCCTAATTGATGATGAACTGAAATTTAATGACATTTCATTGCCTCTAGTAAAAGAATTAATTTCTTCTGATCAATGTAATCTCTATGCATTTAAATTTAGGAATGCCGCTGCACATTTTGACTGCTTGGCTGAGCGGAGCCATGATCAAAATACTGAATTTATCCGCTGTGGTGAATCATTGAAATTGATTGCTGAAATTTTACAAATCATACTTTCATTAATTCGAACGGAATCCTTTACGTGGTGTAAATTTTGTTTCAGGCGCGCAGTTGTTAATTTTGAATATTGCAAAATTCATTATTCTACGAACGAAACAATTCAAGATACAAACTATAGGAAAGCAAATCGAACTTATAAATCGCTTGATAGCGCAGTTATACAAATGTGGGCTAAGCATCGCAGTCTCAGAAGCGTTGGCGAGGAAAGTTTTTTATTGGTTGCAGACAATTCTCCTCCCAAAGAAATATATCAAAACGAGACAGCGCTACCCATGTCAGAAGAGAAGATTACCTTTGTCTCAGATACGATTACAAAATCCTGGTCTGAAATGTCCTCTGAGTGGAATGCAATAATTTATTGTTTTCCAGAGATCAGCAAGCGATTTACTCAATCAGCCGAAACTTATACAAGTTGGGATGATTTTGTTTCTGCTCTTTTTCAAGCCCTTGAAGAACCAATCGAAACTACGCGACATCCGCTTTGGGCAATCAATATTCTGAAAGATGCTGAAGCATGGTTTGCGGCGGAGGTAAAATTTTCTGATAGAAGACAAAATGACACTCTCGACAAAGTTGCGGGACTTTATCAAAATGGATATTCGGAATATGAAATTGCATCTAAGCTAAACTTGACCACGAAACATATTTTGCAACTTGTGCGAGAAATTAAAAAAAATCATTCGTTGCATAAGCTGACAAAGAAAAAATAGAGAAATGATGGATGATGCTGTCATTCAATGAATAACTCCCCCTAACAAGCCATCGCTCAGCTCATTGTGGCATACTCTGAAAACAAGACACCAACAAGCCAAAAACTCCCCTTCTTATTCTTCAGACATTACGCACGCGGACGTGCAGGCGTTAAAACCACGATAACTTACTGTTAATACAATATAAATGTTGTCGCCAAAACGTAAAATTCTAAAATCATGAAAGTCTTAAATAATGCAATCAACAAGCGATAGGAAGTTAATAATCAAATAGATAACGATGTTGCCAAAACGGCAACATTCACCTATTGAGTTTGGATGTAATCCAAAACTAAAACTTGACCAGTTCATCTTCGAACTAAGGAACCGGAACACGATTTATTATTTAACGAGTCCCCGGAGTGAGAGTTTAAAAATAGTCAAAATGCGCAAATTGTGCGGATCAAAGCACTGCCCTGAATTGATCAAAATAAGAATACGTCTCGGAAACCGGACGGCATGGTCACTCCGGAAATTGTTGAAAAAGCACTTTTTGCACTCAAGCGCGCAGGACTGGAATTTTGTCGAAATTTCCGCTGATGGGTAACTCCGTGTGTATACGCGAAAACTTAGAAACCACTTCAAGCCCTCAAGCCCACTCGATAGGGGTTTCTCAAAATGAGATCACGGAAAGCTATCGGAATATTTTTCCGCATAGCAGATTAATCAAATATTCAGTCATTCTCAGCTTTATCAAAACGCTAACATGGCTATGTTTTTGAAATTTTAGTTCTTCAAAATTTTACTGCGGGTGTGTCCATTTTGGGACACACGGTTAATATATTGTTTATAATGCGATTATTGAATTTTTCATCTATTATGTTAGCGTATTTTAATATCCTTATATTGCTGATTTGGACATAATGTTATCGTCAACAATACAATTAGATACAGTGGTTTTGCAGCTTGCACATGTCCGTGCGTAATGTGTGTAGATTATTCAGGGGAGGTTTCGCCGATTTGGTTCTGTCGTTTTCTCAAAGTTTTAGCAGTGCGCTGAAGTGCAAATTTTCAGGCAGCAAAAGTGCTAGCCTGAAATTTGAGAGTAGAATGTCATGAGTGAACTTTCGGGTCTAAACGAAATTTCGCGAATCCGCACCAATTTGGAAGAACTGATCAATTTCAATTTTCTAGCGAGGCGATTATATGAAAGGCTATACCACTGGAATAGTGTGCGGACTCTTGGCTTTGCTACTGTATAAAACTCACCCTTTGTTATCCATTATGGCTGCGCTCCCTCTGCCGATGATTGTGATTGCATTTTGGACTGGAGCAGTCGGCATTCGATTTGAAAAGTCGTGATTAGTCAAAGGATCTGCATTTCATCCAAAATTATTCGTCCTGCAATAGTTTCTCTATTGCTCTTAATACTCACTGCTTGTGGCACCGTCCAAGCAGGTCACGATTTTGATTTGAAGGTTTTTGAAACGCATGTCGAGCGTGGCGTATCTACACAATTGCAAATTCGCGCGTGGTTGGGAACGCCGACAGGTTCAGGTGTAAATATGGATGCGAGTGGCGAGAAACTTGACGAATGGACGTATTATTTTGCGTCGGGAAAACCAACCGATTTATCCGGCGCAAAAATCAAAATGTTGCAAATCCGATTCGACAAGCAAGGAATTGTACGTAGCTACAACTGGTCAAACTCTGATCAGTAAGCTCTCCCTCAGTTCCTTAAAAATTGTAATGTCTCTTGCCATCCGGCTAAATTTCCCCAACAATCCAAACTGGAAATCTTTTCCAATATATAAAACTTTAGGGAGCTACACATAATGAATCGCAAAGAACTGATTGAAGCACTGGCAAGCAAAACAGACAGCACTAAAGCGGATGCCGACCGGAGCATTGCCGCAATTATTGACATCGTTACAGCTACCCTCAAAAAGGGCGATTCTATTTCACTCGTTGGCTTTGGTTCATTTGAAGTACGCAAGCGCGCTGCTCGTACAGGTCGTAATCCCAAGACGGGTGCCGAGCTAAAGATTAAAGCTTCCAAGGTTCCAGCATTCAAGGCTGGCGCGACACTGAAGGCAGCAGTTAACGGCGTCAAAAAGTGATTAATGCCAAGACCGGTGAAATGCCGGTCTTGTTGTATATGAATGAAATTCTTCAGTACCTAAAATCGCATGGCGAAATACTCGATACCGAAATTGCTGAGGCGACCGGTTTTTCACTTGATGTCACACGGCTTCATTTGGTCGAGTTGGCGGCAAACAATGAAGTGATGATTTGTCAGTCAACGCGCTATGTGAAGGGAATAAAGGTAGAAAGTATGAGTTGCCGGATTAGTGGGTTTATTCCCAAGGCGGCACCGGGTAGAAAACCCACAAAGGTCAATTTGAAGCTGTAGTGAGCATTGAGTGCATCAGCCAACAAAAAATTCTACGGCTGCTTATAATCACACTTGAGTCATTCAAGTTAGTGGTAACTAACAGGGCATTGTCGGCCACAAGCAGCCAGTC
>Ga0224559_1001198_pt1 | contig 14705 bp, 15 predicted proteins | sample 714S33034metaG_FD_180676 | JGI IMG/M metagenome (GOLD analysis project Ga0224559, IMG submission 180676) | Peat soil microbial communities from Stordalen Mire, Sweden - 717 S3 30-34 | ecosystem: Environmental > Terrestrial > Soil > Wetlands > Peat | place: Sweden: Norrbotten County, Stordalen... | reverse complement strand
ACTCGGATGCCGTGGCGCGCTGCCCGAGGGAATGGATGCCATGGAACTACCGGAGTGCAATCGGCTTGATCTCCGGTCAGGATTAATCACGCCCAGCTGGCTTACACAGGCTTGCCGGAAGGACACACTGAAAGCAAGAGTGCCAGCCTATCAGCAAACTCGGATTTGTTGTCATCGTCAAAAGCGTTATTCTTACCGATCATAGTGCGTGATCTCCCAGGTAGCACATTCAGCGGCTCATCCATATCAGCTTCCTTGCAGCTCTAGCTTATACGACGTCATTGCCCAATCGCCTGCAGGAAGTCACGAGGCAAAGAGCCACCGTACTTCTGCACCTCAACCTGCAGTTGACGCCCCAGTCTATTCATTTCCGGGACCAGCAAGCTTAACTGCTGATGGGCTGGATCCACACAGATGTTTTGGTATGCTTCCTGCTTGTTTTGGGCCGCAGAAGCGAGGATGCCCGAGCACGCAATCATGCCGTGCCAAATCGGCTCGACTTTATCCGATATGTCTTCCATCTGGTAAAGAAGGTTAAAAACCGGCTTCACTTTCGCGTCGTCTCGGAACTCAAATTGGAGATCGACGAGCATTTTGCGCTTCCTTTTTTCCATAGCATCGCTTTCGGCCAAAGTGGCCTGCAAATCCACGCACTGTTTCTCGAACTCTGCAAATGTCCCGGTCTGTCGGCCTACGATCTCCTGTAACGCAGCGCGAGTCTTCGCATCGGCTGCTTGATAAGACTTGGCTTCTTGGAGTATTTCGTGGATGTGGCGCGAACGTTCTTGCTGGCTATTGGGAGGCGTTATTGTCTGGGCTCTCCCCAAAGTTCCAACGCACAGCGCGAGGATCATTAGCGCGATCATGCGAGCACATGTTTTATGAATAGCTGATCCAGAACCTGTGAGGCCCCCTCTTCGATGTTGCATATTTGTCCTTTCTCTGCTTTCAGCGAACCTGCCATTAGAGTAGCCGCGTGGCCCTGATTTCGTCATGTCCTACCTGAGCCTGCGATTTAGCCTTCGTTTGGTTCGAGGATCGGAGACGAAAATGCCGATTTGCTACTCTAGCTGACAGCTTCCAGGGAGGAAGCTGTTTATGAATCAGCGTCCAAAGTCACCTTCAGAGATTCTTCAAGAAGCCCTCAATAAGGCAACAGCGGAAAAACCTCCTAGCGAAAGGATGAAGAAGTCAGATAAGAAAGGGCCTTTGATCGACTTCCTAATCACAACAGAAATTGATCTTGCTCGACGAACATAGCGGAAGGGTTAAAATCCACGGTAAAGCGACATTGCTGGTTTCACGTTGCGCAGATCGGGGAAGCCCGCAGGAAGCGCACCGGACGCAAGCCGTGGGAACCAGGTCGGCGCAGAAGACCGCCCAAAACCCGGCTTGACAGGTAGCCATGACATCACTGAGCCAATTCGACAGACAGAGATCACTCCCTCGGGCTAGAGTAGACCGGACGGTGATCGTCAGGCGCGTAGAGCGCCTTTCTGCAAGATCGGATTCCCCATATGATTCCAACAGCCAGTACGCCCCAAAACAAACAGCGAATAGCTACGCGGGCTTCATGCAGGAGGTTATCAAGGCGAGTTGGCGGACAGCGCGCCGGTACAGACTTGCTCTCCACTTTTCGTTTTTCCGCACGTTTGCGGTGCCAATCGACCAGGGAATACATCGTCGGCCAAAAGTCGGAAGCCGCTGCGCGAGCAACTTCGCGGAGGAACGCCCCCAAAAGGCCCAAAACGATAATCGAGATGACGACAGCCGTGATTGTCTCAAGCACCCGCAGGGCAGGCCATTTCGTTCTTATGATATGCCAGGGGTCCACGATGATAAGGACGTTCACCGCGACAACAAGCGCAAAGCCGAGGACAACATCTCTCCCCCCAGTCGAGCGCGCACGAGTCAGTGATTCCTTCATGGGCCAATCGTATATTGGCTGACCACGGCTCACTAAATCTCTTCTTGACATATTTTCACGAACGGGCGAGCAGGAGTTGATCTGTGGATAACGACGATATTCCGTTTGACGACCAGCCAATGCATTCCGAATCGCTCGAATCGCTGAAGGCTTTGGACGAGCTCTTCTTTATAGCAGGACAGTTCACGACGCGGGCGGCGTACGTGGACCTGCTCCACTTCATCGCTCGATTCAGGATATACTCTCCATTCAATGCGATGCTGGTACACACTCAGATGCCAGGAGCGCGGTTTGTCGCCACCCCAAAACGCTGGTGGGAGCGTTACAAGCGCTCGATTCAGCCCGGCGCGAGGGCCATCACAATCCTGCAACCCAAGGGTCCGATTCTCTTCGTCTTCGATGTCAGCGATACCAGCCCATTGCCCGGTGCCCCAGAACTTCCGGAGTCCATCACCAATCCATTCGCAATTCATCGCGGAAAAGAGAACGGCGAACTTGACAAAACGATTGAAAATGCAAAGCGGGATGGCGTTCGAGTCCACCAGCGCGAATTTGGCTCCCAGCACGCCGGTCAAATCCAGCCAACGAATACCAGGGACGTGTTCCGTTTGCCGGAACGCCCGTCCTTCAAAGAGAAGCGTGAAACCGTTCCAGTGCGCTTTGAGTTGTTGCTCAATTCCCACCAATTCCGCGAGGAGCAGTACGCAACCCTGGTCCACGAACTTGGCCACCTTTACTGTGGTCATCTTGGTACACCGAATCCAAAGTATTGGCCTGATCGATTCGGTTTGGACCACCAGGTGGTTGAGAGTGAGGCCGAGTCCATCTCGTACCTTGTGTGTACCCGGCTTGGAATTGAGACGCCCTCTGCGGAATATCTTGCTGGCTACCTCGGTGAGGGCAGCAAAATGCCCTCGATCAGCTTGGAAACGGTCATTAGGACGGCTGGTTTGATTCAGCGGATGGGCCAATCGCGGCTGCCGTTGCGAAAGAACGCCCAAGAAGAATGAGAAAACGAACCGTGAGTTCATCGAACCCTCGGCTCATCCCATCTAACACCATCCGACACGCGTTTCCCCATTTGAGCGTCGCTGGTTTGCGCCGGCGTCTGCATGACCCCAGATTAAGGCATGGTTGGGGTTTGTTCCGCAAAGGGTACGTTTTGACCCACGACCGCCGACCAGAGTACAGCTTTACAGCTCGCGGCCTTGAGGGGGCCAGACGCAAGACTCTCCAAGGGTGGGGGGCCTGTCACGAGCCACGACGAAGCGCCCTACCCTGCTCCAGTCTGATCACGATAGCGGTTGACGATTTCTATTTTTGAATACTAGTTATTTCCTCTCCATTATTGTTCGGAAGCCTTCTTTGCGCAGAAAACACTTGCCCCGACGCAGCAGCATATACTTGCACTATCACGTCACAATAGACTTGCGAGGTCGCGACATAATAGACTTGTATCCGCACGTTGCAATAAACGTGCAGGAGCACCGAAGGCTATGGCCACTCCAAATGAAAAACTCGCCGCTTCCCTGGAAGTACTCCGCAAGCTTCAACAGAACGGGCAGCACGTCTTTCAAGCTAGGCAGTTGAGTCGCGTTCACCGTGACCGGCTGGTGAAGAATGGTTTTCTGCAGCCAGTCGTCAAAGGGTGGCTTATGTCGACCAGCCCCGGCGCTCGTCCTGGAGACAGTACCGCATGGTTTGCCTCATTCTGGGAGTTCTGCGCGGCGTACTGCAATGAACGATTCGGTGCAGACTGGCATCTTTCGCCGGAACAGTCGCTGCTGCTTCATGCCGAAAACACGGTTGTTCCAGCTCAGGCCACGGTCTACAGTCGCAAGGGGCACAACAATACAATCGCGCTTCCTTTTCGCACTGCGCTCTACGATCTGAAGCAGGCGAAAATGCCGCCGCAGAATCAATTGGTGCTTCGTGATGCCTTGCGGCTCTTTACGCCCGAAGCTGCGCTTGTGCGTGTCCCGGAATCGTTCTTCCGTCATCATTCTTTGGAAACCCAAGTCGTTCTTGCGCGCGTCACAGACGCTTCGAATCTTCTGCGCATTCTCTTGGATGGCGGTCATTCAGCCGTCGCGGGTCGTCTCGTTGGCGCGCTGCGCCGTGCCGGTCGCGCGGAACAAGCAGACGAGATTCTCTCCACGATGAAGCGAGCAGGATACGACGTACGCGAGTCAGATCCATACGCGAACGGGCAAACCATCTTTGCTATGAATCGCCCCACGGAGGCTCCAATTGTCAGCCGAATTCAGGCTCTATGGGCCTCTACGCGTGATGCCGTGCTGGAAATCTTTCCGACACCGCCGGGATTGCCTGACAAAGCCGAGGCATATCTCGCGCATGTGGATGACATTTATAAAAACGATGCCTATCACTCGTTGTCGATTGAGGGTTATCGCGTAAGCCCGGAATTGATTGAGCGCGTAATCTCTGGACGATGGGACCCTAGGCATAATGAAGCCGACAAGCACAATCGCGATGCTCTTGCAGCGCGTGGCTACTGGCAGGCATTCCAACAGGTCAAGGCAAGCGTACTCAAGGTTCTTGAAGGCAATAATGCTGGTGCCGTAGTCAGAACAGACCACCGCGAATGGCACAGAGAACTGTTTGAACCGTGCGTCGCCGCCGGTTTGATTCCTGCCTCAGCTTTAGCGGGCTATCGGAATGATGCCGTTTACTTGCGCAATTCCCGCTATGTTCCACCACGCTGGGAAGCGGTCAGAGATGCGATGCCTGCTTTGTTGGATTTGATCGAGAGAGAACAAGAACCGTGTGTGCGCGCAGTCCTTGGGCACTGGCTCTTTGGCTATATTCATCCGTATCCGGACGGCAATGGCCGAATGGCGCGCTTTCTGATGAATGTGCTGCTGGCCTCGGGCGGCTATCCCTGGACAGTGATCCGTGTCGATGATCGCGCCGAATACCTGAGCGCACTTGATCATGCCAGCATCGAAAGCGACGTGCGCCCCTTCGCAAACTTCATCGCAGGGCAGGTGAAATGGTCGCTTGCCAATGTGAAAGCATAGGTGCCTTTGCCTTATATGACATTCCCCGGATAATTGAAATGTAAGCCGAGGCCTGAGGCCGGTGTCAAGGCTCTTGACCGCGGGACGCGGCGCGCGTAGCGCGGCCTTGACACTGGCCGAGCCTCGGCTATGCTCTGCTTATCCGGGGAATGTCATTCTTCTCTCTGGCGCTACAAGCCTATTCCGAGTTCCTGAGCTATTTCTTCGATGGGAACGGACTGCGGCGCGATTTTCTGCATAACGGTCTCTGGTTCGATGGCTGGCACGTGGGAGACATCACGACTGAGCACCTTCCCAAGCGCAGAAGCATCATTGGTGAAAATCTGTGCATCCTGCGCGCCGCGCGAGATGGAAACATAGGCCATGCGGCTGTTGAGCAGCTCTTTCGCGCCCAGTTCCGTGTCTACATGAACCAGCACGCGGTCGGCAGTTTGGCCTTGGCTGGAATGACTGGTCACGGCATAGCCGTAATCAAGATGCGTCTGCCTGCTCGTGTCGAGTTCGACCGCGCGTCCGCCGTCCATCCTGAGCCGCAATCGCCCATCGCCGTCAATGCTCTCTATGGTGCCCAGTTCGCGGTTTGCCACTTTGAGGTTACTGGCAGGCGCGGTGAACTGGACACGATCGCCTTCGGAAAAGCCGCGCATCTGCTCGCGGAACACGGAAACGCCCCGCTGCCTGTGTGGATCGTAGGTGCGCTCGGCTCCGTCCGGTAGTTGGACCGTCAGCCGGTTCGCTGCGGCGTCGATACTCCTCACCTGTGTATACGCACCCTTACCGATGCCGGTTTCCTTCGACGCGCGCGAATAACGCAGCACATCACCCACTTCGTATCGTTCGGCCCATGTGCGATCTGCACCAGTCATGTCCTGACGGGGAACCAGCACGCGGAGGCTATGCTCGGTGGCGTTGACGACACCCCGGCTTTGCAACTCCGTGTGAATATGCGCATTGATCTCCGTGCGGGAGCGATTATCTGGAGAGACCACAAGCGTGCTTTCTGGGGATTTTGCGTACTCCTTGGCCATCGCAGCGATGCGCTCGCCATGATCTTTGATTTCGTGGACGCGCCCTTGCAGGTCAAGACTCTGGACAGCTTCCCGAACTTCGCCCCGCGCAAGCTGTTCGACCACTTCTTTCAACACCGGGTCTTTCTGGCGCACAATTTCTTCGAGCCGAACCGTTTTCATCCCCGCGTCTTGAAGCTGGGCAAAAGGCCGCCCGGCTTCCACAGCTTCGTGCTGCCTGTGATCGCCTACCAACAGCACACGGTCGTTAGGTTGCAATCGCCCGATGAAGTCATGCACCTGCCGGGTCGATGCCAGCGAGGATTCATCCAGCACATAGAGGCGCTTCTCGCCGGTGTCCGGCTGCGCGCCGCGCGCCAGATGTTTCTGGAGCGTGGACGTTTCCATACCGGCTTCGGCGAGCTTTTGTGTAGCGCGAGAAGTCGGAGCAAAGCCTTCGACACGGTATCCCTCCGCTTCAGCCGCTTCACGAATCACCGCAAGCGTCGTCGTCTTGCCCGCTCCGGCAACTCCATCAAGTCCTACGAACTTTTCGCGCGAAACCATGATGTCGTCCACAGCTTGGCGCTGCGAATGTTTCAGCTCTGGGTGCCGGTCTTCGACGCCGATTCGGATTCGTGGCGAAACCAGCATTGGGTCGCCGTAGTCCCGGCGATTTCCAGCTTGCACCCGCGCGATTGTCTCGCGCTCCATCTCAATCATTGAAGCGGTCGTGAACCGCTGACTGCCGTCGTTACGGGCAACTGCTTGAAATTCTCCTGACCCGACTCTCCGCTCGAACTCCTTGCGAATATCGACATAGGTGGTTTCTCCCATGCCGCGCGCCAAAGCGGACTCCAGAATTGCGCGCTGATCCTGTACGGCTGACCGCTCGAAAACATGATCCCGCGCCCAGGTCACGGTTTGTTGCGCCTTCAACTGTGAATCGTGCGTTTGGAATTGTTCGTGCTGTTGTGCCTGCGCAACAACCTTGTCCGCCTGATTGCCAAACTGCGTGGCAAGTTCTCGGTGACAGCGCAACACTTCTTCCTGCGATAGTAGTTCCTTGTGGTCGCGCGTGTGGTGAGCGGCGATCTGCGCCGCTGCCGCTCCGTCGATGCCTTGCTCGCGAAGATGCTCCTTAATCTGCTCCCGGCGCGGGCTGGACGCTTCCAGATATTCTTGCGTGTAGCCTTTGATCTCAGGTTGTCCGTACTGACCGCGCTCAACTTCATAGCCCAGCCTTTCAAGCCGCAAAGCCAACTCGGAACGGTAAACAGCAGTTGCGTACCGCTGCGAAGTAAAAAGCTCATGCGGCTGCAAGGCGCGTGTTTGTCCGTTGTCGCGCTCGGTCACGTTGAAGATAACAGCATGAGTATGTAATTGTGGCGCTGCATATCCATCGACGGGCCGCGCTGTGTCGTGCTCGAAGGTCGCGACTACGAACTTGCCGGTTGTCTCTGGTGCATGGACATTGCCAATACGCGCCTGCGTGTACTGTTCCAATTCTCCAAGCGCGACATGCACACTCTCACGATGTGCTTCCCGCACGCGGTCATCACCACCCACAAGCGCAGTGATCGAAACCGACTTCGGCGCGGAAAAGGTCGCATCCCATCCGGCGCGATGCTCAACGCTGGTGACCGCCTTGCCGCCTTTACCTTCGTAGGACCGTGAAACCTGATGCTGGACAAGCTGCTCCTCGGTAAGCGGATGCTGGCCTTCTGTCAACCGGGCAAAGTGCTCATCGCCAACTGCTCCTTGCAATCCCCATTGCTGGGCGAGCTGTCCACGCCATTCACTGAATCCCTGCTGGTCGCGGCTCCAATAGTTCTGTCTTTCCGATGCGAACTCGCGCTCATGGTAATTGCGCGCCTGACTCGCGGAGAGAGGTTTCGAGATGGTAAGCATGGGACACGCTCCTTATCCATCGGCAATACTTTCGTTCATTCAATCTCGTCTTTCTTACTCCAGGTGAAAGCAGACTTCTGTGTTCTGTTCGTCGCCCCAAAGGGCGAAAACGTCGGCTGTACAGGTTTTGCTGGCGGCATAATCGGCAATGATACTTGCTTATCTTCGGCAGAAATTATCTGTGTTCTATGCGCTACCAACGCCAGCAAGAGGGAACAAAGTTTCTCGGCTGTGGCTATCCACTTCCGGAGTATGAACAGCATCGGCTCGAACCATGAGGTTTGCTCCAGTTGCCAGCGCATATAACGCCATTTGCTCTCCAGCCATGCAATACCCAACAAAACAAAACAAAAGCTCACGAGGCCACACAGCAAGGGAGTGGAGGAGACAAGCCACGCATTGTTTCCATCAAAGAATTGATCTTTGAGAAACTGCCTGAGCGTGGCCGCTGAATATTGCTCTTTCGGCCCAAGCTCCAGAGCCACCCATCCCGCCCGCCGTGCGGTTGCCGACAACAGCAGTGAATGCTGGTTTGCCGCTCTGAAAACGACTTCGTCTTCCAGTGCAATTTCAGGCTTTTTGCCTGGAGCGGTCTTGTAAAGCCATCGAATTACGACCTGCGAAGATGGGGCCGCACTGGGCCGGGAACACCATAGATACGGCCACAGATAATGCCGCTGGGCTGGAGTCCACACGCGCGCGCTCCACAGCATGAATGTTCCGCCGATGCAAAGCACCGCCAAGGCGGCATACCACCAAACAAACTTTGGAATCATGAAGCGCCGGGTCATCGCTCACACCCCTTCGCGTCGATCTGAGCGAGAAAATCCGCAATCAATTTGCGCGCCTGTGCAGCCTTTCGGGCGTCGGCCTGATCGCGGATTTTGAGGATGGAATCGGGCAGCAGCGCCTTGCCTTCCACCGTGGCCAATGCTCCCGCATGAAAGAGGCTCAGCAGCGTGTAACGCATGGCCCACAATTCAGCAAGAACCAGTTCGGTCGGATCGGCGGGCCTCTGTCGTGCAGCGCTCAGCGCCGTTTCACGCAGCCATTCCGAGAGTGCCTGCCCTGCGTATCGGGCGGCAGATTCGATCTCGCTCAGTTCCTCGGGAGTGAATCGTGTGGCCGCTGTTTTCGTGCGGTAACCGGGTTTCGCAGAATCGGAAGGTCGGTTGCTGTTTCGATCAAGAACTGTCGAATGAGAAGTGTTCATCGGAACTGACCTCCTCGGACATTTTGTACCCGTTCAGTCGAACTCTTCTGTCTTCAACGTGTTTACGCCAAAGTGCTGTGAGCGCTCTTCCTGTTTACCGGCGTAAACACGCGTATACCGCTGTACAACGAAAAATCAAAACTCCGTGATCTGAAAGACGTTTACTTACGTAAACGTCAGGGCGCTTTTCGGTTCCTTGCAGTTCCCGAGTTGGGGGTGTCGTGTCCTCCGTTCATCCGCTGCGTAAGCAGCGCCGGACCTACAACTCGCCATACTCCATCGCTAGCTCATTCCACACGCGCTGCAACTCGGGCATCTCCCAAGCGCGGCGAAAACACTCCTTCACCGCCGCCCATTCTGCATCGCTGAAGCCGAAGGTTGTGCGACCCTCACAGCGAATCCAAATACGCGGTTCCGGCTCGCTCGAAGCTGACGTATAGCCAAAGAAAGAGTGCCCGTTCCAGAAGGAATTCGGCACCGCGCTGTTCCACCGTTCGAGCAGGGATCGGAACTCGGCAATCATCGGATAAGCCGCCATCTCGTGCATAGCTTTCCGATCTGCCGGGAAGTTCAAAAGCACGGCAAGATCGGTGACGTTTCCTGCGGCGAAAGAGAGTACGAATCCGCCCTCGAAGACCGACGAAATCGGCGACGTAGAACGTCGCGCAAGAAGGCTGTTGGCGGCGGAATCTCGAATGGGAACGTGGTAAGTAATGTAATGGCCTCTGGCTGCCGTCTTACATAGCGCTATCCAGTAGGACTTCAGCGCACGATTGAGCGTCTCGATATTGCTGAAACTCTCTTCCTCCAGGAGGTTGTACAGATTCCTCGCCGCGAACTGCGGCCACGCACTGGAACGCTGTGTTTCCAGCGAACGAATCAGACGCTCAACCGCCGTGGGTATATCGATCTCCTCGGACGGCGAAACCTCCTGGCCGTTCTTGTTTAAAAGGGGAAGATTGCCGAGGTATTGCGCATCGCGGCTGGCCTTCTTTGAGCGCCGTATTTTGTAGGCCGCCAGAAAGGCTTCAAGAATGCCCTTCATGGTCTCCTGGCTGACAGGCATTCCCTGCATCCCTTCGAGATATGTCTCCGCGCCCTGACGGATGAAATAGGCAAGGACAATCCACTCGGCTTGAGAGAGCGATAGCCCGGCCTCGATCTTCTTCCGAGCCTGCACCAATGACTTCGTTGCCTCCGCCAGCAAGTCGGCCACTTCCAGCCGGTCTTCCCGCGCCGATTCGAGCAATTGTTTGGCAACTTCGGAGGTGGAAACATTCTCGCCACTCTTGTGCGCGAGCAAGTCCTTCAAGCTGTCGAGCCGGGCGCGCAATGCCTCGGAGATGCGCACGGAAATCACCGGCTGTTGCGGTGCGGCTGTCTTCTCGGCCATCTTTCTCCTCCAGAACGTCACAAAATAGTTGTAACGTTACATGTTGACTCTAGGTCTACATTGCGTTATTGTCAAGATGCAGTAAAAGCCGAAATCGGCCGCAAGGCACACTTCTACCCCTGGGAGTCCCTATGCCGAGAATGAATGAAGAACCGAAGAAACCGCCTGCGAGGGCAACAGTCGCCCCACAAGACAAGTTGCTGGTTTGCCGCGAAGAGGCCGCTGAGATTCTTTCCATCAGCGTTCGCTCGGTGGATTACCTGCTTGCCAACCGGCAGCTCACATCCCGGAGAATTGGAACCCGCAATCTGATTCCTATGGCAGATTTGAGAAGATTTGCCCGCATGGATCACCCAGAGCGGCTGGCCTGCTAAACCGCGAACGCATCCTGGGCGTTACTTACAATGCCTTGATTCGATCTGAACGAGAGAAACAGAAACGCCCCTGCATCTTCAGTGCGGGGGAGTTCCTGTTTGTGCTTCTTTGCGTCATGGGAGATCAGCACATGGTCTTCATGAAGGCGGCCCGCATCTTGATCCAAATCTCTTCAATGAGAGCATTGGCGATAATGTACTCATTGACCTAGCACAGCCAATCGCTAAAGCGAAAGCCTACTTGCCGGAATCTAATGCATCTGATGTCGTGGATGAGGTGGGGGAGGATACGCTTGCTAGAAGCTGTTCTTCATCGCGATAAAGCCTGTCGTGCGCCTTTTGGAACGCGGTCCCAATCTCGTCTTTCAGCAGCCCCATCATGCGAATCGCTACCTGATGGTCGAAGTTCGGAGATAGAGAAAGCAACGTAGCGGAAATCATCAACAACGAAAGCGCCGTTCCTTCTCCAGCATCTGCTAGGCCCGAGTTGCTCGGTCCCGCCAGTAATACCTCCGTCGGAAACATTGAGGTCATGCTGAAGAAAATGCCTTTGGGGTTGGCGTGGACGCCATGACTCGCCATACGATAATGCCCGCGAAGGTAGTCGATTTTTGTAGCCTTTTCAATCTCCTTGAAAGTTGCGTTCACTCCCGGAAGATAATTTGCCGCCCACCCATACTGACCGCCGAATACCTTGCAGTATTTCTGAATCACTCTTTCGTATTCTTTCCGAATTTCATCCATTTTCTCGGGAGGAATCGGTTCATACCCAAGCCTCGCGTGAACAGCGTCATACTCCTGAGCGCCCCGGTAGGATTCAACAATCTGGTGGTCAGCATAGCGTTGGGCACACTCATTCCCATGGTTGGAAATAAAGGCGGCCGTTACCGCGATCTCGTGCATCGTGCGCCAACGGTCCATCGCACCATTCGCAAATCCCGTTTCGAGCAATACAATTACTTCTTCGGCAACCTGGCAGGAACGTGCATGCAGCCGAGTCAGTACATCGACGATTGCGGAGCCCGAAGTCTCTGTATCCTGTCGCGCGTCCTGGTTGATGTTGTCTCCAAGCTCACGGGACATCGTGACAAGCATATGGAGCTTGCTGATGCCTGTTCGCCAGCGGTCATATAGCCTGCTTCTGAACTCAGAGATCTCCTGCTTCTGCCGCCGAGATTCAGCCGACCAGCGCCGCTTCAGTGTCTTGAAAGTCCGCAGGGCTATATCTTCCTGCGTCTTCAGGATGAGGTCTTGGAGGTCATTTTCCAGAAATCCCTCAACCCTCTTTACGACTTCTTCTGAATCCTCCTTCGTAAAGGCGATCTTCAGGGGTTCTGTCCGATTCCCTGGCAAGGCGAAATTGGTCTTTCCAGCCAATAACTGTCGTGCTACAGCTTCAGCCTTACGAGAGCTGATCTTCGCTCCTTGTTCGGACAGCTTGCGCTTTATTAAATTCGATATTCCTATCACTGGAAGTTTCGCGAGGCCTTTCTCTAAAGCTTTTTGAAGACTATTCATGCGATCTCTTTCCTCTTGCTTTTCCAAGCCCAGAATCAGTGAACAAATTGCCCGAATTTATCACTCTATATGATAGGCCATTTGCTTTTATCTGATTGCACGAGTCAGTTCCCGCCGTGCCCTTGCATACAAGGTCACGACTCCCGTAAAAACGGTCATCTGTTGTCGCCTTCAGACCAAATCGCTCTTCGATGGTCAATCTTCATCGGCTTTGGCGGGACTCGATGTTGTTGTCCGTTTCCACGAGTGGGCTAACGATTCCGTATGGCAGGGCTCAAACCGGATCGAAAGCCGAGAACCTGTTGCCTGGGCTAGGCGCTGAAGCGTGCGCAGGGATGGCTGCACGCGCCCGCCTTCCATCCGGGCAACGACTGGCTGCGTCGTTCCCATCTTGACGGCCAGTTCTGACTGAGTCAGCCCGGCTCGATTACGGGCTGCAATCACAGCCTTCGCCAACGCAAATTCATCTTCCATGGCGGCGTGGGCTTTCCTGTATTTCGGCTCATTCATCCACTTGTGATGCAGTTCGCTGATTCTTGCCATATCCCAACTCCTCACCTAATAGTTTTACGAGGAAACAAGCCTCTCCGAGGCTGAGGCCGTGGCATCCGGCGAAAGATGAGCGTAACGTGCCGCCATCGTGATTGTTTTGTGCCCGGCCAAAACCTGAATTTCCCGGGTACTCACTCCAGCCATGGCAAGCCACGAGCAAAACGTATGTCGGTTGTTGTGCCAGGTGTACTCGGAGATCTTCACTTCGCGGAGAGCCGGTTCAAACCACCAACGGCAATCGGACCGGGGGCCGGGCCGTGGGAAGACCGGGTCTCCAGCCTCGTGGGCTACAGCTTCCTTCTGCTGCTTGAGCGCTTCCAGCGCCACGGCATTCAACGGAACGTTTCGCGCGGAACCATTCTTGGTTTTTGTCAGCCGGATGATCTTCCGCTTGAGGTCCACTTGTCCCCATTCCAGCGAGAACTGCTCTCCCCAGCGCATCCCAGTGTACACGCTGAGGATGAATGCAGGTGCTTGTTGGGGATTGTCGCGCTGGATAATGCCCAGCAGTTCGGCATATTCAGCCCGGCTGAGGAATCGCATCCGTGCATTGTGTTCCGTCCGCAGACGGACAAGCCGGGCCGGGTTCGAAGGGACTTTTCCATTCTCCATGCCGAGGCGGTAGGCAAGAGAGAAAAAGGCCCGGTAGCGGTTGGCCGTGGCATTTGTCCTGCAATGCATGCTGAGCCATTCGTCGATCTCCTGCGGCATAATCGCAGAGGCCGGACGGGCTCCGAAGGGCTCTTTCAGAATGGAGTCTTTGGTTCGGTAGTGATCGGGAGAGGCGAGATGCGTCTCGGCGTATTTCACCGCCATCTCGGAAAGCTGGCCGAAAGTGACAGTTTTTCCTCGAACCAGTTCCGGCAGCTTGACCTTGCGTCGAGCGTCGGCTTTGCGCTTTTGGTATAGCGCGAGTGCATCGCTGCGTCGACCAACTTTCTCACGGTGTTGCTTGCCGTCAACGTAGTAGTTGATCCACCAGCAGCCGGAACCAATCGGGCGCTCGAATACGCCTCTGACCTTTGGAGTGCCGTTTCGCTTCATAGCGCCTCCGATGTGACGATTGTACCAACAGGCACTAAAACAGGCACCAAATAAAAAATCCACATCGGGAAACTTCCCGTGTGGATTGTAATATATTTTATTTCAGTTGTTTAAGTGGTGGGCCCGGTAGGATTCGAACCTACAACCAAGGGATTATGAGTCCCCTGCTCTAACCGTTGAGCTACAGGCCCAGAACAATTACAAATAGTTTATTTTGTTTATATTACATTTGCAGCAACTCGTGTGCAACAAGCAAACCTTTTGTGACGCTGTTTTCGAGCTGGTTGCAGTGGTAGTGGCGGCGGCCACGGCGGTCGCCAAGCCCTTCAAGCTCATCGTCTACCCGGACGCCGAGCACGATTTCGTTCTTGGCGGGGAGCACTGCAATTCGAAGGACTTAGCTGACGCCTTCGGGCAGACGGGGGAAATGCTCAAGATGTTTTTGAGCAACTAGGCTCCTGGCCGTGTGATTTTGCGTGTTGTGATGGCGACCCGTCCCAGGTTAGGCGCAAAAACAAAAACGTGCCGAACCTGGAGCCCAGTGTGGGCACCCCAGGGGAACGAGCATGTCGCACATTTTTATCAGCTACTCGAGCCGGGACACCGAACAAGCGGCGCACCTGCTCGCCTGTGGGAGGACGCAACCGGGAAATTGCTGGCCACGCTCGCTGGCCACTCGGGCTCAGTCAACGACGTGGCCTTTTCGCCGGATGGAAAACTGATCG
>Ga0224559_1001197_pt1 | contig 14705 bp, 14 predicted proteins | sample 714S33034metaG_FD_180676 | JGI IMG/M metagenome (GOLD analysis project Ga0224559, IMG submission 180676) | Peat soil microbial communities from Stordalen Mire, Sweden - 717 S3 30-34 | ecosystem: Environmental > Terrestrial > Soil > Wetlands > Peat | place: Sweden: Norrbotten County, Stordalen... | reverse complement strand
GACATCATCGTCACCCCCAACGTCGGCGTAACCTACACCGGCAGCACCAAGAAGCTCGCCGAGCACGGCGGCTTCGCGCATGACGACACCAATGTGATGCTGCTCCTCTCCAACCCGATGATGTCGCCGAGAACGGTTTACACCCCGGTTGGAACCAATCAGGTTGCGCCTACCATCCTCACCGAGCTTGGCATTTCCCCCAGTTACCTGGACGGCGTCCGCCTGGAGGGCACCTCCGCATTGCCTCAGTAGACTCGGAGATCCATCACTGCCGCAAAAGCAAAGGCGTGGACATCATACATCGATGCCCACGCCTTTCTTGCCTCTCTTTCTTCCTGACGGGGCGCAACAGCAATCGAGAAGATGCGAGAGGCTATGAACCTCAACCGGCGTGCTTTTCTGATTCCTGCCGCCTGATCCTTGTTGTTAACCGAAGCCATTTCGGCTACACTAAAGGCAGGAGGTCTACCATGCGTCATGTTTCACTGCGGGAGTTCAGAACGCGCGGGGCGAAGGCTTTGGCGGAGGTGCCGCGCGGCGAGACGACCCTTCTGGTCGGTCAGAAAGGCCCCGCCTACTTCCTGGTTCCGGTCATGGGCGACGTCATCAAACAGGATAAAGACTTGCGGCTGGCGATGGCGCGGGCCAGCATGCGCGAAGGATGGCGGCTTGCCGAGGAATCAGGAGCCAACCTGATTACCGAAGAAGAGATTGAAGCAGAAATCGATTATGTCCGCAGAAATCCAGAGCGCAAAGAAGCCACTGCAAGCCGGGAGGCTCCCAAGCGCGAGGAAGAAGTATGCGCATAGTCGTGCTTGATACTAACGTGATTGTCTCTGCCAGCATCAGTCCCGCTGGACCGCCGGCAAAAATCATCAGGAATTGGATTTTGGGGGGAACTGTGCATCTGGTAACCAGCCCGCAAGTCGTAGCCGAGTACCGGGAGGTGATCCGGCGCGCCAAGTTTCTCCGTTACAACTTCCCGCCTCTTTGGCTGGAGTCTTTGATTGGAGGAAGCACGCTGTTTCCGGATTCCGAAGCATGGCCCTTTGCTTGCCCCGACCCGAAAGATACACCTTTCCTGGCGCTGGCCCATGCGGCGGGAGCATGGCTGGTGACGGGCAATCTCAAGCACTTCCCGGAGAGCGCGCGCAACGCAGTGAGAGTGATTTCTCCCGCCGATTGTCTGGCGCATCTTGGCGGGGATGAGGGTGGCAACAAATAAGTGATTCGCCGGACACCGGGCATCCCAATCGTTCAAGTCCCTAAATCTTAGTCCCTTAGTCCCTAGTCCCTCAATGTTCTCCCGGCGGGAGCTTGCAGCAATCGCCGGCGTCCACCGGCTCATTGGCGCCGGCGTCCAGGACTACCTTCCATTGGCCGTTGGGTTCTTTGCGCCAGATGGTCATGTAGCGGCCCTTGGTGGTGACCGGGTTGCCGTTGGCGTCTTTGCTGTGGCCCTCGAAGTGGCCCCAGGTGTAGCCCATGTCGCCGGAGGGGCCCATCAGCGCGTCGGTCGGCGTCCAGATGAGCTGATAGACCTTGGGATCCCAGTTGGCGGACTTGGCGATAGACACTTTGCCGACGAGCGGCTGCGCGGCGTTGCCCAGCGCCACGCCGTCCTCGGCAAACCAAGCGGCGAAACCAGCCCCGCCGCGCGCCAGCACATCCTTGGCAAAGCGCGCCTCCAGGTCGTAGAGCAGCATCTTGCCGGGCTTGACCGTTGAATCAATGAGCGGATTGGGCGCGTCCTGAGCATTGGCATCCGGCAGCGCCAACTGCCCCAGAGCGGCGCGCGGAACTAAACCGAAGCTCAGAACTGCCAACACCGCCGAACCAAGAAAAACCTTCCAGTTTCCAGAGCTGATGAGCGTCACGATGAAAACCCTCCCGCAAAGAAAAATCCTACTTGCCCATCGTACAACGAGGGAATAGGAAGTAGGGAATAGGGAGTACGGAGTTGGGGGCGGATTTTTGTGATTGATCCTGAATGGCGCGGACGAGGACGTCCGCGCTACAGCCGGTCTGGAGACCGGCGCTACAATCCGCTGGAGATGGCGCTCTGCGAGAATGTGAATTTTTGTTTATACTAGAGACTCCAGCCAAGCCCCAGACGCGGCCGGGCTTGCTCCGCCAGGCCAACTCAAGCAGGACGAGGCGATTTCCGTTGCAGGGAATCGTGCGGCCTTTGTGTCTCGGCTAATAGTTTGCACTTCGCAGGGAAAAAATCCATCGAGAAGGTTGCCATGCTGACTTCGGATTGTTGTACCCGTACACCACAACCACAAGGTCTTTATCATCCACAGAATGAGCACGATGCGTGTGGGATGGGATTGGTCGCGAACATTCGCGGCGTGGCCAGCCACGACATTATCCGCAAGGGTCTGGAGGTGCTGATCAACTTGACGCACCGCGGGGCGGCGGGCTGCGATCCGGAGACGGGCGACGGCGCGGGAATTCTGATTCAGATTCCGCATGAGTATTTCAAGCATGAGTGCGGCGTGCTGGGGATGCCGCCGCTGCCCGATGCGGGCGCTTACGGCGTGGCGATGTGCTTTTTGCCGGTGGACAAGCACAACCGCTTGCAGTGCGAGGGTGTGCTGGAGCGGATTGCGCAGGAAGAAGGGCTGACGGTTCTCGGCTGGCGCGATACGCCGGTGAACGGGATTGTGATTGGCCGCGAGGCGCGCGCTTCGCAGCCGTACATTGAGCAGCTTTTCCTGGGTAAGCCGGAAGGATTGGCGGCGGACGAAGACGCCTTCGAGCGGCTGCTCTACAAGGTTCGTCGCCGCACGGAGAACGAGGTTGTGGCCTCGGAGATTGAGGGCAAGGAGGATTTCTACATTCCCTCGCTCTCTTGCCGGACGATTGTTTACAAAGGCCTGATGCTGGCGCCGCAGATTGAGAAGTTTTATTACGAGCTGGCCAATCCGCTGGTCAAAAGCGCGCTGTGTTTGATTCACCAGCGCTTTTCTACGAATACCTTTCCGAGCTGGAAGCTGGCGCACCCGTATCGTTACGTGGCGCACAACGGCGAGATCAATACCATCAAGGGCAATATCAGTTGGATGAATGCGCGGCAGTCGATTCTGGAGAGCCAACTGCACGGCGAGGAGATCGAAAAACTCTTCCCGGTGATTATGCCCGGAGGGAGCGACTCGGCTTCGCTGGACAATGCGGTCGAGTTTCTGGTGCATTCGGGGCGCTCGCTGCCGCACGTGATGGCGATGCTGGTGCCGGAGGCGTGGTCGGGCAATCCGGATATGGACGAAGACAAGCGCGCCTTTTACGAGTACCACGCCTCGCTGATGGAGCCGTGGGATGGGCCGGCGGCGCTATGTTTTACCGACGGCAAGGTGATTGGCGCGACGCTGGACCGCAATGGATTGCGTCCGGGCCGCTACACGGTGACCAAGGACGGTTTGGTGGTGCTGGCCTCGGAGGCTGGCGTGCTGGAAATACCCGCCAAGGATGTTCTCAAGAAGGGCCGCTTGCAGCCGGGTCGGATGTTCCTGGTGGACACGGTGCAGCAGCGCATTATCTCGGACAACGAGATCAAGAAGCAATTGGCCGGACGTCAGCCTTATGCGGAGTGGATCAAAGAGCAGCAGGTAACGCTGGATCATTTGCCGGAGCCGCCGGTGCGCAATATTGTGGCAAAGAGCGAGCCTCTGCTGCGCCGTCAGCGGGCCTTCGGGTACAGCGAAGAGGATTTGAAGATTCTGCTGGGTCCGATGGGCACGGCCGGCTTGGAGCCGATTGGCTCGATGGGCACCGATGTGCCGCTGGCCTGCCTGAGCGACCGCCCGCAGCCGCTCTTCAACTACTTCAAGCAGCTCTTTGCGCAGGTGACCAATCCGCCCATCGATCCGATCCGCGAAGAGTTGGTGATGTCGCTGATCAGCTACATCGGCACGGAGCGCAACATTTTGGACGAGGCGCCGGATAACTGCCACACGCTGAAGCTGCCGCATCCGATTTTGACCAATCACGATCTGGATAAGCTGAAGCGCGTCTCTTCGGGCGATCTGCTGGCCACGACGATTCCGACGCTTTTCCGCGCGGCGGACGGCGAAAAGGCGCTGAAGCACGCTCTGGACGACCTGAGCGCCCGCGCCGCGCACGCCGTGGACTCCGGCTATACGCTGCTGATTCTCTCCGACCGCGGCGTGGATGCGACCTACGCGCCGATCCCCAGCCTGCTGGCGATGGCCGCCGTGCATAACCGGCTGGTGAAGGACAAGACGCGCACTCAGGTGGCGTTGATTATCGAGAGCGGCGAACCGCGCGAGGTGATGCACTTTGCTCTCTTGATCGGCTACGGCGCGAGCGCCATCAATCCTTATCTGGCCTTCGAGACGCTGCACGATTTGAAGCGGCTGGGCCTGCTGCCGCACAGCGTGACCGGCCCGCACGCCGAGAAGAACTTTATCAAGGCAATCAACAAGGGGCTGCTGAAGACCTTCTCGAAGATGGGCATCAGCACGCTGCAAAGCTATCGCGGCGCGCAGGTCTTTGAGGCGGTGGGGCTGAATCAGGAGTTGGTGAAGGGATACTTCTCCGGCACGGCCTCGCGCATCGAGGGCGTGGGCATCGAGGTGCTGGCGCGCGAGGCGCTGCTCAAGCACAAGTACGCCTTTGAGCCGCTGACCGACTCGGAGACCGAACTGGCCGTCGGCGGGCAGTATCAGTTCCGCGTGGATGGCGAATACCATTTGCAGAATCCGGAGACGATCAGCAAACTGCAGCAGGCGGTGCGGCAGAACAATGCGAAGACCTTCCAGGAGTACACCGATCTGCTGGACGATCAGAATCGCCACCTCTGCACGCTGCGCGGATTGATGAAGCTGAAGTACGCCGAGAAGCCGATATCGATTGAGGAAGTCGAGCCGGCCAAGGAGATTGTCAAGCGCTTTACGACCGGCGCGATGAGCTACGGATCAATTTCGAAGGAGGCGCACGAGACATTGGCGATTGCCATGAACCGGCTGGGCGGAATGTCCAACACCGGCGAGGGCGGCGAAGAGGAAGAGCGCTTCAAGCCGGACGCCAATGGCGACTCGCGGCGCTCGGCGGTGAAGCAGGTGGCATCGGGCCGCTTTGGCGTGACGACGAATTACCTGGTGAACGCTGACGAGATTCAGATCAAGATGGCGCAGGGCGCAAAGCCTGGCGAGGGCGGGCAGTTGCCGGGGCACAAGGTGGACGCGATTATCGCCAAAACGCGCCATTCGATCGCCGGCGTGGGATTGATCTCGCCGCCGCCGCACCATGACATTTACTCCATCGAAGATCTGGCGCAACTGATCCACGATCTGAAGAATGTGAATCCCAAGGCGCGGATCGCGGTGAAGCTGGTTTCTGAAGTGGGCGTGGGTACAGTGGCTGCGGGCGTCAGCAAGGCGCACGCCGACGTGGTGCTGATCTCTGGCGACAACGGCGGAACGGGCGCTTCGCCGCTCAGCTCGATCAAGCACGCCGGGCTGCCGTGGGAGCTGGGCCTGGCCGAAACGCAGCAGGTGCTGCTGCTGAACGATCTGCGCGGACGCATCAAAGTGCAGACCGACGGCAAGCTGGCCACCGGGCGCGATGTGGTGATTGCGGCTCTGCTGGGCGCGGAAGAGTACGGCTTCGCCACAGCTCCTTTGATTACAATGGGTTGCATCATGATGCGCAAGTGCCACTTGAACACTTGTTCGGTGGGCATTGCGACGCAGGACCCGGTCTTGCGCGCACGCTTCCAAGGCGCGCCGGAGCATGTGGTCAACTTCTTCTTCTTCATCGCCGAGCAGGTCCGCCAACACATGGCCAAGCTGGGCTTCCGCACGATGAACGAGATGGTGGGCCGCGTGGACAAGATTGACGCCGACATCGCCGATGCGCACTGGAAGGCCAAGGGCATCGATCTTTCGTCGATTCTCTATACGCCGACGCTGCCTTCGCGCGTGGCTCGCCGCAAGGTGCAGGAACAGGATCACGGCCTGGCCGGCGCGCTCGATCACCAGTTGATCGCGGCTGCCGCGCCGGCGCTGGAATCGAAGACCCCTGTGAAGGCCACCTTCGAGATTCGCAACGTACACCGCACGGTGGGCGCAATGCTGGGCGGCGAGATCGCCATGCGCTACGGCTCAGCCGGTTTGCCGGACGGTACGATTCACTTCAACTTCAAAGGCTCGGCAGGGCAGAGTTTTGGGGCCTTTGTGCCGAACGGCGTGACCCTCGAACTGGAGGGCGATTCCAACGATTATCTGGGCAAGGGGCTCTCCGGCGGGCGTATCATCGCGTATCCGCCGAAGACTTCCAGCTTTGTTCCCGAAGAAAGCATTCTCGTCGGCAATGTGGTCCTCTACGGCGCCACGACCGGCGAGGTCTTCCTGAATGGCATCGCCGGCGAGCGCTTTTGCGTGCGCAACTCCGGCGCGACGGCGGTGGTCGAGGGCGTGGGTGACCACGGCTGCGAGTACATGACCAACGGAACGGTGCTCATCATCGGCAAGACGGGGCGCAACTTCGCCGCCGGCATGAGCGGCGGGCGGGCCTTTGTCTATGACGAGCGGGGCGACTTTACTGCGCGTCGCTGCAACACGACCAGCGTCGATCTGGAGCCGCTTGTTCTGGAGGCGGATGTGGCGGAGGTGCGCAAACTGCTTGAGCGCCATCGCGACCTGACCGGCAGCCCGCGCGCGGCTTGGATTTTGTCGAATTGGGCCGATGCGCAGCCGCGCTTCATCAAGGTCTTCCCGCACGAGTACAAGCGCGTGCTGGGGATTGAGCGGGCCGAATCGCTTTATACTCCCCCTACAACTTCGTTGCCCGGAGAGGCGGCAGGAGAGGTGCAGAATGGGTAAGGTTACTGGTTTTCTCGAAATTGAACGTGAGCAGCCCACACGCCGCGCAGTTGAGGAACGGGTGCAGGATTGGCTGGAGATCTATCAGCCGTTTCCCGAAGAGAAGCAGAAGGAGCAGGCGGCGCGCTGCATGGATTGCGGCGTTCCCTTCTGCCACACCGGCTGTCCGGTCAATAATCTGATTCCCGACTGGAACGACCTTTCGTACAACAACCGCTGGGAGCCGGCCATTCACCGCCTGCACTCGACCAACAACTTCCCGGAGTTCACCGGGCGCATCTGCCCCGCGCCGTGCGAGGCCGCCTGCGTGCTGGGAATCAGCCAGCCGCCTGTCTCCATCAAGCTAATGGAAAAGAGCATCGTCGAGCGCGCCTGGGAAGAGGGCTGGATTCATCCCGAGCCGCCCGAGCAGAACACCGGCAAGCGTGTCGCCGTCGTCGGCAGCGGGCCCGCGGGCCTGGCCGCCGCGCAGCAGTTGCGCCGCGCCGGACACTCTGTCACCGTCTACGAAAAGGCCGACCGTATCGGCGGCCTGCTGCGCTACGGCATTCCCAACTTCAAGCTGGAAAAACACGTCATCGACCGGCGTATCGAGCAGATGCGCGCCGAGGGCGTCACCTTTGTGACCAACGCGCACGTCGGCGTCAACGTGCTGGTTACGGCACTTACCGATCATTATGACGCGATCCTGCTGGCTAGCGGCTCCGAGCAGCCGCGCGACCTCAAGATTCCCGGACGCGAGCTGAAAGGCATTCACTTCGCCATGGAGTTCCTGCCGCAGCAGAATCGCCGCTGCGAGGGCGATCAGCTTGATCCAGCGCTCGATATTCTGGCCACCGGCAAGCGTGTGGTCATCATCGGCGGCGGCGATACGGGTGCCGATTGCCTGGGAACCAGCCTCCGCCAGAAGGCGCTGAGCGTGCATCAGTTCGAGATCATGCCCAAGCCGCCGGCCCAGCGCGCTGCCTCGACGCCGTGGCCTCTGTGGCCCCTGCAACTGCGTACCGAAAGCGCGCACGAAGAGGGCGGCATCCGCCAGTGGAGCGTGAATAGCATCCAATTCACCGGCGACGAGAACGGCAACGTCAAGCAGTTGCACGGCGTCCGCGTCGGCCCGCCGCCAACTTTTACGCCGGTGGAGGGTTCGGAGTTCACGCTGGACGTGGATCTGGTCCTGCTGGCGATGGGCTTCCTGGGTCCGGTGCGCAACGGCATGATCGAGCAGCTAGGCGTGGCGTTGGACGGGCGCGGCAATGTCGCCGCCACCGACTACCAGACTTCGGTCGAGAACATCTTCGCCGCCGGGGATATGCGCCGCGGGCAATCGCTGGTGGTCTGGGCGATCAGCGAGGGCCGCAAAGCCGCCGCCGCCGTGGACCGCTATCTGGCGACGGCCGATGAGCTAGCGCCGCAGAGGCATCTGGCGACGGCGTAAGCAACTGCCACCTACTAACTTTGCCTCCCATTTCTTGCAAATCTTGCAGAAAATGGGAGGCAAAACTGTTTTGGCCCTATAATTCAAGGTGTGGAGATCACGTTCGACCCGCGGAAGAAAGAGAGCCGGTCTCGCAAATTCGGTCATGGGGTAAGTGGAGGTTCTATCGAGTCCGAAACCATTTGGGAGTTCCTCATCGGTAAACTTCACACCGATTTCCAATCTGCAACACCAGGACCGTCAACACCTTGTCTTGAATATCGCAAAAGATGCGAAAATCGCCCACGCGATAGCGCCAGAGATCGCCCAAATCCCCCTTCAGCGCTTTGCCAATCTGGCGCGGATCGTCGCTCGCCGCAACGCGCTCATCCATGAAGTCGAGAATGCGCCGGGCCGCAGCTTGATCCAGTTTTCGCAGTTGCTTCTTTGCGGTCTCCGCGTACTCAATTGTCCAAGCCAAGGTCTCGCCTCACGGAAGCTGCGGAATGCGTTGGCTCCTGCCCCTTGCGTACCCGCGCCAGCGTCTCGGCAGCTAGATAATACTCTTCCATCTCGCTGATTCCGCCTTCAATTATTTCCCGCAGATAGAATGCCTTGGTACGTCCTGTTTTTAAGGACAGCAGATTCAGCCGATTTTCAACTTCCGGCGCAAGCCTGATCGAAGTAGCCACAACGCCCTCCTCTATGAATACACGTATTCAATGTATCACATTTCGAGTGCGCCAGTGATTACTGCTCATACCGCAGGCTTCCAATGGTAGTGCCACGATGTCCAATAAAATGCGCAGGGAGCAGTGAGTCACTGCGCGCGGGAGGAAGGCGGGAGTGATCCCGCCTCCTGCGCGATTGATCGGTATTCTTGCTACATCATCCTCGGATGGCCGCCGCGCCGACACCGAAGAGCACGAAAATCACCCACCATCCAAAGACGGCAATGTAGCCTGAGTTGCGCTTGACGCCGGCCACCGCTGCCAAGCCAATTGCCAGCAGAATCATGCTCCAGATCTGAATCACATCGATGGAAGTCGCAAAGCTGTAGAGCGCCGCGTTCGTCTCCAGCGGATTCAGGAAGGCGCCAATGTTGGTGGGCGCAAAGTTCTTGATGTTGAAGGACTCCGGCGCCATGCCTGCATAGATGACGATAATCCCCAGCAAAGTCTTGATGAGAGAAGGCAAGGTTGCATAGAACCACACACAGAAGATGCCACCGAATTTCGCTCTGCCACCGAAGCCAAAGTTGATGGTTGCCATCAGGCCCAGCGCCCCCAGAGCAAACACGGCCAGCGTAAAGGCCGGCGAGGCGATAAAAATTCCCTCGGTTACGTAAAGGGAGATTTTGCTTCCCATTTCACGCTGGGCTGGCGTTAACTGCGCCATTTTCTCTTCCTGCTGCGGATTCAGATGCATTTGATTGTCGACAACCTGTTGCATTCCGATTCGGGTAACAATAACAGCAAAGAGAAGGTAAGAGACCACTGAAATCAGGATCAGCGGCACCCACCAACTGCGGTTGCCGCGCTGGATGTCTTCGAAGGTCTTCGACGGCGCGGTGAAGGTGTTGAGGACGCGCTGCCACTGGGTAAGGCCGGGGGCTTCCACGGCCGCGGTTTGAACTTCTGTTTCGCTCATCTATCCGCCTCGTACAGCCATAGTTGGCTATGGCCGCAATTGTAAACTCGAAGACTATATGCGGGACAGTGAAAAATGGTTCTCGGAGAAAAATGGAATGCCCATCAGAGTCCTGAACCTTCTGTCTTGGCTTGGTTCGCCTTGGCCTGCGCCGCCGGTTTGCGCGGTGGAGCGGGCGGGATATAGCTCTTATAGACGGTGATGTGGAAGCAGGACTGCTTGAACTCCTCCTCGACATCGATCTTGCCGGCGGTTTGCAGGGGCAGCAGCCAGGCGCGCATCCAGGCGACCTCCTTGCGGCTCAGCACGTTTTTAGCGATGTCGATGGTGGCGCCGGTCAGATGGGGGCTGGCGATGTCGCCCTCGGCGGCTGTGGCGTTGCCGTTGACCTTCATCAACTGCTTCTGGTACTCCACGGTGCGCACCGCCGAGCTGACCTCAAGCGGCCCATGAAAGGCCGCCGCATGGGCGCGGGCAAGATCAGAGAGAAAGCGCGCCGTCCAGGGGCGGCAGTAGCGACGGTTCTCCGGCAGGTTTTGGTTGACGTTGAGCTGGGCGGAGACGGGTACCGGGACCAGCATCTTGCGCGCAATGCGGTCGTCCAGATCGGCATCATCCTCGATACGCTCCAGGCTGTCTGCCTCGGTCTTCTCGTTCTGGCGGACCAGCGATTCATAGTTGCCCCGCAGCGGCGATGGCATGAGCCGACGTGTGGAGGGAAGGGAAGCGGGTTCAACGGCAGGGGGATTCTTCGGAGATTCGCTGGCGTCGCTATTGGCCGAATCGTTGCGGATGGTCTCTGCCTCGGTCGCTTCGGGCTTCGGTTGAACGCGATGGCTTCGCGTGAAGACGGCGGGGCGCAGATGCGCGAATCCGTGCTTGCTGATGCGGGGGCTTTTTACGCGCCGGCGTTCTGTTGCGCGCGCCGTTGGCTTTTGCTTGTGGCGAGAGGCGGCAGGCGCGGGCAAAACTCTCCCTTGCGTCCGGTGCGCAGAAGCGGGCGGGACGAAGAGGAAGGCCACGAAGAGTACGGATAACAGTAAAAGAGGAATTCGGCGCATGGTTGGCGCGCGAGAAATCCAGAGCAATTTCAGTGTATTCTCCTTTCGCCATAATTCCGAGTGTCGGCCGTGGTTCACCTTTGTCTGATAATGGGAGGCAATCAATCGTATCCTGTGGCGCAAGCATCAGCGCTGATCTGAAGGAAAGGCTGAATCCGTAAATGTTCATGCGATGGAAACTGGTATATACTGTTGACAGATACCAAGAGGAGGGAGCGATGGCAGCAAGAGCAGAAATCAGTCCAAAGCGAACGAATGCCAAGCTCTTCTGGAATGGCCGCAGCCAAGCCGTGCGTCTTCCCAAGGAGTTTCGGTTTGAAGGCGACCAAGTGCGGGTGAGCCGGATGGGCGCGGGCGTGCTGTTGGAGCCTGTGCCGCTGATTCGAAAGGAATCGGCAGAGGAATTATTTGCCCGGATGGATGCGATGGGTGCCGACCCCATCTTCCCGGAAGGCCGCAAGCAGAACCTTGCTCCGATTCGTGAGTATTTCAAATGAACTACCTGCTCGACACCAATGTCTGCATCGCGCTGATCAATGGAAGCTCAAGCCGCATCCGTCAGCGCTATATTCTGGCGACAGCACATATTCTTCCTCAAGTTTCGTCCATCGTTGCGCATGAACTATGGTACGGCGTGGCCAAGAGTGGTCGCGTCGCTCAGAATGCGAACCGGCTTACCGCATTTCTGAACAACGCCGTTGAAATTCTTGATTACACCGAGCGGGACGCTCAGGCCGCCGGAGAGATTCGCGCCGAACTCGAACGACAGGGTCAGCGCATCGGCGAATATGACACCCTGATTGCGGGACAGGCCTTCAGCAGAAACCTGATTCTGGTTACGGCCAATACGCGTGAGTTCGACAGAGTCAAAGGCTTGATTGTAGAAAATTGGTCGCTATAGATCTTGAGTTTTCCCATTTACATTGTCAAGTGTCCGCCTTGACGTGCGCGGCTCGGAATGTTCGACTGATTCAGGTAGAAGACGGAGTGAGCCGATGCGCGTGCCTCAATTGACCCTGGACGATTACGAACACAACTTTGCCGACCGCCATCGGCTGCACGATGTTGTGGCGAAGTGGGCCAAGGGGCGCCCGGAGGCGACTGCGCTGGTGAGCGCGGAGAGCGGGCGCGCGGTAACGTGGCGTGAATTCGACCGCACCACCACGGCGTGGGCGGCGGAGTTGCTGCGTCTGGGCTTCCGCCAAGGCGATTATTTGGTCACGCTGCTGCCCATGTCCGTGGATCATGTGCTGCTCGAATATAGTTGCTTCAAGATTGGCGTGATCGTTGCGCCGCTTGACTTGCGCTTGTCTTTGGCCGAAGTGACGCGGGCGCTGGAGATTCTTCGACCGCGCGGCTTTGCCGGCTTGGGGGTGAGCGCGCCTTTTGACTTCCGTCCGCTGTGGTGCGCCGTGCGGGCACATTGTACGTGGATCGAGCATTGCATCGTGGTGGATTCGGAGGAGGCGATTGACGGCACGCGCACCCTGGCGTCCATTGCCGAAACGGCGATGCTGGCTGCGAGCGCTGAACTGCCGGGTACGGTCAACGAAAACGATGGCGCGGTGGTCATCTTTACAACAGGCTCGACCGGCTCGCCCAAGCCAGCGCTGCTTTCGCATCGCAGCATTACGGCGCAGAATATGTGCCTCTGCGCGGCGTTCTTTGGCGGAGACAGCGGCGCGCGCGTGCTGGTCAATCTTCCCGCATCGCACGTAGGCGGCCAGACCGAGGTGCTGATGACCACGCTCTTCGGCGGCGGCACGGCGATCTTGCTGGAGATCTTCGACGCGGGGCGTTCGCTGCGCGCCGTGGCCGAGCATAAGGCCGAGATTCTGGGCCAGATTCCGGCGATGTTCAACCTGGAATGGATGCTGAAGGACTTTGATCGCCACGATCTATCCAGTTTGCAATTTGCCGCATACGGGGGTAACGCGGTGGCGCGGCCTTTCCTGGAGAAGCTGGCCGCGATGGCACCAGTAATCGGCACCGGGCTAGGGCTGACCGAGGCCTCCGGCTGGTGTACTTACGTGCTGGCGGATACGGCTGGCCGGGACGCCTCGGATCAGGATGCGATTCTTGCCGGACTGGGCGTGGATATGCCGATCTATCCCTGCACCATTCGCCAGCCGATGCGCGCGGACGGCTTGGCGGGCGAGGAACTGGAGGCGGGCGAGATCGGCCATGTCTGCTTTCGCGGGCCGCAAACCTTTCTGGGTTACGTCAACGATGCGGAGGCCACGGCGAAGGCCATCTCGCGCGATGGGTATTTATACACCGGCGATTTGGGTTTCAAGAACGCTGCCGGTTTGCATTTGACGGGGCGGGAGAAGTGGGTAATCAAGTCGATGGGCTACCAGGTCTTTCCCGGCGATGTGGAGGGGCACGTCTGCGGGCTGACGGAGAAGGTGGCCAACTGCGTTGCGGTGGGCGTGGCTCATGCCGTGCTTTCGGAGGCGGTGGTGGCCGTGGTGGAGAAGCGTCCCGGCGTCGAGTTGAGCCGCCAGGAGTTGGAGCGCCACGCGCGTTCGCTGGCTTCGTATATGCGGCCGCGGCACTGGATCATTCTGGAGGCTGGCCAGATGCCGCTGAATCGCGTGGTCAAGCCGGATTACCAGCGTGCGCAAGAGATGGCGCGGCAGGAGATTGCCGCGTTGCGTGAGCGCGGCGAGTGGGACGCCGGGATGATTGCGGAGTAGATTGGTATATACTCTTGATGGATGCTTTATAGGAGGGCGCAATGGCCATAGGCGCGAATGCAAGTCAAAAGCCGACGGATGCAAAGCTCTTCTGGAATGGCCGCAGTCAGGCCGTGCGCCTGCCCAAGGCCTTCCGCTTTGAAGGCGACCGGGTGCGCGTCAGCCGCATGGGCGCCGGGATTCTGCTCGAACCCATTCTGGAAACGAAAAAAGAGACCGTCGAGGAGTGGTTTGCGCGGATTGATGCGATCAAAGGTGATCCGCTTTTTCCCGATGGGCGCAAGCAGAACCTCGCCCCCATCCGAGAGTATTTTGAATGAACTACCTGCTCGACACCAACGTCTGCATCGCGCTGATCAACGGAAGGTCCGACAAAGTTCGCACGCGCTTCATGCAGGCTGCTCGCCTTAACGCGAAATTCGCCACCTCTGCGATTGTCGCCCATGAGCTTTGGTACGGCGTGGCCAAGAGTCAACAGGTTGCCCGGAATGCAAACGCTCTGACGGCATTTCTATGCCGTGAGGTTGCGCTCCTCGACTATTCCGAGCGGGATGCTCATGCCGCTGGCGAGATTCGCGCCGAACTCGAACGCCAGGGTCAGCGCATTGGTGAATATGACACCCTGATCGCCGGGCAAGCATTCAGCAGAAACCTGATTCTGGTTACGGCCAATACGCGGGAGTTCGGCAGGGTGAATGGGCTGGTTGTCGAGGATTGGACGCTGTAAGAAACGGTTCTGAGGGGATCTTTCCAGGACTGAAGTCGGCGATGATTCCAAGCGCAGCCCGCCGTCATGCGGCGGACTCTGCAAGCTGCCTGGAGCAAAAACCGCGCGTCAGCGTGCGGTCGAGGCCTGAAGCAGTTGCGAGGCCAGCGAGCAAAGCCCCTGGCGGTAGACCTCGCGGGCCGCTTCCGGGGTCCACGAGGCGGCTTCCGGCCCGCCGTGCGTCCGCAGCAGCGCGGCTGTCTCGGTGGCGTTGAAGCCGGCCACCGCGCGCAGCACAAAGACCGCGCGTATCCACACCGGCAGGCT
>Ga0224559_1001196_pt1 | contig 14715 bp, 14 predicted proteins | sample 714S33034metaG_FD_180676 | JGI IMG/M metagenome (GOLD analysis project Ga0224559, IMG submission 180676) | Peat soil microbial communities from Stordalen Mire, Sweden - 717 S3 30-34 | ecosystem: Environmental > Terrestrial > Soil > Wetlands > Peat | place: Sweden: Norrbotten County, Stordalen... | reverse complement strand
GCTCGCGCCATTGGCGCAGGCCGCGAAAACAGGCGCGCGTCTCCGCCTCGGGAACGCCAAAAGGGGCAATGGTCATCAGCCCGTGCACTTCCAGATGAGGGAGCGAAGGCAGCCTCTCCAGCAGTTCGGCGGCCCCGGCGGAACCTGGGTCCAGGCCGGCCTTCGACTCCTCGGGGCTGAGCTTGACCTCGATCAGAACCGGCAGATTTTTGCCCAGCTTGGCGGCCGACTCATTCAGCCGCTCGGCCAGCCGCAGCGAGTCGAGTGAGTCGATGCCGTCAAACAGTTCCACGGCACGCTGCGCCTTGTTCGATTGCAGGTGACCGATCAGGTGGACGCGAAGGGCGGCGCGGCAGAGGCGCAAAGGCGCAGTCTCTGGAGGGTTTGCCTCCGCGCTGCTCGCCGCCGGGTTCGCTGTTAGGCTTGCTGCGAGATTCGTTTCTGGATTCGCTGCTTCGAGCGATGCGTCCAATTCAACCGCCTTGGCGGCAAACTCCTGCACGCGGTTTTCGCCGAAGAGCGCAAGGCCCAGCGTGGCGGCTTCGGCCATCGTGCGAGCTGGGTAAGTCTTCGAGACGGCCATCAGCTCGACCTCGGCGCGCGCGCGACCAGCGCGGCAGCAAGCGGCCGCGATCGCTTCTTCCAGCCGTTCGAGATTTTCCTTGAGCGCCGTCATCGTACCCCCATAAAATCTAACCCAGCTTTGTGTTTCGGCCCCTAATGCTTGCATACAATTGGAGTATGTGGACCGTCATTCTGCTCATCTTCTCCAACGTCTTCATGACCATCGCCTGGTACGGCCACCTGAAATTCCGCCAGGAGGCCCTGTGGAAGGTGATCCTGGTCAGTTGGGGCATCGCGCTGCTCGAATACTGCTTCCAGGTGCCAGCCAACCGCATCGGCGCGGGCCGCTTCAGCCTCGTACAACTCAAGGTGATCCAGGAGATCATCACGCTGGCGGTCTTCGCCGTCTTCATCACCCTCTTCTTCGGCGAGCATCTGCGCTGGAACCACGCAGCCGCCGGAGTCTGCCTGGTGGCTGCGGCCTTCTTCGCCTTCCACTCCTGGTAGCGTGATCCCACCCTGGTACTGCGACCGCGTGAATTCATAATTTTCCAGGTCCCAAAAAAGGGAACTGGGGCACCCGGCGATCCCACCCTAGCCGCAAGAACAAGAACGCGGCGAGGATGGGGCACCCACATAGGAACAACAACAAGCTGTCAAAGAATTGGCGAGTCAGCCAACTCCTGCGAGCGAATAGCGAGCGTTTGGCCCCACCGCAGGTGGTTTGGCCTCACCGCAGGTGGCAGGTGGTCAGTGCCCGTGCTCCTCGAGGAATTTCTCCGCTTCCAGAGCCGCCATGCAGCCCGAGCCAGCGGCGGTGATGGCCTGGCGGTAGCGGCGGTCCTGCACGTCGCCGCAAGCAAAGAGGCCGGGAACGACGACGCCGTTGCGGGTAACCAACACGTTGCCGGTGGTGCGGATGTAGCCGTCGTCGTCGAGATCGATCTGGCCCGCGAACATCTTCGTGTTGGGCTCGTGGCCGATGCCGAGAAAAAGGCCGCTGATGGGCAAAACGCTCTTCGTCCCGTTGCTCACGTCGCGCAGGCGCACGCCCTTCACTTCCTTTTCTTCGACGCCCAGCACCTCCTCAATCACGACGTTGGTGCGCAGCTCGATGCTGGGATGCGCCATCACGCGCTCCAGCATGATCTTCGAGGCGCGGAAGCCGGGGCGGCGGTGGAGCAGCGTGATTTTGGAGGCAAAGCGGGTGAGGAAGAGCGCCTCTTCCATGGCCGAATCGCCGCCACCCACCACGGCAATTTCCTTGCCGCGGAAAAAGAAGCCATCGCAGGTGGCGCAACTGGAGACGCCGTGGCCGATCAGCGCCTGTTCGCTAGGCAGTCCCAGCCAGCGGGCGCTGGCGCCCGAGGCGACGATCAAGGTGCGTGCCGGAATCTCGCTAGCCGAGGTCTGGAGCCGGAAGGGATTCACATTCAAATCCACCGCCTTCAGATGGGCCAACTGGAAGCTGGCGCCGAAGCGGGCGGCCTGCTTCTTCATGTTGTCGATCAGTTCGGGGCCCTGGACGCCCTCCGGCCAGCCGGGGAAATTTTCCACCTGGGTGGTCATCGTGAGCTGTCCGCCGGGCTCGTGGCCCTCCAGAACCAGGGGTTCAAGTCCGGCGCGGCCGGCGTAGATGGCGGCGGTGAGTCCGGCGCAGCCGGAACCGAGAATTACGGTTGAACGAATTTCTGTCATGAGCCTTCCCGAGTTGATTTTAGACGTTTTCGGGCGGGAGGATGAAGCCATCAGCATTTCCCTGGCTACTTTTTGCCCCCCGGCAGCATGGCCTTCAGCTTGCTCATCAGGCTCGGCTTGGCAACGGGCGCCGTGGCTGCGGGCTTGGTGGGGGAGGCGGTGGATGGAGTTGGCGGCTTGGCGGCCGGAGTGGACGCCTTGGCAGCCGAAGACGCAACCGGAGTCGCGGCCGGAGCGACCGCCTTGGCGGCTGGCTGCGCGCCCTGCGCTTTGGCTCCCTTCTTTGCCGCCGCGGGGGCCTTCTCCGTTCCCGGCAACGGCGTCGAGCCATTCACCACGTTGGCCGCCAGCAGCGTTGGCACGGTCTCATTGTCATTTTTTACCAGAATTGAAATTCTACGGTTCGACGGATCGAAGGGATTGCTTTTTACGCGCAGCATCTGATCGGCGTAGCCGCGCACCTGGGTCACCTGATTGGAGCGCACTCCATCCTGCTGCATCAGCCGCCGCGCCGAGTTGGCGCGGTCGGCCGACAAATCCCAGTTGCTGTAACCCGAGCTGCTGGGGTAGGGAGTGGCGTCGGTGTGCCCCTCGATCAGCAATGAATTGGGCAGAGTCTTCAACTCCGCCCCCAGCAGCGACAGCAACTCCTGGCCGCTGGGACTCAGTTCCGCGCTGCCGCTCTGGAAGAAGGTTCCGTTCTTGCCCTCGATCAGCTCGATGCGCAGCCCCTCGGGGGTAATCGTCATTTCGATCTGCTTGTTGAGCTTTACCAGCTCTTTTCTCGCCTGGATTTCCTTGTCCAGCTTGTCTTTCAGTTGCTGCAACTGGTCGGTGCTGGCGCTGGCGACGACATCGCTGACGCCGGTGCCGCTCAGGGTGGTTCCCAGCAGAGCGCCGGTTCCCTTGGGGTCGTTGAAGTAGCCGGCCACGGCTTTTTTGACCTTGCTGCTGGAACCCATCAGCCACAGCACGATAAACAACGCCATCATGGCGGTGACGAAGTCGGCGTAAGCCACCTTCCACGCGCCGCCGTGATGGCCGGCGTGACCGCCTTTCTTCTTGATGACGATGATCGGCCGAGCCTTGCTGTCCGCCATGTTACCGTACTCCTCCTAAAAAAGGATGGCTTTGCTAGAAAAAATGCTTTTGAAGAGGGGCTGACCGCTCTACGCTGCGGCCGCTTCCGCCGAGGCTCCGCCGCCCTTGCAGTTCTTTTCCATCTCGTCGAAGCTGGGCCGCACGTGCGCTGGAATCGCGCGCCGCCCCATCTCGATGGCGATCATCGGCGCCGAGCCCTTCAGAAAGGAGAGCATCAGCACACGCAGCACATGCAGGTATTCGTTGTGCGCGTCGGCCGTCTTGGACATATTCGAACTCAAAGGACCGACCATGCCGTAGCAGGCCAGAATGCCCAGGAAGGTGCCCACCAGCGCCGCCGCCACGTGCGCGCCGATCTCCTCTGGCGGGCCGCCCAGCGAGCCCATAGTGATCACCACGCCCAACACCGCGGCCACAATGCCCAGTCCTGGCAGCGCATCGGCCACCGTGGTTAGCGAGGCGATCGGCTCCGTTGCCTCGTGGTGATGCACTTCCATATCCAGCTCCATCATCTGGTCCATGTCGAATGGATCCACGCCGCCGGTAATGGCCATGCGCAGCGTGTCGCAGACAAAATCCCGAGCGTGATGATCGCCGAGAAAATCCGGATAGTTTTTGAAGATCGAGCTTTCCGTAGGCTTTTCGACGTCCATTTCGACACTCAGCAGCCCTTCTTTGCGCACCTTGTTCAGGAACTGGTACATCATCTTCAGCGTGCTCAGGTAGCGCTCCTTGCCGAAGGGAGAGCCCTTCAATATCCCCAGCAGATTTCCCACAATGGCCTTGATAATATGAATCGGATTGGCCACCAGCAGCGTGCCGATGGCCGCGCCACCTAGAATAATCAGCTCGGCTGGCTGAATGAGCACGGCCATGTGGCCTTTTTCCATCAAAAAGCCGCCAATGACCGATCCAAAAACCACAATAATTCCTATGATGGCGAACATTCTTGCCCCCCCGGCGCAGGCGTAATCTGGTTCCCCCCTGCATGAAAACTGAAAAGCATTGCGCGTCTTGCTCTTTCCAGTAAATTAACCAAACTCCCATCTCCTTCCGCTTGGGCCGCGCCCATGCTCACGGTGACGGAGACGCGGTCGCCCCACCAGCGGAAGTCCGCCGTCCGGGCCAGCCCGGCCAGCACGCGCGCGTGCGCGGCCAGCATCTCGGCGGTGCGCTCGTGCGAAATAACCAGAAACTCATAGTCGCCCCAACGCCCTATCTCCTCGGCCGGACGCAGCCCGTTGGCCAGCGCCCGCTCCACCTTCGCCAGCATGGACTCGCAGGCCTGGACGCCGTGCGTCTGGCGCAACTCATGGGCCTGATCGACGTTAATCCACAGCACACCGAAGCTCTCCCCGCCCTGCCGGAAGTCCTCGAAGGTCGATTCCAGTCGGGCTTCCAACTCTGCTGCGTCCGCACCCGTGCCGGAGCCTTCGACGTGCTCTCCACGCGGCAGCGCGTCCAGGCTCTCGACAGGATGAAAGACCACCGCCGTGCCGATGCGTTTGCCCAGCCCGTCGCGCAGCACCAGGGTCCGCATCGCCACCGGCACATTGTGGCCCAGCTTGTGTCCCATGTGAATCAGAACACCACGCCCATCGAGCGGCTCCGCACGGGAATCCGGTCCATCCGGCCAAGGTCCGGCCAGCGCCAGCGCCTCTGGAACCGCCCGCGATAGCAGGTCCGCGCTCGCGTAGCCGGTGATAGCCTCCGCGGTTCGGTTCCAGAGCACGACTTGCCCCTCGGCGCCAATCAGCGCAATGCCCTCTGGAAGGTGATCCAGCGCGGCTTCAAGAAGTTCCGTGCGATCAGCCATTGATGCCTCACCCTTTTACATCGGCGCGGCACGCGCCAACTTCACCGCGTGCGCTGTGGAGAAAAATCTTGAATTTTGCCGTTTGCAAATGGGAAAATTGCTCCTGGAGAAAATCCAAAATGCCGCCGCTACAACATTTTCACTTCTGCTTTTTACGGCATTCTGGATGCGAAGTGAATTTTCCCTCAAGGAAAATCCACCCTCGATGCCGATTGTGATGCCAATATGTGGAATGAAATTGCTCTGATTTTCGTGATCTCTGGCGGTAGCAGGCTGTAATCTTATTGCTAGGAATGCATTTCGCGAGAAATTTTCCGGGCCCGGCGAGATTTAGCGCCGGACCGGTCACCAAAGAAATGTGATCTGGTTCCCAATGTCTCCGATTGAGACAGTTCAGGGTTTTTGCGGCAATCTGCCGATAGTGTCACAGAGAGCGGAGTCCGTTGCCTGAACCCAAACTGCCGTTTCCAGCGCGCCGGAATTGCGGGGCGGGTGAACTTCGGTTTGGCTTTCAGGACTTTGAGCAGGTGAGGCGCATAGCATGAACAAGATCATCCTGGCCGATTCGCAAGCGATTTTTCGGGCAGGCACCGCCAAGGTGCTGGCCATGGACGAGGACGTGCGCATCATCGCGCAATGCACGGACCTGGACCGCATGCAGCACGCAATCACCACCTTCCCCGGCTCTGTTGTTTTGTTTGCTGCTTCATTGCGGCCGGACATGGGCCAGTTGCGCACGCTGCTCGATACACTGGGCTGCCGCGGCATCGTGATTGCTGAAAACAGCGACTCTGCCAGCGCCTACATGCAGCAGGGCTTTCACGGCGTGGTCTACCGCAACGTCACCGGGCCCGCCCTGGTTGAGTGCGTGCGTTCGGTGGCCGCCGGCGACACCTGGCTGCCTCCGCAGCTCATGGTGACGGAATCGCCCTCGGAGGATATGGTGGGCACCAGGGTTCGCGACCGGCTCACCCCCAAGGAAATGCGCATTGTCGCACTGATCGTTCAGGGTTGCAAGAACCGCGAGATCGCCATTCGCCTGAAGACCACCGAGCAGGTCATCAAAAACTATCTGCGCTCCGTTTATGACAAGACCGGGGTCAGCGACCGCCTGGAACTGGCGCTGTTCACCCTTCACCACCGCGCGCTGGCCGCCGCCGCCGCCGAGGTGGGCAGCAAGCTGGAGGCCGAAGAGGCTGCCGCTCTGCAGGTCATGGCGTAGCGGTATCCGCCTGAGTGCGCCCCATCGCGCTCGCTCGCTACTCGCTCTTGATCGCCGTGGCCCGGTTCTTCTCGTAGGTGATCGTCCAATGCCGGCCGGCCTGGTCGAAGGTGACGGTGCGGTTGCCTTCGGTTGCGCCGCCAGATTGCAGATTGCGCCCAATCGACATGAACGTCTCGAGTTCGCTCATTCCCGGCTTCACCTGGTGCGCATCAATAGCCGCCCAGACACTCTTGGGCCAGTGATCATAAATGGCCTGGGGATCGTCGTAGTAGAAGAGCAGATCCGTATAATAGGCTTCCTCGCCGCCCTGCTGATAGCCAATGGGCGTGGCATAGAGGGCCGCGCCGCCCGGCATCGCAAAGATTGCCAGGGCCTGCCGGCTGCCGTGCTCGATTCTGTCATCCACGCTTGCGGGCACGGCCGCCTTCACAATCTTCTTCACTTCCAGCCGCTGCGCTGCGGCAATTACGCCCAACGGCTTGGCAAACAGCACATGCCCGTTCGCATAGGGGTAATAGGGCATGACGTAGCCGTCCTTCATCCACACCGTCGTGCCTTCCAGCCGCCGCGTGTCTTCAAAATGGGCCGGGAAGAACTCCCGCACCACCGCCAGTTGGTCCTGGCTGAGCGTCTGTCTGGCTTCGTTTTGTGGTTCCACACCGGGATTTTGCCGATGCCTCCACACGGAAAAAAGATAGATGCCGCCAATCGTCAGCGAAATCAGCGTTATGATGACCGACTTTTGCCAGATCTTCACTTGGCCTTCAGATCACCTCATCTTCTTTTTGAATGCTGCAAGGAATCCTGCAAAACCGACTGCTAAGGACTCTTGAGACCGGCGGAAACCGTGCGCCTCGACCTTGAGCCTTACGGCGCCTGCGCGGCGTCGAAGGAGCTGGCGCGGCGGCAGCTTTGGCGGTTCTCCAGCGCGGCCGCCAAAGCGCAAGTCTTTTATAGCTTAGTGGCCCGCCCGTTCGCCGATGGGCAGCACCGTCTTGCCAAAGGTGGAATTGGTCACCAGGGCGAAGCTGGTATACATGGCCAGCAAACCGCAGAGCAGGCCCACCCAGCCGCCCGCGCGGCTCAGGCCGGGCAGGGACAGCAGATCGCCGAAGCCCAGCAGGAAGAAGGTGATCCACAAGGTCAGAAAGACCCACCAGAGCGCCTTGGAGAGGCGGAAGGTGGCAATCCACATATAGAGCGTGAAAACGCCCCATCCGATCAGCACAATGGCGATGGTGCTGCCCGCCTGGGTCAGGTCCAGCACGCCGTGGCTGCCCAGCAGCACCAGAGATGCAAACCACCACCAGAAGGCTCCGTAGCTGAGAAAGGCCACCATGCCGAAGGTGTTGCCGGTGCGGAACTCCATCATCCCGGCGATGATCTGAATCAGGCCGCCAAAGGCGAAGGCCAGCGGCAGAACCACCGGCTCGCCCCCCTTGGGTAAAAGACCGGCGTTGATCAGACTCAGAATGACCGTGGTAGATCCGAAGCCAATCAGACCCAGCGGCGCGGGATTGGCAAATACGGGTTTCGATTCATCAGACATAAACTTCTCCCTGTTCTTTCAGCAAGATAGCAACGAGCCTCCGCCCACTCATTTCCCGTGGGCCTGCTAGTGATAGGTCAGGGAATCGAGAAAACAAATTAGAGGATTGGCCGGATGATTCCATAGGCGCAGGGCTTTGTCAAGCCGCAAATGGCGGGTTTCGATCAATCAGCCAGCAGTTCAGTTTTCCAAATTGCAATTTCGGGAACCGGGAAACCAACGGCTCTACTTAATCAAAGCAGCACCGATGAAACCCGGTGCGCGCCATTAGCGAACCTCCGCCGCGCGCCGGGCTACAGTTTTTCTGCCACGCTCTTGGCCTGGGTGAAGAGCAGGAGGTAATCCGGACCGCCGGCCTTCGAGTCGGTGCCGCTCAGGTTGAAGCCGCCGAAGGGGTGCGCGCCCACCATCGCGCCGGTGCATTTGCGGTTGAAGTAGAGGTTGCCCACGTGGAATTCGCGGCGGGCGCGGTCGAGCTTGGCGCGGTCGGTCGAATAAACTGAGCCGGTCAGGCCGTACTCGGTGCCGTTGGCCGCCTTCAGGCCCTCTTCGAAGCTCGAAACCTTGATGAGCGCCAGCACTGGGCCAAAGATTTCCTCTCGTGCCAGCACCGCCTCCGGTGCGATCTCGCCGAAGACCGTAGGCTCCAGGAAATAGCCGCCCGCCTCAGTTTGAACCGCGTGGCCGCCGGCCAGCAGACGGCCTTCTTTTTTGCCGATTTCAATGTAGTGCAGGATCGAGTCGAGCGCGCCCTGGTTGATCACCGGGCCGAGGTTCAAATTGGCCGCCGGGTCGCCCACGGTCAATTGCGCCACACGTTCGCGCAGCCGTTCGACAAAAAAGTCGTAAACCGGCGCTTCGACGATGGCCCGGGAACAGGCCGAGCACTTCTGCCCGCTGAAGCCGAAGGCTGCAGCCACAACGCCCTCGACGGCGGCTTCCAGGTCGGCGTCAGCACAGACCAGGATCGCGTCCTTGCCGCCCATCTCCAGAATCGTTCGCTTGATCCAGATCTGGCCGGGCCGGGGCTTGGCGGCGCGCTCGTGAATCTCCAGGCCAACTTTTTTGGAGCCGGTGAAGGCGATAAAGCGGGTTTTAGGGTGCTCGACGAGGGCGTTGCCGAAGGTCGCGCCCGAGCCGGGGCAGAAGTTGACCACACCAGCCGGCATTCCCGCCTCTTCCAGAACCTCGACGAATTTGGCGGCGATGGTGGGAGCATCGGAGGAAGGTTTGAGGATCACTGTGTTGCCGGTGACGATCGAGGCCGCCGTCATGCCGGCCATGATGGCGAAGGGAAAGTTCCAGGGCGGGATCACGGCACCCACGCCGAGGGGAATGTAGAGGAGTTCGCAGCGCTCGCCGGGGAACTGAATGGGAGGTAGGGCAGAGGCTAGCCGCAGCGCCTCGCGAGCGTAGAACTCAAGAAAATCAATGGTTTCTCCCACGTCGGCGTCGGCCTCGGCCCAGTTTTTCCCCACTTCGAAGGTGAGCCAGGCGCAAAATTCCGCCTTTCGGCCGCGGATGATCCGGGCCGTGTTGAGCAGCAGGGAAGCTCTCTCTTCTGTCGAAGTCCTTCTCCAGAATTCGAAGGCCAGGAGGGCGGCTTGCATGGCCGTTTCCGCCTCCGCGGCTCCGGCTTGCTGATGGATTCCGACAAGCTGGGCGGGGCGCGCCGGGTTCAGGGAGCGGATTTTCCTCTCAGTTTTGAGCCGGTGGCCGCCAATCACCAGGTCGTACTCGCGGCCCAGCTGGCTGGCGACCGCGTCCAGCGCGGCCTGCATCGCGCGCGCGTTTTCCGGCGCACGGAAGTCGGTAAAAGGCTCATTTTGAAAGCCGCTCTGAGGAGAGCACGGCTGAATCGAGGTAGTGAAATCCTGGGTAGCCATAGCGCCTTGATTGTAGCCCAAGGCGAAGATGGGCGGAGGAGCCAGATTGCTCTCAGCGGACTGGACCGGCTGTTTCTGGCTGGACCACAAACCGAAGGGAAAACGGCCTAAGTCTCAAAATCTAGACTCTGGTTTTCATAGGCGCGAATACCAAAGATTGACAAACCTTGTTATTCGGTCCAGCATCGAAGCCAGGAGATATTTTCCATGAATGTTTCGCTAACCCCCGAACTGGACAAATTCGTAGCCGGCAAGGTTGAATCTGGTCGCTACAACTCGGCCAGTGAGGTTGTCCGCGAGGCTCTGCGCCTGCTGGAAGAATACGACCGGACACGCGGCGCGCAGCTCGCTGCTTTCAACCAGGAATTAGGCGCAAGGTTGGCCTCGCTGGATCGTGGCGAGCATGTTGAACCGGAAACAGCGCGAGGAAGGCTTGAGCTGAAGTCCCGCGAGCGGAGACGGCTCAGCGCATGAAGGAGTACGTTCTCAGCACAGGAGCCGATCTGGACCTGGACAAGATCTGGGAGTACATCGCTCAGGACAACATCAATGCCGCCGATAGTTGGATCAGGAAGCTCTTTGAGGCATTCGATGCGTTGGCCCAGAACCCAGGAATGGGGCATAAGCGGAATGACCTGACCACTTATCCCGTCTTATTCTGGCCGCTGGGTGCGTACCTGATCCTCTATCGCGTTCAAAATGAGTTGATTGAAATTGTGGCAGTAACCCAAGGCGCGCGGGACATCCCCTCGTTTCTGCGCCAACGGGCCTAGTGACAATAGTGAGCTCCTTGCCTCAAGCTGTGAATGGTTAGAGATTTTTCGCCTTCATAAAGTTGTGTGCTGAACAGTCTCGACCGGCCGGTTGTAGAGCCCGCGGAAGGCATTCCAGCGGATTTGGGCGATCTCCTGGAGCATACAGAAGCCGTCGTGCAGGTAGCTCATGCGGGTGCGCTTGTCGTGGGCCCAGCTTACCGGCACCTCGACGACGCGGTAGCCGCGTTTGAGCGCGATCAGCAAAATCTCCGGGTCAAAGCCCCAGCGCTCGATGGTCTGGAGTTGAAAGACGGTCTGCGCGGCCTCGCGGGTGAAGGCCTTCAGGCCGCACTGGGTGTCGGCGAAGGGCAGGCGCATCACCGCACGGGTGACGGCGTTGAAACAGCGGCCAAAAAACTGCCGGTAGAGCGGTTGGCGCCGGGTCTGGCGGCTGCTTTCCAGCCAGCGGGAGCCGATGGCGATGTCGGCACCCTGCTCGATGGCGGAAAACAAGCGTGCAGCCTCTTCGATAGACGCCGAGAGGTCGGAGTCGGTAAAAAGCGCCACCTCGCCCCTGGCCTCGAGCATTCCGGTGCGCACACTGTAGCCTTTACCGCGGTTGCCGGGGTTCTCTATCAGCCGGAGTTCGGGCACCGTCCGGGCAAAGGCGTGCACCATCTCGGCCGTCGCGTCGGTTGAGCCGTCGTTGACCACGATGATCTCAGCCACCCAGCCGTGCGCGCGGATGCATTCCACCACCGAGGTGAGCGTGGCCGGCAGGCGTGCGCTCTCATTGAAGGCTGGAATCACGATGCTGTACTTTGGTCCGGCACCGTTCGTCGGTCCGGCATTCTGCTTTGATTCGTCCGCCACGTCCCCATCCCACTCCCTGAAGTCTCCTCCGCTTTCAAATGGGGAGTTCAGGGAAAGACTCTGGTCATCATAAATGCCGCCGCGCAAAGTCGCCCGTACAATCTTCAACGCGGGTTATTCCTCGCCAAGCTATTGAGAGGAAAAGGCCAAAATCCACGAAGAAGCCTTCTTTTTCGTGCCAGGAGCGGCCGAATCCGGTTATGCTGTGAGCGGAGGCCTGGAGAACATGACAAAGGCAGACCTGGTGGAAAAGGTGTCCGGAGTGGGAGACCTGACGCGCCGTGACGGCGAGGTCATCGTCGAGACCATCTTCGATGCGGTGATCGGGGCGCTCAAGAGTGGAGACAAGATTGAAATTCGCGGCTTTGGCTCCTTCCGCATCCGCCGACGCAACCCCCGCATTGGGCGTAATCCCAAGACCGGCGAGCGCGTCGAAGTCCCGGCTAAAAAGGTGCCTTACTTCAAACCTTCCAAGGAGTTGCGCGACCTGGTCAATCCCCAGGAAGCCGCCCGCGCCTCCTGAATGCGCGCCCTCATCGCCGCGCCGCATCCGGGCGAATGCCGATGAGGCTCATCATGCGTCCCGCGTGGCCCTGTGAGCCGCGATGCGAGAAAAACAGCTCTGGGTGACAGCTTGTGCAGCCGCCCACCAGATGAATCGACCGTGGCTTGAGACCGGCGGCAAGCAACTGGCGACGGTTGGCCTCCACTAAATTGAGGTGCCGGCTGGGGCCGGTCGGCGAGTGCCCAGGGGCGCGTTGCGTCAAGAACAGCATTGGGTAGCGGGCCCGCACCGGGTCGGAATCGTAGACCTCGCGGAAGAGTTCGCGGGCGTAGGCGAACTGGGATTCAAACTCGGAGAACACCTCTTCGCCCGCCGAGTAGCAGCAGGGACCGATGCCGGGGCCGATGGCGGCCACCAAATCCTCGGGCCGGGAGCCAAACTGGAGCCTCATGCAGCCGATGCCGCTCTCCACGATCCGCTGCACCGTCCCGCGCCAGCCAGCGTGGAAGGCCGCCACGGCGCGCCGCTTGCGGTCGGCCACCAGGACCGGAATGCAATCGGCGGTTAGAATGCCCAGCAACAGGCCCGGCTCGTCGGTCATCAGGCCGTCGCCTTTACACCCCAGCGACGAAGACCTGTCGCCCGGGGCCTCAGCTTTTGAGGGATGCTCGCGGTTGGCCTCCTCGGAGTTTGCCAGGAGGACCAGATTCGAGTGGATCTGCCTGAGAGTGACCAGCGGCGTGGCCGCATTTCCGCTGACCGCCTCGACAAAAAGCCGGCGATTTAGCTCGACCGTCTTCCGGTCGTCGCCGGCCGTAAAGCCCAGGTTCAACTCGCCCGGCGCTCCGTCCGCGCAATAGGCCCGGCTGAGGCCACCGAGGCGAGTGCTAAAGCCGTGCCAGAGCCAGCTCGGCTTTTCCTGGCCTGATTCTGTCTGACCCAACTTCTCCCAGGGGGAAACCGCCAGCCACGCAACGCCGTTGGACGCGACACGGGCGACGGGCGCGGGTGGCGTGAGCTCCTGCCGCGCCGCGCGCTCGAAGCGCATTCGGTGAGTGATGCCGGCGGCCTTGCCGCGCAGGTTGCGCTTCAGGCCTGCCTGTTCGAATAGCGCGTCAATTGCCTGGATTTGCCGCGCCTGAATTTCCGGTTTGGAATCAGTCTCTGGATTGCGGGAAGAAGGCATCTATCTCCCATTTTAGAGCGACTTTCCAGTTTACATAGAGTTTTGAGTTCCGTGGAAGGCGCAGCGTTGAAGGTGGTTTCTACTTCCACCCCGGCGATGAAGACCTGTCGCCGGAGCGCCGGAGAGGGAAAAGCCACTTGGGTACAGATTTTTGTAAAGAATAGAAGTGAAAATACTGTAGCCTGGGGACGCCGCCGAAAACACTGAAATCCAATGGGATGCGTCAAGCTCTCTGCGTTTGAGCGTCGGTCCCTTTTCATTGCCTTCGATCACCCCACCATTCAGCCCGCCTTGGCCGCCATTCAGCGGGATTTTCCGCCGTTCGCTGCTCCCGGTTTGGGCTGACGGGGAGCAGCGGTTACCCTGTAAGTGGATTTTCATGCCCCCGGTGCCGCGATTTTCGTAGGTTCCAGGGCTGAGCCAGGCAGAAGAATGCTGGGGCCCGGCGGCAGGTCTTCGCCGCGGGGTGGTCAGCAGCCGGCGACGAGTTTTGACGAAATTTATTGAGGAGACAGCAATACTCATGTCGAAAGCCATCAAGTACGCAGAAAAAGCCGTCGTCTATGCGGCCAAAGGCGCGTGGGTCGTTTTTGATCGATTGAACCGCATCAGCCAGAACCCGTCCTTTACGCCCAAATGGAGCGACAAGCCGCTGCTGAAGAGCTACGAAAAGGAAAAGCCGCCGCTGGGCTGGCCGCGCACCACGGACTCACTTTGCCCCAAGTGCGTGCCGGAGATTCGCAAGCAGATTCTGGACGGCAAGCTGCCCTACGAAGTGCTGCTCAACGAGAAGGTGGGCGAGGTCAAGGCCCAGATCATCGAGCGCGACGGCCAGATCTGGATGGTGAAGGACTGCCCCAAGCACGGCCACTTTGAAGACATCATGTCGATCGATCCGGCCTTCACCAAGCACATCCAGGAGAACTTTCCCGGCCGCGACATGCGTTCGCACAACGACGAAAAGCTGCGCTGCCATGGCAGTTCGACCTTGACCCACGGCCGCGGCGGCGTGCTGACCATCGACCTGACCAACCGCTGCAACATGATGTGCGACCCCTGCTTCACCGACGCCAACCAGGTGGGCTTCGTGCATGAACTGAACTGGGAAGAGATCAAGACCCTGCTCGATAACGCCGTCAAGGTCAAGCCCAAGCGGCAGATGAGCGTGCAGTTTTCGGGCGGCGAGCCGACCATTTCGCCGCACTTTGTCGAGGCCATCCGCTACGCCCGCAAAGTGGGCTATAACAGCGTGCAGGCCGCCTCGAACGGCATCGAATTCGCCAAGAGCAAGGAACTCTGCAAGGCCGCCGCGGAAGCCGGCCTGCGCTACGTTTATTTGCAGTTCGACGGCATTGGCAATGCCGCCAACTCGCACCGCAAGGTGGGCAACCTCTTCGACGTCAAGCTGCAGGCCATCAACAACCTGCACGAAGCCGGCGTGGACATCGTTCCGGTGACCACCATCATCAACGGCGTCAACAACGAGCAGGTGGGCCGCATCATCCAGTTCGCCCTCGACAATCCCAAGAAGATCAGCTTCCTCAGCTTCCAGCCGGT
>Ga0224559_1001194_pt1 | contig 14723 bp, 13 predicted proteins | sample 714S33034metaG_FD_180676 | JGI IMG/M metagenome (GOLD analysis project Ga0224559, IMG submission 180676) | Peat soil microbial communities from Stordalen Mire, Sweden - 717 S3 30-34 | ecosystem: Environmental > Terrestrial > Soil > Wetlands > Peat | place: Sweden: Norrbotten County, Stordalen... | reverse complement strand
CGATGTTTATGTCAACGACGCCTTTGGCTCCGCCCATCGCGCTCACGCCTCCACCGAGGGGATTACTCACTTCCTGCAGCCCGCCGTCGCCGGCCTGCTGATGGAAAAAGAGATTACCTATCTCGGCAAGGCTCTGGAAGCGCCGGAAAAGCCCTTCGTCGCCATCATCGGCGGCTCCAAGATCAGCGGCAAAATCGATGTGATCGATAACTTGCTGGACAAGGTCGATACGCTGGTCATAGTAGGCGGCATGGCGTACACCTTCCAGCGCGCTCTCGGCGTAACTACCGGTAAGTCGCTGGTCGAGGAAGATAAGATCGAGATGGCCAAGGCCGCGCTCGACAAAGCCAAGGCCAAGGGCGTCAATCTGCTGCTGCCCGTCGATAACGTTCTTGCCGACAGCTTCTCCGCCGACGCCAAGACGCAGCCGTGGGATACTTCGGTGAACTTCCCCGCCGACTGGCAGGGCTTGGACATCGGTCCCAAGTCCATCGCGGCGATTGAGAAGGTGGTCTCGACGGCGCGCACCATCGTTTGGAACGGCCCGGCGGGAGTTTTTGAATTCCCGCGCTTCGCCGTTGGCACCAACGCCATCGCCAAGGCCGTCGCTAGTAACAAAGCGGCGATCTCCATCATCGGCGGCGGCGACTCAGTCAGCGCCATCAACAAGGCCGGCTACGCCGACCAAGTCACCCACATCTCCACCGGCGGCGGTGCTTCTCTCGAGTTCCTGGAAGGCAAGAAACTCCCCGGCGTGGAAGCGCTGACGGACAAGTAATTGGATTTGGGGAGCGAATTCCATGCGATTAGCTCCCCTTTTCTGCTTTCTTAGCATAAGACTCCACCTTTCCTGTAAGATTTCCAATATGTTTAATTTTTGCGAATCTGCTTTGCGGCGCTTTATTTTGGTGATTCTCTTGTTGCATTGTGCGTGTAACCTGACCAGAGCGCAGGATTTATGTCCTCACGATTCCTCCGAAGATACAGCAGATGGACTGATCAAAGCCTTGACTCGGGCGAAATCCTGTAGCGCGGCTGCCGCCAAACTGCATGATTGCGAATGGGGATCAAGCGCAGATACAGAGTTTGCGCCCATTGTCATCACAAAATGCGAAAAAACATTTTATGACAAGTTGTCTCCCGCTGGAAAATATATTTATGGAGAAGAAATGCAACTGTGCTCGTATGAGTATGCGCGGGCACAAGGCACGATGTCTATGTCCGCCGCTGCCATGTGCCAGGTAGACGTTGCTGCGGAGTTTGCCGCCAATCCATCATTAGCCGACAGGCCCGCCGCCCGCGCCAGTTTTGACTGTGCAAAGGCGCAATCGTCGCTAGAAAAGGCCATCTGCTCGAACATAAGCCTGGGTCACGCAGACATTGTGCTCTCGCTAGTCTACTCATCTGCTCTAAAGATCGACGATACGGCGGATAAGCCATTGCTGATTCAAAGCGAGAGAAAATGGCTGAAGAGCATCCCGGAAAAATGCGCTTTGTCGGCTGCGCCACTTTCGAAATATTCCCTGGGCTGCGTGCGGAATGAATTTGAACTTCGTTTTACCGCGCTTGACTCATGTGGTGATGGCGGTGAAAAGATCACAGAGTGTATACAAGTTGAGGCAGACGAAGGTGACCAGGAATCTTCTGGAGCAGTAAGCATAGGCCAGCGCGCCAGCTTCGACTGTGAGTCGCCGTCAACAGCTCTGGAGATTGTAATCTGCGCCGATGCCTCGCTTGGACAGAAAGATATTAAGTTGGCCCAGGCCTATCATGAAGCTGGCACGGCTATAGGCGCGATTCAACACAAGGATTTAGTTGAGAGCGAACGTAAATGGCTGCGTTTCGTAAACGAGAGTTGTCCCTTGGGAACCGTCGGCGGTATTCCGCCGATTATGACGCGCGGCTGTGTCCGTGCTGCGTTCAAGACCCGGATTGCACAATTGCAGAACTGCCCGCAAAGAGCGCCCAAGGAGAGGATGACCTGCTTAAATGATTTTCAGCTCTTTGAAAAGAATCAGAATGATCAATGATGTGTTTTTCTGCGGGTGCCCCATCCTTGAATCCTTCTTTGATTCAAGGGTGGGAGGCCACGAACCTCATGACGCACTAAATGCGCGCGTCCAGCGTCTTGAAGTATCCCTTTTCGGAAAACTCCAGCAAAGCCCCATCGGCGGTGACCAGAGTTGCGCCCAGACTTCGCGCCGTGGCTACCAGAATGGTGCCGGGGGCAAACTCCCACTGGCGGGTGATGGCGGCCTCGTGCTGCTTGCCGCCGGTGATGACCGCGTAGCTGGGCAGTAGACCGTCGTGATCTAATATCAGGTGTAACTTCACGGTGCCTTTTCTGCGGCGGAACTTAGCCCAGCCGAAGACCGAAGCGCATAACTCGATGGTCGATGCGTCAATCGAGAACAGCTTGTTTTTGAAGCAGAACTTGTGCCGCGCGCCGCTTTGCTGGGCCACACCGCGGGCCACTTGGTTATGTCGCGCAGGCTGTTGACCGAGCCCAACTGGCAGAACAACATGGCTACGAACTGGCCCCAGTAAATGAAACCTCTGGTGTTGCGCTCGGCATGGTGCTTGCGCACGGCAACATCGAAGCCGGCGCGAGGAATCAATTTCAGGACTTGGGAGAAAATGCTGCATACCTTGGGCAAGGCTGCGTGCTGCTCTGATGGATAAATTCACTCAAACCCAACCTATCAGAACGACGCAGCCTGTCCCTCGGCCTCACCTATCACAGCTAAAAAACTGTCTAGGACAAGAGTGGGGCAGGATCAATAATTTTTATCCGGGCAGGCGCATCGTCCCGCCGGCTTCCAGCTCAAAGACCCTGCCGTGCCAGTGCAGCTTGTTGCTCAAATAGCTGGCCGCCCAGAGAAAAAATCCGATCAGATCGCGCAGCGGATAGAGGACTCCCAGCAGCACCGCGGAGCGGCTGCGCACCGCCAGTCCGCCCACCAGCATCGACTGCGCGGTTTTGAGCGCCAGCGTAAAGGCCAGCAGCGCCATGCCCAGCAGCGGGCGGCCGGCCAGCGCTCCACCGATCAGCGCCAGCAGTCCATAGGGAACCGAGAAGGTCAGAACCGTGCCCAGATGGCCCATGGGCCGGGAGAAGCGCGTGCTGCGCATCCAGCTCAACTGGTGGTCAATCGTCTTCCAAAAGCCGGAACGCAGAATCAGGTGTTCGATGATGTGGTCGGAAAGCGTGACCGTCTCGCCCACCTCGGCGACCAGGAAGCCGAGCATATAGTCGTCGGCCGCATATTTACCCAGCCGCTCGAAACCGCCGATGCGCTCCAGCGTCTTCTGGCGCACCGCCGCCGACGGCCCCAGCGTAAAGCGCACTCCTTCGAGCATCGCCGCCACCAGCACGCCGGAGGTCATCTCGACGGACATGCCCAGCGCCTCCAGGCTTTCGCCGAAACCACCGTCAATCGCATAGCCGCGGTAGATACAAAATGCCGCGCCCACCTGCGGATCGCTGAAGGGCGCAACCATCTCTCGCAGGTACTCCGGTCCTACCGGAATGTCGGCGTCCGTGGCTACCAGCAGTTCGTATTTTGCCGCCTTGGCCATCAGGTGCATCGAGTAACAGCGGGCGTTCATCCACGGCGGCTCGCCGGAGTTGAGGATGGTCACCGGAATCCGCGGGTAGCGCTCGGCCAGCTTGCGCGCCACGGCAAGGCCCGCGTCCTCCTTCTGGCGCGCGCAGAAGATCAGCTCATACTCCGGATAATCCAGCTTGAAGTAGCCCTCCAGGCACTCTTCCAGGTAGGCCGGGGAGCCGTGCAGCGGCTTCAGAATGCTGACCGGAGGCGTGTAGCCAAAGCCCTCCCGCCGTCTCCGCCGCCTGCCGCAGAGATATTTCCAGAGCGCGACAAAGGCCATCAGAGTAAAGATCGTGGAGGTGAGGATTCCGGCGGAAGCTAAGAACAACAGAAAATATCCCACGAAAACGGCTCCTTTTGCCGCATTGCAACAGCGATGAGAACGCTGAGGTTCACTCTACCGGATGAGGAACGCGCTGTCCAGTGAGGCGCCGCACGACGTTCTGTGCGATACTTGTATCCTGGTGGTCTGGAGGATGGCTTATGGGTTCCGCAGTCTCTCTTCGCTTGCCGGTAGATTTGAAGGTTCGGTTGGACAAACTGGCCAAGCGCACCGGAAGAAGCAAATCCTATTATATGGTGGAGGCGATCAGCGAGAAGCTGGAAGACCTTGAGGATCTTTATCTGGCTGAGGCGCGGACACTTGATATGAAGGCTGGACGCAGCCAAGTATATACCCAGGAAGAAATGGAAAAACGCTATGGCTTGGCGGATTGAGTACAGCAGAGATGCTGAGAAGGAAATCGCCAAGCTCGATCTGCAAATCGCGCAACGGATCATCCGGTTTTTAGGCAACCGTGTAGCAAAATTGGAGGATCCACGCAGTATTGGCGAAGCGCTGACAGGTTCAAAGCTGGGAAATTACTGGAAATATAGAGTGGGAGATTATCGCATCATCGCCGATATTCAGGATGCAAGACTGTGTGTTCAGGTCGTGCGGTTAGGCAACCGGCGCGGAGTATACCGGTAAAAAAGCGGGAAAACTGCGCAACATCTGTAAAAAGATTTAGATAAGAGCATCCCAGATCTCAGAATTGAGACTTCGGGCACCCGGCATGAAATGGGTGAAGTGTCTATCCTCAACTGGCGCGAAGCGATACCCGCCCGCTCATCACGATAAAACTGTGATGAACGGGGCACAGTCTTGGATATTGTGATGACCCGGCCACCTGCCATGGGCTAACATTCCACCTCTTCCCATACGCATTCTTCGTTTTCCCAGGTAATGATCCAACCAAGATTCAAACCGTGTCCGGGTTATGTGCGCCATGGGTTCAAAAGTGCAACGCCAGTATCCTTGAAGTCTTTCACATTGCGCGTGACAACGGTCATGCCGTGAACCAGCGCGGCGGCGGCAATCAACGCATCCCGGTCTGAGAGAGGATTAAGTACTTGCAATGCCGCGCCTCTCAGTGCGACGGGAGTATCAACGACCAGGATGCGCTCGGCAAAGGTAGGAAGTACAAAATCCTCCATCCAGGCGCGCAGGATGGCTCCTTGCACAGTATCACGCCTTTCCATCAGCAGGGTTCCCAATTCCAATTCCAGTATGCAGACTGAGGAGAGAAACATGGATTCCATGGAAACACTGTTGGCCCATGCCGCGACTTGGCGATCAGCTTTACCAATGCTGACTTTGCGAAATTCGGAGATAACATTGGTATCGAGAAGGTACATCATGACCAGTCGACCGGCTTGGGAAACTCATCACCCATTCGGGGAAACTCAAAATCAGGATCGATTTCCGCCATTTCTGGCATATACAACAGGTCGAGAATGCTCTTCCCCTTGTTTGAAATCTTGTGGTATTCCTTGATCGACAGCAGCACATGGGCGGGACGTCCGCGATCGGTGATAAACACGGGGCCGCTGCGGGCTGCTCGCTTGGCCCGGGCGGTGTCCTGATTGAACTCCCGGCTGGATAAAGTGGTGATGGCCATGGCGTCTCCTTTCAGTGTAGTCACGTTGCTACATTGTAGCATGAAACGCGCTCACTCAAATGTCAACAGCACAACCTCCGGGCTGGTTCCGACGCGCATCGGCGGACCCCAGGTTCCAGCGCCGCTTGAGGTGAGCACTTGCAGCTTGCCGAGGCGGTGCAGGCCATAAGTGAAGTTGCCGAAGATGCGGCGCGTAAACCATGTAAAAGGAAAGAGTTGCCCTTTGTGGGTGTGGCCGGAGAGTTGCAGGCTGATGCCCGCTTGCTCGACGATGGGCAGGCGATTGGGAACGTGATTGAGCAGAATGCTTGCCCCGCCGGGAGTTAGGTTCAGACCCTCTAAAATGGCGCGCAGGCGGATGGGAGAACTGGCGTCGCCATGGTTGACGCCGATGATCTCCAGGCCGTCGATGGTGACCTTCTCGTTGGCCAGGACGCGAATGCCGACGCGCGTGAGGCTTTCCTCGTAGAGGGCCGTATCGCCAAACTCATCGTGGTTGCCGGTGGCAAAGTAGCTGCCCAGGGGCGGGGCAAGCTGGCGGAAAGGCTCAACCATGGCGGCAACGTTGGCTTCGCCGCCGTCGAAGAGATCGCCGGGAATGAAGATGAGTTCCGGCTTGAGGCGCGCAGCCAGAGCCGTGATGCGGCGGCTGAAGGCTGGCCCGTTGATGTGGCCCAGGTGCAGGTCGCTGAGGACCATGGCAGTGCGGCCGCGCCAAGCCTCGGGCAAGCCCGCCAGTTGGACGGGAATGCGGCGAATGCGGATGAACCGCGCATTCACCAGGCCGTAAAGGCCAGCCGCGACGGCCAGACTGAAGAGCGCGGCGGCGATGAACGGCCGGTTCACGGTGAGTCCAAGGAGAGCCATTGCGCCGGCGGTCAGCCAGCAGAGGCACGCCGCCCAGAAGAAGTAGTTCAGAAAGCCCAGCCATACGGCGGCGAACCGGTAAAACAGCTTGACTGCACGGTTGGCGTGTTTGAAGCCGAGCAGCGCGGCAATCATAAAGCTGAAGGCCAGCAGCAGCACAACTTCCCTCAGCACTGCCACTGCCAGCGGGCTGGAGGGCGGCCAGAAGGCGATCCAGGTTCGATAGATGAACCAATGCGCGGCAAGCAGAAGAGCCTGCATCAGCGCGATTCCCACCAGTGGCCATGCTTTCAAGCGGCTTCTCCTCCTCTTCAATTCTTGCATGATGAGGGGGGTAGAGATCAGGGATCAGAATGCAGAACACGAAGAGAGCGTGCATGGGCGCGTGAAACAATCTCTTCATGACCGGAATCGGGAACAACGCGCTCGGGCTTTACTTCTCGATCCCCTTTTGCCGTTCCAAGTGTACCTATTGCAACTTTGCTTCGGGGGTCTATCCGGCCAGTGAACACGCGCGCTACGTGGAGCGCCTGATTGAGGACTTGCGCGGCGCGGGTGCTTGGGCGGAGCGGACGGGCGTGGAGCTTCCGCGCCGCGTGGACACGGTCTATCTGGGCGGCGGCACACCCACACTGCTGTCACCGGAACTGCTGGCGCGCCTTTTCGCCGCGATGCGCGCCGAGTTCGACCTTGACCCCACAGCGGAGATCACCGTCGAATGCGCCCCCGGCCAGTTGGCCGATCCGGTGCTGGAGGCGCTGGCCGCCGCTGGAGTAAATCGCGTGAGCCTGGGCGTGCAATCGTTCATCGACCGCGAGGCGGCTCTGAGCGGACGGCTGCACAACCGCGCCGTGGTCCTCGACGATCTGGGCCGACTGCGCGCGGCGGGCATCTGCAACATCAATATAGACTTGATCGCCGGCCTCGCCGGACAGACATTCGCCTCGTGGGAGGAGTCGCTGGCGGCGCTGGCCGCGACCGGCGTCCCTCATGCCAGCATTTATATGCTGGAAGTGGACGAGGACTCCCGCCTGGGCCGGGAGGTGCTGGCGCACGGCCTCCGTTACCATGCGGATGCGGTCCCCACCGACGATGCGATTGCGCAAATGTACTCGCTGGCCCTCGAAAGGCTAAAGCAGGCCGGCCTGGAGCAGTACGAAATCTCCAACTTTTGTCGTCCGGGGATGGAATCGCGCCACAACTTGCGCTACTGGCAGCGGCGGCCTTACCTGGGCGTGGGGTTGGACGCCTCCTCCATGCTGCGCAAGGCTGGCTGCAAAGAAATTGGCCCGGTGCTGCGTTCGACGACCAGCGATGACCTGAAGGCCTATCTCGCGGGCCATGAGCTGGTCGAAAGCGGGTGGCTCACCCCCGCCGAGCAGCACGAAGAGGCTTGGTTCCTGGGCCTGCGACTGAATGCGGGCGTGGAAGTGGCGGCTCTGGAGCGCGAGTTTGGAGCGGCTATGGTTGCTCCGGCTCGGCAGATCGTCGAGTGTCTCGCCGCGGATGGCTTGGTTGTTTCCGACGACCAGACGGTTCGCCTGACGCCCCGCGGACAATTGCTCTCCAACGAGGTCTTTCAGGAGTTTTTGGGTTGAAGCCGGAGTAGAACCGGTTCTTTGCTTCATCGTTCGGAGAATTTTTCATTTTTTCTGGCGCCCTTGCGCCATTCCACAACAAAATCTCATTAGAAATTCTTGTTACTTAAAGGTTTCTAGTCCAAACTCCGTTGCGCCGATGAAGAAACTGTGGCCGCTTTGGAGTCTGCTCATCATTCTTCTCAGAAAACTCCATGGCAAGCCGCAGAATTTGCCTGGAGCGCTCGCCGTGTCCGACTTTCCTCCCGCCCGCAATCGCCGTTCCGCAGTCTGGCTCTTTGCCTTGCTGCTTTTGCTGGTGCCGGCGGCGTTCGCGGGCGGACCAAAGTACGTAGCCGGGGTCAGCTACTTCAATTCAGCAGTGCTGGGCCAGCCGGTTCACTGGGCCAACGGGCAGCTCAACTACTACGTCGATCAGGGGCCGTTGAACAGCGTGGTCAGCAATCAGCAGGCCAAGGCGATGGTGGACGCGGCGGCCGCTCTTTGGAGCGCGATTCCCACTGCTGGGGTCACGCTCACCGACAAGGGCGCGCTGAAGGAGAACGTGAGCGGCGCGAATCTCGTCGTCAGCGGCACAAACTTCACCGTAACCAACGAGCAGACCAGTCAGGCTGGCATCATCACCCAGCCGGCCGACGTGGTCGCTTCGGCCACCGGTTACCCGCTGGGCGTGATCTTCGACGCCGACGGCTCGGTGATCGACAAGCTCTTCGGCGCGGGCGTCGCCGAGCAGAACAGTTGCGAGAATAACGGCGTCTACGTCTGGATCGACAACATCAACCCGAACGCCACCATCGCGCACGGGATTATTGTGCTTAACGGCCTCTGCGCCACCAACGCCAGCCTGTTGCAGATGATGAGCTTTGAACTGGAGCGGGCTTTCGGGCGTATTCTCGGCCTGGATTATGCGCAGGTGAATCCTGGCGCGCAGACCAACGGTGAGCTGAACGGCAAGCTGGGCTGGCCGGTGATGCAGCCCATCAGCGGCCTCTGCGGCAACTCCGGCGGAGACTGCATTCCCAACCCCAAGATCCTGCGCTGGGACGACATCGCCGCCCTCAACCGCATCTATCCCATCACCGCCGCCAACCGGGCCAGCTTTCCCGGCAAGCAGATCACCGCCGCCAACACGGTTTCCATTCAAGGGACCATTACCTTCAGCGACGGCGTGGGGATGCAGGGCGTAAACGTGGTGGCTCGGCCGCTGGACGCATACGGCAATCCGCTCTACCAATACACGGCTACCTTTGTCTCCGGCTCCTACTTCAACGGCAATCACGGCAATCCGGTGACCGGCTCGGCGGACGCGAACGGCAATCCGCTGACCATGTGGGGATCGAATCAAGCCGCCCAGCAGGGCTTCTTCGATCTGAGCGGAATCCCGCTGCCGCCAGGCGTGACTACGGCCAATTATGAAGTCACCTTCGAGGCGGTTGATCCCAACTACATCCTCACCAACTCGGTCGGCCCTTATCTGGACGGCTCGCCGGAGCTGTCGGGGACGCTGTCGGCCATTTCCGTGCCGTCCATGTCGGCGGGCAGCGCGCAGACCCTCACTGTGAACGTTGCCAACTCCGCAGCCAATAACTCCGACGACTCCATTGGAAGCGAGACGACGCCGCGTATGCTGGCGGCCAGCGGAATGTGGAGCGGGCGGCTGAGCCAGATTGGCCAGACCGACTGGTTCAGCTTCCCGGTCCGCGGCGGACGCAGCTTTACCGTGGTCACGGTAGCGCTGGACGAAAGCAGCGCGCCCACCAATCTGAAGGCCATGCCCGCGCTGGGCGTCTGGGATGCTTTCGATCCGATCGGTTCCGCGGCCGTCGGCTTCGGCGCAGGACTGAACGGCCTGGCCGCCGGCGAGAGCTGGCTGCAGGTCTCCGCATCAGGCGACGACATTGTGCGCCTGGGCATTGCCGATGAGCGCGGCGATGGGCGACCAGACTACGCCTACCAGGGCTGGGTGCTCTACGCCGACACCGTCCAGCCATTGCACCTGCCGGCTTCGGGCGGAGCCATTGTGATTCACGGCATGGGCTTCCGGTCCTCGGACACGGTGCTGGTGGGCGGCCAGCAGGCTCTGCTCACCAGCATCTCCCCCAATGAGATCACCGCCATCGCGCCAGCGGCGGCCAGCGGCGTCACCGGCTCGGTCGACGTCGAGGTGGACGATCTGCCTATCTATACCGCGGCGGCCATCATCTCCGGGGGCATCAGTTACGATTCCGGCACTGCGGACGCCCTCACCATGGTCTCCGCGCCGATGGGAAGCGTGCCTATCGGCGTGCCGGAGCCGTTTTCGGTGATCGCGCTAGGCTCTGATCTGACTCCCGCCGGCGGCGTCTCGGTCACCTACACTGTAACCAGCGGAACGGCGACCCTGGGCTGCGGCCAAAGCACCTGCACGGTCACCGCCTCCGGCGACGGCCGCGCCACCATGAGCGTGACAGCCTCCCGCAGCGCGTGGTCGATTGTGATTGCATCGCTCACCAATGGCTCCAGCCTGAAATGCGAATTCTATGGTGGAACTCCGCCCACGCTGACCTCGCTCTCGCCCATGCTATCGCTGGCTGCCGGAGCTACGGTCAACTGGACAACGCAGAGCCTAGTCCTCAGCAAGGGCCTTCCCGCAAGCGGCCAGACGGTAACCTGGACGACGACCGGCAGCGGCATCGCCATTCAGAGCGGTTCCGTCACCACCAACACCAGCGGCATCGCCGCCAAGACGCTCACCGTCGGTCCACTGACCGAGGGCCAAATGGTGACCGCGCAGGCCTGCCTGAATGGAACCAGCCAGTGCATCACTTACACCGCCTTTGGCTCTCGCCCGGAGTACGCCTACCTTGAAGCTGTCTCAGGCACGGCACAGAGCATCTCCGTTGAGGGAACGGCCAGCCAGGTTACGCTGCGCGTCCTGGACATGGACGGCAATCCCATGGCCGGCACCGCGGTGACCCTCTATCAGGCGCTCTACGAATGGACGCCGCCCTGCCCGCCGCATGGCCGCTGCGATCAGGCCGAGCTGCTGGCCTCGCAAGTGGCCACGGCAACCTCTGCCCTGGATGGAACGGTCACCTTCACCCCGGCCTTGATCCCCGGCGTAGCCACCAATCTTCTCGCCCAAGCCGTCACCGGCAACACCGCCACCGTCAGCATCGCCGTCGAGCAGCATCCGTAACTTTGATTAACCTGACCTGTAGCCTGTCGGGCAATCACATTTGAATCCTTAAAAGTCACGGGCCAAACAGATTGCGGAAAAAATGGTTTCGGCAAAGGCTTTGTGACTCGGCCACTTCCATCTTTCGCATCTGTTTGCTAACATTCTTCATTGGCTGGTCTCCTTTTAGCACTTCGAGTGCGCTACGGAAAGCTTATCTTTCCGCGAGGCCAGCCGTCTCATTCCATCTAAAGCCGGAGTTCTATTTGGCCATTTGCGGCACGACTGAAGTCGTGCTCTGTTACAAGACCTGTTTGCGAATGAATTTTCACGGATTCGATAGGTTATACCCTTCATTTCCTGTATGAATTTCCAATGCGATTGCCCTGCGTCGACATAGGCGTTCGTGGCCAAATCAGCCTTCCATCAATGCAGAAGCCGCTCGTGAAGGGTGGCTTCGCGCCCGGCCACCGAAGCGCCTGGGTGGTAACTTGCTCCAAGTCAACGCATTTCCGAGGGGAAAATCAAAAAATATCCAATTGGGTAAATGCAGTCGCCATCTGAAAATAGCCCATCTCGCGGGCTTGCGCGGTTGATTTGGATTGAACCGCAAGAGCCTTTTTGCAAGTGTGTTGCGAACGCCTGTTGCATACGAGTGCGGGCGATGGTGGTCGCTGTAGGACTCGAACCTACGACCTCCTGCGTGTGAAGCAGGCGCTCTAACCGACTGAGCTAAGCGACCCTGGAGAACTCTGCCTGAGGAGTGGCGGCGGACGCGCCAACAGGTCATCCCATGGGTTAGAGTAACACCAGGGGGGCTTTGCGGCCAACTTCCGCGGCCAATTTGCCCGCTTCAGATCGCCGATGCGCTGGAAAGTCAGTTCAATCCGCCCCGCAGTCAGCTTCGCCCCCGATGGCGAGGCTGTTTTGTGCCCGGTTGCGGGCCTGGGCGATCCACTGTCGGCCACCCCTGACGCGGCGGGGCTGGGAGCTTCCGGCACGGGCCGCGTTTCCGTCCGCATGAACCGGTCTGCGCAGGAAGATTCCGGCGCAAAAAATGCAATTTCCGCGCAACCTTCCGCCCCGGATGGGGTTCAAGAAGATATGGCGACGCTGGTCCTGGACAACTCGTCCCTGGGAGCGGCTCCGGCTGCATGGCTGGGCAGAGGGCAAAATGCGCCCGCCGGCCTGGATCGCGACAGCGACGCGGCGGTGATGATCCGCGCGGCGGCGGGCGATGAGGCGGCCTTCAATTATTTGGCCGGAAAATATCACCGCCCCATCATCCACTTTCTCTTTCGGATGGTGCGCAACCAGGCGATTGCCGAAGAACTGGCGCAGGAGGTTTTTCTGCGCGTCTACCGTTCGCGCGCAAGCTACCGAGCCGAGGCCAAGTTTTCTACGTGGCTCTACCGGATCGCGACCAACTTGGCGGTGAACCAGGCGCGCGACACCAAGAACGAGCGGGCAGTGCAGAGTGTCTACCTGGACGCGCCCGACGGCGAGACCGGCACGAAGCCGGATGTAGCTGATATCGGGCTGTCGGCGGAGCAGAGCCTTCTGCGCCAGGAGCGCATGAAGGCCATTCGCGCGCAGGTAAGGTCGCTGCCCGAACGGCAGCGGATGGCCGTCCTCCTGCACAAGTATCAGGGGATGGATTATCGCGAGATTGGCGAGGTGCTGAAGTTGAGCGAGTCGGCGGTGAAATCGCTGCTCTTCCGCGCTTACCAGTCGTTGCGCGAGAGTTTGAAGGATTTTGTTTGAGGGTATTTCACCTGTTTCCGTAGAGTGGGAATTGCATCCCACCCTAGCCGCAAAATGGCGAACCGCAGATCCTTCGGCTTCGCTCAGGACGGCGAGGGTGGGACACCCAGACAAGAAGTGGAGTGGCTGTTATGAAAAACTTATGCGCTGGAATGGACGAGAAGCTGGCAACCCTGCTGCTTGATCCAGAGGCCGCGCAGCCTGAGGTTCTCGATCATCTGAAGGGCTGCGAGAGCTGCCGTTGCGAGCTGGACGAGCTGCGGGCGGCGATGGTTGTGCTGGATCAGTGGGAGGCACCGGAGCCGAACCCCTTCTTCCTCACCCGGCTGGAGGCGCGGCTGCGCGAAGAGCGCGCGGCTGAGCCGGCGGGGTGGTTGGGGCAACTTTGGGCGCGCATCACCGGCGCGGGCACGCCGCATCTGCGGCCCTTGGCGGCCATGACCATGACTTTCCTGCTGCTGGTGGGCGGCGGGGCTTATCTGGGCGTCACCGACTGGGATCAGCCGGCGACCGCTCCGGAACAGACGGCGGTGGTGCATGACCTGCAAACCATGGACAGCAACGCCCAACTGCTGGATCAGTTGGAGGCGCTCTCCAACAACGGCCAGAGCGGGAACTAGAGCAATTTCACGATAACTGAAATCTGGGTGCCCCAGGTCCGGATTTTCGGACCTGGGAAACGATGAACCTCAACCGGTGCGATCAGGATGACGACCAGAGTAACCAAAACGGATTGGATCGGCAGGGCGGTGATTGCCGCAGTGGTCGTGATCCTGTGCGCGCCCGCGCTGTGGGCTCACGGCCAGCGCGCGATCGCTCCCACGCCGCATCCTTCCTCCGCGCCACGCTCCGCCGCTCCGGTGCCGCGCACGACCGCTCGCCCTGCTCAGCCCTCGCGTCCACCGGCCCAGAGCCGTCCGCCCGCCAACGGTCAGCGTCCACTGACCTCCGGCTATCCCACACCACGTCCCGCCGGCCCGGCACCCGCTTATCCCGGTCCGCCTTATATAGGGCCAAGCGTTCCCCGTCCCGCGTTTCGGGGGTATGCGCCGCCCACTGAGCTTCCGCAGGGTCACTTGGGCGCATGGCTCAATCAGCACCGCGATCTGCCCGTGCAGGAGCAGGAGCGGATGCTGCGCGCGGACCCCAACTTCCGCCGGCTCGCTCCCGCCGACCAGCAGCGCGTGACGAGCCAACTGCATCAGGTCAACGGGCTGACCGAGGAGCAGCGCCAGCGGCGGCTGGCCCGCACCGCGATCATCGAGCATCTGTCGCCCCAGGAGCGGATGCGCATCAATCTCTCCGCGCGCCGCTGGGCGGATCTGCCGGTGGACCGTCAGGCGCAGATGAAGACCGCCTTCCGCGATCTGCGCGGGGTTCCCATCGACCAGCGTCCGACAGAACTGAACTCCGCCCGCTATCAAGGCCTCTTCACCCCCGAAGAGCGCGGCATCCTCACCGATATGCTGCGCGTGGAGCCTTACCAGCCGGCGCGGTAACGGCTTTCAGTGGACAGTGATCGGTGATCAGAAAAACTCTTCTTGGGGTTCGTGGAATCACAGGTCTGAAAATCCAGACCTGGTGTACCCAATCTTGTTGGTAGATTGAGATATGGGCCAACTATCTAGTACCATGACCGCGTGATTTGGTAATTGTACGAATGTAGCGCCGGTCTCCAGACCGGCTTCTATGAGACGGCTGGTGTTGTCAAGGTTTTTGTCTTTGTTTTTGCATTTGTTTTTTCCTTATTGGCGTTTTTGCTGTTGCTGTTGTTTTTGCTGTTGCT
>Ga0224559_1001193_pt1 | contig 14724 bp, 10 predicted proteins | sample 714S33034metaG_FD_180676 | JGI IMG/M metagenome (GOLD analysis project Ga0224559, IMG submission 180676) | Peat soil microbial communities from Stordalen Mire, Sweden - 717 S3 30-34 | ecosystem: Environmental > Terrestrial > Soil > Wetlands > Peat | place: Sweden: Norrbotten County, Stordalen... | reverse complement strand
GATTTCCTGCTCGAAAATGACCCACGACAAGTCGAGCGTCAGGTTGGGGTATTCTCCCAACAGGCGGCGCAGGATGTCCGTATGATTGGCGATGACGATGCGGCGGCTGATGCCCGCATGCGCCCAGATCACGCGAGTCTTCGGATGGGTTCGGATTGCCGATTCGATCTCGCCGAGATATGTAGGTGTTTCCAGCCAGGCCGGCCCGATGTCGCTGTGGACCAAGATCGGCAGGTGACGTGACGCAGCCAGGTCCAGGAGCCGGCCAAACGCGTCGCTGCTGGCACGTGGAACGTCGCTGTAGGTGAGCGCGGTCAGGTCGTCGTGCCGCAGGAACACCTCGCCGATGCCCTGCCAGAAACCGGGGTAAAGGGTCAGCATTCGCTCGACGTGATCCACGGCGTTTCGATCTGCGCTATTGAAGCCGCAAATAAAAGGATGCAACCGGGCCTGCTTATCCTTAGGCAGGTCCAGGACAGCCCGCGCCACCAGGAAGTCGGTCGCGCTGTACCAGTATGTCCGCGAGTCGTTATCGAGGTAGTAGGTAGGCCGCTTCTGATCGCCCTCGTCCCATTTCTTCACGACGGGCATGCCGATCACTATCGACTCCACCACCCCGGTCTCGTCCATCGCTTTGAAGAACGCGTCCATCCCGGCAGTTTCCTGAACAAAGCTGAGGAAATGGCAGTGTCCATCGACGATCTCGTAACGCGGTGTCTGTTTGGGTTGCTGTGCGACCGCTGCGGAGATTAACAGAAGCGGAAGCGAGCTGAGGTTGTGGAACCTTCTTCGCGGATACATTCAAGTATTCTCCGCTAGTCACCCATCAGGACGCAAACCGCTCAGAAAGGCCTCGTCATTGTGAGTAGTCGAAGCGCTTTCGCCGGCTCGTCGCTCGGGAGAGGGGACGAGGTCTCCAGCGGCTCCGTTGTGGCATACCTTAACTGCCCTGCGACCCTTCCCCCAAGCGGACTTCCGGGGGGGACGCCGGACCAGATCAGCGAGTCGGGCGTGATACGTCCGAAGGACTGCCGTTCAACTTTCCAGCCGGACTGAGAGACGCTCCGCGGCAGGCACCGACTGACTCGAAGCGGTCTGCGCCTAACCTCCCGAATCGCTCACGCGCTCCCGCCGTTGTGCCTCTACCCCGGCGCACAACGGCATGTTGCCCGCCTCTGCCATCAGGCCCCAATGTGACAGTATCCGCTCCAGTTCAGCTACCGTCAGAGGCTTGCTCACGTAATCATCCATGCCGGCGCGCAAGCAGAGCTCGCGATCGCCGGCCATGGCATTCGCTGTCATGGCGACTATGGGTGTCCGGGGCAGTGCGCGTTGCCCCTCACGGGAGCGAATTTCCCCAGTGGCTTCGTAGCCGTCCATTTCGGGCATCTGGCAATCCATGAAAACGATCGAGTAACGTGTTTTCAGGACCATTCCGACCGCATCCCGTCCATTGGGAACCGTATCGACGGTCAACCCGCGCCGCAGCAACAACTGGGTGAGGATTTTCTGATTGATCGGATTATCCTCCGCCACCAGAATTCTTCCCTGCCAGCGAGGCCGGGAACACGTCTCGCTCGTCTCTGAAGTTGCGGAGATCTTGGGACGAGCGACAGGTGTCAGCGGCAGGGTGGTCCAGAATGTAGAACCCATGCCAGGAGCGCTGATCACCCCGACAGCGCCCCCCATCACTTCTGCTAACCGCCTGCAGATCGCGAGACCCAACCCGGTGCCGCCGTACTTTCGGGTTGTGGAGCTATCCGCCTGACTGAACTTCTCGAATAACCTGGTCTGTTGCTCGGCGCTAATCCCGATCCCGGTATCTCGTACCGCGATTCTTACATTCACCTGTCCGGGAACCGCATCAACGGTGTTGACCATCACCGCCACGCTCCCGTTCTCCGTGAACTTCAACGCATTGCCGATGAAATTGAGCGTAATCTGGCGGATTCTGGCGGCATCGGCCCGAAACCACTGTGGAAGTTCGTTCGGATAGCTGAGGCTAAGGTCGAGTCCCTTTTGGCGGGCCTGGGGCATCATCAGACAGACAACCTCTCCTAGTGCGGCCTGAAGATCGAAGTCGCAAGCCTCCAGAACCATCTTTCCGGCGTCGATCTTCGATATATCCAGCACATCGTTCAGAATGCCCTGCAAAAGCAGCCCCGAATGCCGGGCCAATTGTAGTTGCTTGCGCTGCTCCTCCGACAATTCGGCCTCGAGTACCACGGCGATCATCCCCAGCACCCCATGCAAGGGCGTGCGAATCTCATGGCTCATGTTCGCCAGAAACGCGCTCTTCACTTCGCTGGCCGATTCTGCTTCCAGTTTCGCCTTCCTCAGCGATGCCTGGGTGTTCAGCACCTCCCAGAACTGCGCGTGCAGCACCCTCCCCTGAATCGTCACGAAAAGCAATAAAGCGCCGACGGCGGCGGCGATCATCAAGTGGTGAGGGTTCCTCACACAGACATTCACCAGCGCCGGTCCACCCAGCAGGAGATATTGGTAAGCCCACAGGAGCGACAGTTTCGGTGTGAACGAGTGGAGTCCGCCGAAACAAGTACAAATCATGCAAAGCAGGAGCAGCAGCGCATCCCAGGTTTCTGTACCCCGACCGATTGCGATGATGCAATAAAACACGTCCCACATCGCAATGGGAGTCAAGACCGCTGCAGATGTCAGGTGCAACCACACGGTCCGGCGCGAAAGAAACAGATTCCCGCCGCACCAGATCAGCCAGGCGCGGATCGCAAGGCAACCGTGGGTGACGACCAGTGCCGTGAGCATCGCACCGTGGTGAATCCTAAAGAAATCGCTAGAAAGGAGCAGGAGCGGGACCATACAAGCGAACACCAGGATGCCGGCAGGGGCGCGGCGCGCAAGGTCAGCATCAGCCTGGGTCTGCAACGACGCCTGGCCACAGGCGCAGGCAGCGGAGGTAACTGTCACTGTCTGTCTTATCGGCGATTTCTAAAGGTTCTTCGTGTATTCTGACGAAGAAGTCGCAAGTATCATTGTGTCAACGGATCAGACTTTTCGCCTCCGCCAGAAAGCAATGCGGTCGCCCAGTTTTGTTGTTTGACGATCGCGGCTCCGCGCAGTACCACTCGATGGACTCGTCGATCATGTTCGGCCCTCGGTGGATCTTGCGCGATCTCTTTCGAATGTTTCGAAGATTCGCGCCACAAGGGTCCCGCCTCCTCATCGGCCAGACCCGGGGAGGAGCGACGGCGCTGCTGGAATTCCTCCTGGCTGGTGGCGGGGCGGGAATCGATAAGGACGTTGCGGACGCCGGGTTGTTCAATGAACCTGGTTGATCGCTCGCACCGCCGACTGGAAGACCATCGTCACTACCTCTTCCGTGGTCGTCGCTTTCGGTGTCTCCGTCGCCGTCGGCGTCATCTTCGGCATCTACCCCGCTGTCAAAGCCAGCCGCAACAACCCCATCGACGCCCTAAGATACGAGTAGGACAGGCAGTTTGGCCTGTCCACTCTGACGGATTGTCCCCCTGCTCCGGTGTTAAAATTGAATGTCGAGGAAAGAGAACCCGAATGGCCGCCACATCGACTCCGGTTTCACTGGACGAATATCTGAACACCGCCTACGAACCCGACAGGGACTTCGTGGACGGCGTTTTATTGGAGCGGAACGTGGGAACACAACGGCACGGCTTGTTGCAGACATTTCTCATTTTGTTCTTTGGACAATACATCAAATCGCATCGGATTGCCTTGTTCACCGAAACCCGTCTGCGGGTGGATGTCAATGGCCGTCACCGCATTCCCGATGTGATGATCGTTGAGGCTCCTTACGCAAAGGGAAAGATTGTGACGGACGTACCGGCCATTATCGTGGAAATCAAATCGCCCGACGATACGTTCGATGACATCGTCGACCGTTGCTTCGATTACGAAAAACTGACCGTTGGCAACATCGTAGTCATGGACCCGGACAACAAAAGGGCTTGGCTGTTCCAGCAAGGCAACTGGCGCCTTCTTACCGGAGATACCATCCGCCTTAACCTGGCTCGGCAAGTAATTGACTTTCCGTTCGCTCAGTTGTTCGCCGAACTTGACGAGGCAAACGAGTAGGCGCCACGTTGGTGCCTGCTTGGCCCGACCGTGTTTTGCCTGCAATGGTGAGGCCTGCTTCCAGCTTGCCAACCCCGCTTGCGGTCGCCGGATGAAGGGCTATTTTCGAGGAAGGCCTCGCCTTGTCCATCGAGCGCAGCTCGGACCTCGGCACCCGAGCGGCCGGTACCTTCGTTCCTGGTACCCCACAACCTTGACAGAACCAGTCAAGAATGCAAACCTAAGTCGCGCAGTGCACCGGGGGGGACGCATGAAATCGAACGACTGTCTGGGGAGCCTTTTACGTTTCTTTATCGCTCCGCTCGCCATAGGCACGGCTCTGTACGGCCAGCCGGCGCCCAGCACCTTTCAAACATCCACCACAAGTGTGGGGTGCAATCCGCTAGGCGTGGTCTCTGGCGACTTCAATGGAGATCGCATCCCAGACCTGGCATATACCTGTAGCGCCGGTTCGGCGAACCCCATCATGGTGCTGTTGGGCAACGGAGATGGGACCTTTCACACTCCGCTCGCCGTTCCCGGTCCGGCGCTCGGCACCGGCGCCGGCAACAAACTGCTCGCCGCCGACCTTGACCACGATGGCAAAACCGATTTGGTCTACATCGCCGCCAACGGGAACTTGATCGCCTTGATCTCCTCCGGAGCCGGCGCTTTTCGTTCCGTCGTAACCACGCCGTCCAACCCCAACCTTTCGCTCATCGCGGTCGCCGATCTCAACGGCGATAATTACCCCGACCTGATTTTTGAAAGCACGCTGAAAGACAGCCTCGTCACCTACGCCTTCGCCAAAGGGGATGGCACATTCCCCACCACCGTCGTCGTTCCCTGGCCCGCCTCCGCCACGGCTCCGAACAATATCGCGCCGGATCCTCACGTGGTGAATGTGCTGACCGCCGATTTCAACGGTGACGGCAAACCCGACATCCTGGTGGCCGTCGAGCGCCTCACCAATCCCTGCTCCTACGGGTGCATATTTTCCGAGGTCTTACTCTATATGCTGCCGAGCAAGCCCAGTGGGTTCGACACCCCGTCCCAGTTCTCGATTTTCGGCGCTTCCGGAATCCTCGCGGCCGATTTTGATGGCGATGGCGCGCTGGATCTGGCGCTTTTCGGACCCGATTCCTCCTTTGACAACCTGTACGTGTACTTTGTTGGGACTTCCAAATCTGCCACCCAAACACTCCCCCCGGACACCACGGTGTCCGTGAAAAGCCCGGCTGCGGCCGCGGATCTGAACGGCGAAGGAAAGTCCAGAATCGTCACTGCCTTGGGCCACCAGAACGGGTTCAGCATCGTCAACACGGTCTACGTCTATTCCGCCTCCAGCAAGGATCTTGTCCTGGCCGGATCTTTCGATCTCCCCAGCGCGGCCACCGATCTCATTGTGGTGGACCTCAATGGCGACGGCAAACCCGACATCGTCATTGCCAATACCGCAAACACGACCATCGCCATCAATACCACCGCCGGTGCCGGTCCGCGGCTCACCGGAGCCCAGAATGGCGCCTCCTTCGCCGTTGGCCAGCCGCTGGCCCCCGGTTCTTTGGCCTCTCTGTTTGGGGTGGGCATGGTTCCCGCATCCGTGTCCGCACAGGCGACCACCATTCCCCTTCCGGCGAGCCTCGGCGGCCTATCCTTGACGGTCGGAGGAATTCCGGCACCGCTCATGTTTGTCTCCAGCACCCAGGTCAACTTCCAGGTTCCCTGGACCGTGCCAACGGGCCCGGCAGACCTGGTGGCAACGGTGAACGGGACCCAACTTCCCAAACTGACCGCCACCATTGGCGCCGTGGAGCCCGGAATTTTCAGTGTTGGATACGGAACCGGACCAGCCATCGCGATTAATTCCGATGGCTCGCTGACCGCCCCCGCCGGCGCAATTCCCGGCATCGCCACCCGTCCCGCCAAGCCCGGGGAAACCATCATCATTCTGGCCACCGGCCTCGGCGCCGTCAGCCCGTCGATCGCCACTGGAGCCGCCGCCAGCGACGCTTTACGGAACACCAACGTCACCCCGGCTGTTCTGATCAATGGAACGTCCGCCACGGTGACGTTCCATGGGCTCTCCCCTCAATTCGTGGGCGTGAACCAGTTGAATGTGGTCGTGCCCTCCGTCAGCGCCGGAGTCGCGTCGTTACAGATCGACGCCGCCGGAGTCCGCACCACGGACAAGGTCACCATCGCCATCGCCACCCAGTAATCTGGTGCTTGTTTGGTGGGGCATGCTTTAGCTTGCCGGCCGGGCCTGGGCGGCCTGGGGCGAGCTGCGCTCGGATGGCAGGCTGAAGCATGCCCCACCAATGCAAGCAAATGACTTGCCGGTGGTGGCGCAGGCGGTTTCGCCTGCGGAGCCCCGAGCGTCCGCGAGGAGTGTTTTCGAGGTCCCCGCCCCGTTCGGCCCTCGTCCTGCTCTACATAGACTTAGACAATGGAAACCACCAGCCTCAGCCCGGCAGCCGAACCAGCCGCGCCCCCGGAGATTCCCTCGAAGTTTCGTGCCTTCCTCACGAGGCGCACCTGGTGGCTGATCGGCGCGGTCCTCCTTGCCGCTGCATGCGTCCTTGGGTATCATTGGGCGTTCGGCAAAGCCAAGGTGCTCTATTCCACCGCCCCCGTCGAGCGCGGCGATATCGAAAGCACCGTCGTGGCGGCCGGCGTCCTCCAACCCATCAACTATGTCGATGTGGGCGCTCAGACCTCTGGCAAGCTGAAATCGCTCAAGGTCAAACGCGGCGATCAGGTGGTCGTCGACCAGTTGCTCGCCGAGATCGACCCGGTTCTGGCGGACACGGCGCTCACCGCGGCCAACGCAACCCTTGCCAACATGACCTCGCAACGCGCCCTCAAACAGGCGCAGCTTGCGCTCGCCAAAGTGCTGCGCGACCGCAATGAGGAACTTTTTACCCAGACCATCATCTCCCGCAACGACCGTGACGTCACCCGCACCAACTACGATGTGGCTGCCGCCGACGTCAATTCGCTGTCGGCCCAGATGAGACAAGCTGTCGCCGCCGTGGACACCGCTAAAGCCAATGTGAACTACACGAAGATCACCGCCCCCATGGCCGGCGAGGTCGTCTCCATCAGCATGCTCGAAGGCCAAACGCTCAACTCCAATCAGCAGGCGCCCACCATCCTGCGCATTGCCGACTTGACCACCATGACCGTCTGGGCGCAGGTCTCCGAAGCCGATATTGTCCGCGTCAAGGTGGGCCAGGACGTATATTTTACCGTCCTCGGCCAACCCCGGCGCTGGAACGGCAAGATCCGGCAAATCCTTCCTACCCCCGAACTCATCAACAATGTGGTCTTTTACGACGCCCTCTTCGATATTCCGAATCCCGAGCGGGAACTCAACATTCAGATGACCGCGCAAGTCTTCATCGTGTTGGCACAGGCCAAGAACGCCCTGTTGATACCGGCCGCCGCCGTCGGCAATGCCGCCGAAGGCGCGGCAACCAATGTCCAGGTGCTCAAACCCGATGGCACCATCGAGCGCCGCGCCATCCAGCTCGGCATCAAGAGCGAAATCTCGGCCGAGGTCACCGGCGGGCTCAAGGAGAAGGAACTCGTCGTCATCCGGCGAATCACGCCGCAGGCCGGCAGTAGTACGAAGAGCGCGCTGAGTGGCCGAAAGGGCCCCTGATGCCGTCTCCAGCGACGCCGTCTCCGCTGCTCGAATTGACCGACGTCAGTCGCACTTATTCGGCGGGCGGCGTGCCTCTGACCGTGCTCAGGCACGTCAGCCTGACCATTCAAAGCGGCGAATTCGTTGCCATCATGGGCGCATCCGGCTCCGGCAAGTCCACCCTCATGAACATCGTCGGCTGTCTCGACAAGCCGTCGACCGGCAGCTATCGCATCCGCGGCGTCAATGTCGCCAGCCTCAACGGCGACGCCCTCGCCGCTTTGCGCCGCGATACCTTTGGCTTCATCTTCCAGCGCTACAACCTGATGAGCGACCTCAGCGCCGTCGAAAACGCCGAAGTCCCCGCCGTCTACCGCGGCATGGAGAAGACCGCGCGTGCCAAGCGTGCCGGTGACCTGTTGCGCGAACTCGGACTCGGCGACCGCCTCCAACACCTTCCCAACCAACTCTCCGGCGGCCAGCAACAGCGCGTCAGCATCGCCCGTGCCCTGATGAACGGCGGGCCCGTCATCCTGGCCGATGAACCAACGGGAGCGCTCGATAGCCAGGGCGGCAAAGAGGTGATGGCCATCCTGGTGAAGCTCCACGGGCAGGGACACACCATCATTGTGGTGACCCATGACAGCGACATCGCCGCTTACGCCCACCGCATCGTACATATCGCCGATGGGCGGATCACTTCCGACGAGCAGCAGCCGCATAGCGACGCTGAGGGTCAGTCGCCGCCTGCCGAATTCGCCCTCGCGGCCAAGCCCGGTGCGGCGGTCCTGGGCGAAGCTCTCAAAATGGCCCTGCGTTCGCTGCTGCACAATCGAATGCGCACCGCCCTCACCATGCTCGGTATCATCATCGGCGTCGCCTCCGTGGTTGCCCTGATGGCCATCGGCAATGGCGCCAAACAGGACGTCCTGGAACGCATACAGGCCATGGGCACCGACCTGTTGACCATCGAGCGCGGACCGCCCAACGTGCGTGCCTCGGCCGGCATCGTCACCAGCTTCCTGCCCGAAGATCTGCCGTTTATCGCCAGTGTTCCGGGTGTTGCCATGACGGTCCCAGAGACTAATCTGTCTTCTTTGATCCGCTTCGGCGACCAGGACTCGACGGTCACCGTGGTTGGAACCGGCGAAGACTTTCCGGGAGTACACGATTGGCCCCCGCAGTCCGGCGTTTTCTTCTCGGCGGAACATGTCACCCGCTATGCCCAGGTGGTGGTCATCGGACAGACCGTCGCCACCAACCTGTTCCCCGGTGGCGCCAATCCGCTCGGCCAATATGTCCTCATTGGCAACGCACCTTTCATGGTCATTGGCGAGCTCACCCCCAAAGGTTCCACCCCACGCGGCGACGACATGGACAACTCCGTCTGGCTCCCCTATACCACCGCCGGAGCGCGCATCTTTGGACAGCGATTCTTCCAGCACATCATCGTTAGAGTGAAACCCGGCGCCGACATGGGCGTGGTGCAGGCCTCGCTCCATACGCTGCTCATCAAGCGCCATCGCATCGAAGACTTCAACATTCGCAACATGGCCGATACCATCGCCACGGCCAATGAGACCCAGAACACGCTCACCTATCTGCTGGCGGCCATTGCCGTCATCTCGCTCGTCGTCGGCGGCATTGGCGTCATGAACATCATGCTCGTCTCCGTCACCGAACGGACCCGCGAAATCGGCATCCGCATGGCGATTGGCGCCCGCAGCTTCGACGTCCTGTTTCAATTCCTCACCGAGGCCGTGATGGTCTGCTTCATTGGCGGCCTGGCCGGCGTTGTCGCCGGCATTGGCGGCGGCTTGGCTACCTCTTCGATTGCAGGCTGGCGCGTGATTTTCACCCTTACTCCCATCGTCATCGCCTTCGGCTGCGCCTTTCTCACCGGCATCGTGTTTGGCTACCTCCCGGCCAGAAAAGCCGCCCAACTCGACCCCATCGAGGCCCTGGCCCGCGACTAGCGGGATAAGGCTCCGCGTCCATCCGCGCGCAGCTCGGACTTCTTGCTCCGCGTTCTCCGCGTCTCCGCGTCAAGTCGATCCCTTCCACCTCCAACACTGCCTCGAGAGCAGTCGTCCCTCGATCCGGGTGCTTAACCGTTTTGGGGGACAAAAGGTGAGTGGAGCATTTCCCGTGGGGCAAACCCTGGGACAGACAGCCAGTTTCCGGCAAACTGCGCCGGAAACTGGTGTCAGTCCCGGGTTTGCGGCGTATCGCCGCCCACCGCCCCCAGAGTGGCCCCGCCCTCGCGTGCTATGATGTGGCAGAGAAACTATTCTTTGGAGGAAATGAAACCATGGGTCCGCTGGGTTGGCCGGAAACGGTTTTCATCTTTTTCCTCGCTCTGATCCTCTTCGGCCCCAAGAAGCTGCCGGAGTTGGGTCGAACCGTCGGAAAAGCACTCACCGAGTTCCGTCGCGCATCGAACGAACTCAAGTCCACCTTCGATCGCGAAATGAAAAGCCTGGAACAGGAGACGGAGTCGTTTAAGGAAATTTCCAATCAGTTTCAGTCCGATACGTACAGCTACGATTACTCGTCCTACGAATCCACCTATGAGGGTTCGTACGGCAACGAAAACTCCGATTCCTCTGTCACCAGCCCATCCACTCTAAGCGCATCCGCACCTCAGGACGCTGAATCACCAGCCGGTTTGCCCGCAGGCACGGTTGCTTATGGCTCGGAAATCGCCGGCGCCGGCGTCCGCGGCGCGCATGTTCCGGAAGTTTCGGCGCATGTTGTGCCGGCCGCTCAGCTCGAGCCACCGCCGCCTGCTCCGACGTCCCCGGCCGAACAGCACACTTAGCGAATGAATCCATCCGAAGAACAGAAGGGGACCAGCGGTCCTCCGGCCGGGGGCCCGTCTACAGACGGGGCCCCGTCTCCAGCCGGAAGTGCGCCATCGGGGACGCCGGATGCGTTGAAGCCGAATCTTACGCCGTTCGAAGCCGTGTCTGCCGAGCCGACGGTGCAGCCTGCCGACCCCCTCGACAGCTACCAGGATGGATACCCGCACGACCCCGTACCCGAGCCTCCCGCGCCTCCGCCTCCCGTGCCCGTGCAGGCCGTAGCTACCCGTCCGCGCCGGCCGGGTGGCGGCGGCAAGACTCCGCCTCCGCCTCCGCCCCCACCCGACGGCGGTGGTGACGACGAGGACGACGGCATGCTCCGCATGTCGTTCCTCGAACACCTGGAAGAGCTTCGCACCCGCATCATCCGTTCCCTGATGGGTGTGGCCGTTGCTTTCGGGCTCAGCCTCTTCTACTCCAATCAGCTTTGGGATTTCGTCTGCCAGCCTGCCGTTGGCGCCCTCAAAACGCTCGGCTACAACCCACAGAACCTGGTCCAGATCGAGCCCATGGAGGCCTTCAACGTCATCTGGTTCAAACTCCCCGTTCTGTGCGCCATCTTCCTGGCCGCCCCTTGGATTCTGTACCAGGTCTGGGCATTCATCGCACCCGGCCTCTACCGCCGCGAACGCCGCTGGGCGGCGCCCTTCGTGCTCGGCACCGGCGGCCTGTTTATCCTCGGTGGCATCTTCGCCTACTTCGTTGTCTTCCGCTTTGGCCTTACTTTCCTACTCAGTATCGGTCAGGGCAACCATGTGGTTGCCATGGTGTCCATCACCGAATACTTTAACTTATTTGTCAATGTCACTCTGGGCGTAGGACTTATCTTCGAAATGCCCGTCCTGATTTTCCTTGGCATCCTGCTGCGGCTGGTCACCCCGTCGTTCCTCATGAACCACAGCCGGTACGCCATTCTCGCCATCTTCATCATCGCCGCCATCGTCACTCCCACCCCGGACGTCTTCAACCTCATGTTGTTTGCCGTCCCCATGTGTATCCTGTTCTATATCGGAATTTTTGCCGGATACTTGCTCGTCCTGCACCGTGAGAACCGCAGGTTCCCGTGGAAAAAGACCATAACTATCGTCATCCCCGTACTGATGTTACTGGCTTTAGTGCTATACGTCTCCATTACTAAATATGGTATGAGATTGGTACCACACTGGCCCTTCCTGACCCGGTGAAGGGTGTATTGTAGGATCAAAGGACATCAGATTCAACATCAGTGACGAGTGGATGCTGTTCGTGTCCGCCCTTGAAGACGGTATGGATTTATATAAAGCGATTCAGGACCTGTACGCCGAAAAGGAAAAGCTGGAACGCGTGATTGCCTCGTTAGAGGAACTACAGCGTACCGCCGGCTCATTTCCGGTCTTGCCCAAGCCCGTCAAGCGCCGCGGCCGCAAGTCCATGAACCCTTCGGAACGCCAGGAAGTCTCGGAGCGGATGCGGAAATATTGGGCCAACCGCCGGCAGTCCAAAGAGGAAGAGCCTTCCGGCGCCGGCAGCTAGGGCACGCTGCCAACTCTGGATATCAGGGATTTACCGCTTAAAGTACCACAGCCAGTAATATTGGTCGCCCGCGCCGTGCTGATACCGCAACTCAAACCCACAGCGCTCCGCCATTTCCCGAGCCTGCTCCTCCGTGAACGATTCACCCACCCAACTGTCCGCCTCGGCTTCCAGCGGTGAGCCTTGTACCTGAAACTTGAACAGCCCTCCCGGACGCAGCAGCCGGTGCACTTCGCGCACGTAATTCTCGATAATCTGGCGGTTTGGTATGTGCTGGAACACGATCACCGAGAATGCGAAGTCGAACTCCAGAGGCTTGCCGAATCCCCAGCGCCCCCACCAGTGCGGCGCCACCGCCGACAGATCCTTGCCGTTGTTGCGAATCACGTGCGCGTTTGGAAAACCAGCTACCGAATGGCGCGCCTGCCGCACCATCTCGCCGCTGATATCCACCGCCCACACTTCGCCGAAAAAGCCCGCGAACGCCCGCGTCACCCGCCCGGCGCCACAGCCGATCTCCAGCACCCTCATCTCCTTCGGATCCCGTCCCTGGCATATATTCGGCAAGTCGTTGAGAATCTCCTCCTCCATCGCGACCTGCCCCGATTGGAAGAATTCCTCGTCGGTCCACTGGTGCTGCCCCGTCACCACGTAATGGCGGGCATTTTCCCGCGCCCGCCGATTCCAGTCGCGCCGCATTTGCCGCAATTGTCTGGTGATTTGAAAGCCGACCATCTGCTATATTGTAATTGACCGGCGGAAGTGGGCGACTAGCTCAGCTGGGAGAGCGCTGCGTTCGCAATGCAGAGGTCGGGGGTTCGATCCCCCCGTCGTCCACCAACTTCCCCCCGGCAGCCACAGCACAAAACCCCCTCGTCATCGGCCCTACGATCACTCGCGGTGCTACTATGTCCGTGATGAAGCTCACGTTCTGGGGCGCGGCCGACACCGTCACCGGCTCCATGCACCTGCTGGAAAGCGACGGCAAACGCTACCTGCTGGATTGCGGCCTCTTTCAGGGCCGGCGCAAAGACACCGACCTGAAGAACCGCAACCTGCCTTTCCCGGGCGATTCCATTGACGCCGTCGTGCTCTCCCACGCCCACATCGATCACAGTGGCAACCTGCCCACCTTGGTGAAGAACGGCTTCGCCGGCCCCATCTTCTCCACCCCGGCCAGCGTCGATCTATGCAACTGGATGTTGCGCGACACGGCCCACATTCAGGAGAAGGACGCCGAGTTCCTCAACAAGCGCCTGGAAAAACGCCAGGCAGCCGGCAACGGCGGCAAAGCCAACGGCAACGGGATTGTCCAGCCGCTCTATACCACCCCCGATGCCGAGCGCACCATCCCGCTGTTCCGCCCCGTGCCCTATCACCAGCCCTTCCAACTGTCCCCCAACCTGAGCTATGAGGCCTACGACGCGGGCCACATCCTCGGATCTTCCTGCCTCGTATTCAACCAGACATCTGGTGGCGCGCCCCTGCGCTTGACCTACTCCGGCGACGTCGGGCGGCCCAATCTGCCCATCATCCGGGATCCCGAGAAGATGCCGCCCACCGACTACCTCATCATGGAGAGCACCTATGGCGGCCGCCTGCACAAGCACGTCGAGCATGTCGTCAACAAGCTGGCCGACGTCGTCAACCGCACCGCCCGCCGCGGTGGACGCATCATCGTGCCCGCCTTCGCCGTGGGACGCACCCAGCAGCTCGTCCTGCTGCTCCACCAGCTCTTCAACGAGAAACGCATTCCCAACATCCCCCTCTTCGTCGACAGCCCGCTGGCCCTCAACGTGACCCAGGTGCATCGCGATCACCCCGAGTGCTTCGATGCCGAAACCCGCCAGTACCTCACCAACGGTGAGGACCCGTTCGGCTTCCAGCGCCTGCAATACATCCGCGAGGCCGCCGAGTCCAAGACGCTCAACGATCTCCACGGCCCGTTTGTCGTCATCTCCGCCTCCGGAATGTGCGAGCAGGGCCGCATCCTCCACCACCTGCGCAACAACATCGAGGATCCGCGCAACACCGTGCTGATCACCGGCTTCATGGCGCAGGATACGCTGGGACGCAAACTGGTGGAGAAGTGGCCTGAGGTGCGCATCTTCGGCGAGCCGATGCGCGTCCGTGCCGAAATCGCCAGTCTCGATGAGCTCTCTGGCCACGCCGACCAGAGCGAACTCCTCGAATGGATCAAACCCATGGTGAGTTCCCTCCGCAAGGTCTTTCTGGTGCATGGGGAGCCCGCCCAATCCGAGACCCTGGCCAAATTGCTGCACGCCAACTACGGTCTGGAGACCGTCTGCCCCGCGCCGGGGCAAAGTTTCGATCTTGCATAAAGTGAAACCGAAAACGCCCCCGTATCCATCTATAATGTAAGGAAGTTAAAAGGAGTAACGTTTCGTGAGTCCTACACCCTATCAAGAGCCGCACAAGCCCTCTGGCCTGCTCGTCGCGCTGGTCTCCGGTGGTTTGATCGCGCTGATCGCCGCCAACATCTATCTATACGTGCAGGTCGACCACCTGCGGGACGAGGTGGCCAAAGTCAGCACGACTCTGTCCACCGAATTGACCAACCTGCGGGACGCGTCCACCGTGACCACTGCTTCCCAGTCGCGACATCTGGAA
>Ga0224559_1001192_pt1 | contig 14725 bp, 12 predicted proteins | sample 714S33034metaG_FD_180676 | JGI IMG/M metagenome (GOLD analysis project Ga0224559, IMG submission 180676) | Peat soil microbial communities from Stordalen Mire, Sweden - 717 S3 30-34 | ecosystem: Environmental > Terrestrial > Soil > Wetlands > Peat | place: Sweden: Norrbotten County, Stordalen... | reverse complement strand
TCATAAGTCTCTGCAAAGTGATAGCCCGTCTCGAGAAACAGAATCGGTATCTTCGCGTCTAACTCGATGGCCAACCTGGTCAGCAGCACATCCTCAGCCTGAAAGCTGCAAGTCAGGCATACATCTCCCGCGCCTGTAACTTCCCGCGCAAGCGTCGCGCGCACTGCATCCAGCTTTGCATCCACCTGCGAATTGATCTCAGCAATACTCAATGTCTCAACCTTTTCCTGCTACGCGCGGAACCAATTCCGACTTAGATTTCCCAATCTATCTGCCCCGGCGACCGACAAATGCCGGTTCGTTCCAACAACGCGTTGATTTCTGAGATTGCTTTCTCCACCTCACTTGCGTTCACGACGATTAGGTCCTCGCCAACTCGCGCGGCCAGTTCATCGCCGTCGGTCGGAGAGACCGCCAGCGCCAGCAACCCTGAAGCGGCAATCGACCTCGCCATTAATCCAGGCAATCCCGCAACCGCTGCAAAGGGTTCGTCCCCGGCCTCAACGCGCACCGTTATCACTCCATGCAGAAACAGCGAGCGCTCGATCCGATCGATCACTTCAGCTGGCCCGTTCAACTCCAGAACACCGCCCCGATGACCCCACCGCGCGAATCTCTCCCTGTCAGTCACTGGTCCCGACAAGTCCGCTCCACTAACTCGAATTTCAGATATCGCGGTAACCATTCCCGCGGCAACCGTCGCGTTGGTCTCGGGGTCGATCAGGATGAAAGCGCCGGTCGAGCGGTTCTGTCCGTAGAGATCGAGAGCCATCGGCCGCAGCAAAGTGATATTCACCACGCCGATCCCATTCATCTCCAGCGTCTCCGCGGCTTCGCGCGAAAGCGTGCCGATGTCGGTTCGATGCTCGATCGATGAAACAAAGGCGGGCACGGTATGGCTCGTGTGCTTGAGCAGATAACGGCGGCTTCGTTCGAGCGGCCGCTGATCCATCCACACCAGCGCAGCCTTCACTCGCTTCGCCACCGTTGCCGGCGTGTCCGCTGAGACGATCAGATCGCCGCGGCTGATGTCGACTTCATGATTCAGCACCAGCGTGACCGATAGCGGAGCATGAGCCTCGGCAAGGTCCCCGTCCCAGGTCACAATTCGCTCAATCTCCGCAGTCCGCCCTGAAGGCAGAACCGTAATCCTGTCGCCCTTGCGAACCGTTCCTGAAGTAATCTGCCCGGCAAAGCCGCGAAAGGTGTGATCGGGGCGAATTACCCGCTGCACCGGAAAGCGGAACGGAGCGGTGCGCGTGTCGAGCGAAGAAGGAAGCTGCTCTAGTAACTCAAGCAGGCTCGGCCCTGTATACCACGGCATTGCATCCGACTTATGAACGATGTTATCCCCGGCAAGCGCACTTACCGGAACAAAGATAGCTTCGACCGGATTGCCAGTATCGGCTGCGATCTGCTCCAGCACCAGCCTGAAGTCGCGCTCGATCGCACGGAATGCAGCCTCGTCGTAACCGACCAGGTCCATCTTGTTCACGGCTACCAGAATGTGCCGCACCCGAAGCAGCGACGCGATGTAAGCGTGCCGCCGCGACTGCACCAACACGCCTTTGGCGGCATCGATCAACACCACCGCGGCATCCGCCGTCGAAGACCCCGTCGCCATGTTGCGCGTGTACTGCTCGTGCCCCGGCGTATCCGCAATGATGAACTTGCGCCGCGCCGTCGAAAAGTAGCGATAGGCAACATCGATCGTGATGCCCTGCTCGCGCTCCGCGCGCAGTCCATCGGTCAACAACGCGAAATCGATCTGCCCTGGAGCGGTCGTTCCTTTGCCTTCGATGGAGCGTACCTGGTCTTCGTAGACCGACTGCGTGTCGTAGAGCAGCCGCCCGATCAGCGTGGACTTTCCATCGTCCACGCTGCCCGCCGTCGAAAAGCGCAGAAGGTCCTTCCCGCGCTCCTGCTCAAGGAACTCTTCGATCGAAAAACTCGGAATCGTCGCAGCGGCCATCTAGAAGTAGCCCTCCCGCTTCTTCAATTCCATCGAGCCTTCCTGATCGTGATCGATCGCGCGATTCGCCCGCTCCGATGTGTGAAACGAAATCAGCTCGGCAATGATTTCCGGAATTGTCTCTGCGTCGGAGCGAATGGCCCCGGTGCACGGACTGCATCCCAGCGAGCGCAGCCGCGACTTCACCATCTGTGGCTTCTCGCCAATCCGCGCGACAAAATCCTGTTCGATCGGCAACAGCCCATCGCCGCGCAGATACATCGGTCGCTCTTTGGCAAAGTACAAATCCACGACCGGAATCTTCTCCTCGTGGATGTATTGCCAAACATCCATCTCCGTCCAGTTCGACAGCGGAAACACGCGAATGCTTTCGCCCGGATGAATCCTCGCGTTGTACAGATTCCACAATTCGGGCCGCTGATTCTTCGGGTCCCACTGCCCCGCGCCGTCGCGGAACGAATAAATACGCTCCTTGGCACGCGACTTTTCTTCATCCCGTCGTGCCCCGCCAAACGCCGCATCGAAGTTGTAGTAGCGCAGAGCGTCCAATAGAGCCTGCGTCTTCAACAACCCGCAGCAGCGCTTCGTGTCCAGCGCAATCGGATTCGTCCCCGCTGCAATTGCGGCTTCATTGCTCCACACCAGCAGCTCTGCGCCAACCGAACGCGCCATCTCATCGCGAAAGGTGAGCATCTCCGCAAACTTGAAGCCGGTGTCTACATGCAAAAGAGGAAACGGAATCGGCCCTGGGTAAAAAGCCTTCTGCGCAAGCCGCAACATCACCGAGGAATCTTTGCCGATCGAGTACAGCATCACCGGCCGTTCGAACTCCGAGGCCACTTCGCGCAGGATGTGCAGGCTCTCCGCCTCGAGCAGGCGCAGATGGCTCAGCCGCCCTGAGGCAGCGTTCGTTGGGGATGGAGTTGTTACGTTTTCAGCAACCGGCATGGGACCTCAATCTGGGATCTGAATGCCGGAGACAAAACGAAAACGAACCCGGCTGTTCAGCTACGGGTGTGTCTTCTTGATCGATTGTGCTGGGAGATCAGAGACTAGTTCGTACACCCGTCGAAGTTGTTCGACAGGCGACAACAAGAGCGGCTTGGGGAAGTGCAAACCATCTCTGGGCTGATACTAACAAAGTCTTGCTGTCGGCACAAATCCAACTTTCGAGCCAGCGCTGCAATCGGTGAAAACCCCTCATTCTCCTGAGTTCGCAATTCCCTTGCCCCATTTACAATTCAAACTACCCATGAGGTCCCTCAATCAATGACGCCCAAGGCAAAGGAAACAAGCGTCTTAACCGCGGCGCCATCCATCCAGAACGGCTTTTCGCTCATCTCCAATGAAAAGCTGCTTCAGCTCTACGCCACCATGCTAAAGTGCCGGGCGATCCAAGAGCGGCTTCGCATCCTTGTCAAAGAAAACAAGTTAAATGTGAGCCTCGACGCCTTCTTGGGTCAGGAAGCGGCCGCTGCCGGCTTAACTATCGATCTCCTCCAGGACGACACCATCGCGCCCCATCCTGGAGACATCATCCCATTCTTTATCAGCGGCTTGCCGCTTCAAGATCTGCTCCGCAGCCTCTTCCGGCCAGTTCCTCCGGCACCCTCGGCTGCGACTCGACTCAAGTTCGCCAGCGATGCAGCCATGCTCAATAAGTTGAGCAATAACAAGAGGATAGCCATAGCCATATCGAACGAATCCACGTCTCCCGGCCCCTGGCAAGAAGCGCTGGCCTCTGCCGTTGTCCATGACCTGCCCATGGTTTTCTTGGCCTGGAACCACATCCCCATGAAAGCAAAGGGGCATCGTCTTCCAGCCATCACTGTGGACGGCAATGACGTGGTGGCCGTATACCGAGTCGCCTCTGAATCCATCGCCCACGCCCGCATGGGCAACGGCCCCACCCTCATCGAATGCCAACCCTACATTCTGGACCCTGGCGACCCCGTCCTGAATATGGAGAAGTACCTGATTCGCAAGGGAATCTTCAGCGAGAAGTTCAAGAACGGGATTGCCGCCAAATTCAGTCGTGGGCTCGATGCCGCAGCTAAGTCAATCAATGACTAGTTCAACCAGCAGTAACGAGCGGCTGCAATCGGGTGACCGCAAGGGAAAGTCGACGACCAAATCGACGGGGACGGAATCGCCCAACCTTAGTTGGCCATCCCTACTCGGCAAAGACCTCTGCCAGAGCGGCTAGAGTTGCACTCATCTCTTCTGGAGAAATGGCCCCGGCGCGTTTGACCAGGCGGGTCTTGTCAATCGCGCGAATCTGATCAAGCAGGATGAGTCCCTGCTTGCCGCCATGCCGGACGGCAATTCGGAACGGCGCTGGCCGACTCCCCGTGGTCATTGGCGCAACAATTGCGGTGCGCAAATAATCGTGCATCTCGGGCGGAGAAATCACCACGCAGGGACGCGTCTTCTGAATCTCGCTGCCGACCGTGGGGTCGAGATTCACAAGCCAGACCTCGCCTCGCTTCACCACGTCAACTCCGCATCTCCCTCATTCCCAAACTCTGGAAGCACCGAGGCATCGTCGCCAGCCGCCGCCAACTCCATGCTTGCCTCGGCCCAACCAGTGCGCGGCGCGGCCTTGGGCCTGCGCAACACCAGCGCATCGCCTTCCACCAGCATCTCGGCCTGATCCACCAGCCCTACCTGCTGCAGCAGCGGTTTGGGAATCAAAACCCCTTGCGAGTTGCCCAGACGCCGAATCGTCGTAAGCATGGCATCCTCCATGTAATAACAATGTTATCACTGGCGAGAACCAGTACCTAACGCGCCCGCGGATGCGTCCGGTCGTAGACCTGCGTCAACTGAGCTGTGGTCAGTTGTGTGTACCGCTGCGTCGTCGAGAGACGCTCGTGGCCCAAAAGCTCCTGGATGGCGCGCAGGTCGGCGCCTTCCTCTAGAAGATGCGTACCAAAGGCGTGGCGAAGCGTGTGCGGGTGCACGTCGGCGGAGAGCCCGCGCAGCACTGCAATGCGCTTCACGATGCGGCCCACGCTTCGCGTGGTGAGCCGCGCCTGCCCGCCTGCCTTGCCAAGGCCGCGCAACTGAAGATTGATGAACAAAGCCGGTGTAGAGCGTCCGTTGGTGCTGTTGGCCGCCGCCAACCGCGCCGATCGCTCGCCGATATAGGTCCGCAGAGCCTGTGCTGCCGCATCGCCAAGTGGAACATAGCGCTGCTTCTGACCCTTGCCGCGCACCAGCACTGCCTCGTTGGCCCAATGAATGTCTTCGAGATTCAGCCCTGTCAATTCCGCATTTCGGATGCCGCAGCCGTACAGCATTTCGAGAATCGCCTTGTCCCGGGCCGGCCAGGTGGCTGCGTCTTCACCCACTGAGTCCACAACCCGGTTCATCTGCTCGATTGAAGGCACCCGCGGCAGATGCTTGGGCAAACGCGGCGTGGAAACAAGCGAGGCCGCATTTTGATCGAGGTGCCCGGCCCGAGCCAGCCACTTGAACCAACTGCGAATGGCCGCCAGCGCGCGCGCCGCAGAGGCTTTGGAAAGCCCGCGGTCGTAAAGCGTTCCGAGGTAGATGCGAATGTCGGTGTGCTCGATTCTGTCGACGGTCTGTTCGTCCCCATAGCGCTCGTTGACGAAAACTGCGAAGCTGTTCAATTCCCTTTTGTAAGCGCGCAGCGTATGCGCAGATGCGCCTCGTTCATTGGCCAGCACGCGCAGATAGCCGGCTACCAGCGAATCCAACGAGGTTGCAACTGCGGTCGCGCTCATGACGAATCCCCGCTCAAATTCGCTCGCGGAACCAGATGCAGGCCAGCGTTCAGATCGGGACCTAAGCTCGAAGGCTCTTCGGCCTCCGCTAGCAGCCGGCGGCCTCGCGGATGATGCTCGCGATGCACAGCTTTCAGCCGTCCCAGAGCCAGATGCGTGTAGACCTGCGTGGTTGAAATGTCGGCATGGCCCAGAATCAGCTGCACGCTGCGCAGGTCTGCGCCGTGCTCCACCATGTGGGTGGCGCAGCTGTGGCGGAGCCGGTGAGGGCTGGCCGCGCCATTCGACGTCTTCACCAGGTGCCAGACCCATTGGCGCGTCAGCGGCATTCCGCGCATGGAGAGAAAAAGCCGCGCACCGCCTTGACGCGCGGTGTTCGCGTTCCGTGCCGTGCCGATGCGCGCCAGGTGCGGACGCCCTTCGCGCAAATAAGTCTCCAGCGCCTCCACCGCGGCGCGGCCCAGCGGCACAATGCGTTCCTTGTCGCCCTTGCCGCGCACCTGCACACGGCCTGCGTCCAATCCGAGATCGCCCGTAGAGAGCGCCGTCACCTCGGAAACACGCAATCCGCCCGCGTAAAGCAATTCCAGAATCGCGCTGTCGCGGAGCGCCGTGGCGCGGGCCTGCGGATGCGATGCGTTCATAGCGGCCCGCTCCAGCATCTCCACCACTTCAGGCTCGGCCAGCGATTTGGGCAGCACCTTCCAGGCTCTGGGCGACTCGATATTCACGGTTGGGTCGTGATGAATTCGCCGGTCCAGCAGCAGCCACTTGTAGAATCCGCGCAGGCAACTCAGCTTGCGCGCCGACGATCGCGAGTCGATGCCATGCTCCCGCAAGTGTTCAAGAAACGCAGACACATCCTGCTGCATCGCCGTCAACAGCACGCCTTGGCGACTCTCGATAAACTCGGCGAATGTCTTCAGATCGCTGTCGTAGGCCTCGCAAGTAAGCGGTCGCAGCCCCTTTTCCACACGCAGGTAGACCTGGTAGTCCTTCAAGAGCGCAAGATTGCGTGTGTTGTCCACACTTCCGATTATCCGCGCCTTGGAGCCATCCACACCGGCGCCGGCGACCTTACCGAACCTCGTTCATCAAGGAATCAACTTCATTAACAGCGGTCGATTTTGACTTGTCGGCCACAGCGAAGATCGTGGCCTTGAAGCGGATATCAGAGCGGCCGCCCGTCATAGGCCTGCAACAGCACCTCCACGGGATGGATGGCCTTGAACGTGGTCCCGTGTTCTATCTGCATCTGGCAGGTAGCGCACTCAGTCGCGACCATATCCGGCTGTGCCGCGCCGACAGCATCGAACAGTTGCCGGCCGATTGCCATCGACACGTTGTACTTTTCCTGCTTGAAGCCATACGTCCCGGACATGCCGCAACACCCGGCGTCGATGTCTTCGATCGTCACGCCGGGAATCTGACGGAGCAGGTGATACCACGGGCGTCCGATGCCTTGTGCCTTCTGATGACAAGGCGCGTGATAAGCGAGGTGCAGGTTCACTGTCTTGAGATCGGTGTTGAGCTTTCCCGCATCCGACTGCGCCATGAGCAACTCTCCGGCGTCAAACGTGCTCGCGCCAATTTGCCGCGCCGCGTCCGCAAACTCCTTCTCGTCGCTGAGCAAGCCGCCAAAGCCGGTCTTGAGCATGTATCCGCAGCTCGAACATGCAGTCACGATGCGCATTCCCGCGTTCACCTGCTTCGCCAGGCTGCGCACGTTGGCCCGCGCCAGGGCACGCGCCTCGGCCTGATCCCCGTTGGCCGTTGCCGGCACTCCGCAGCACCCGGTTGATGCAACATCCACGGAAAAGCCGTTGCGTTCGAGAAGTTCGATCACCTTGCGCCCTAGTTGCGGCCGGTTATAGCGAATGAAGCAGCCGGGAAAGAACACCACGCGCATTTGATTCGCAATGGCCGTTCGCTTCGCAGGCGTTTGCAGATTCGGGCGTGTATACGCGGGAAACCTGCGCTGTGGCGCGATCCGCATGAGCTTCGACATCAAGAAGCGGGCCGGTCTCAACGAAAGTGCGGCATTTGAAACCGCGGGCAGAATGGTGGTCAGCATCCCCAGCAGGCCGGGACGCGCAAACCACCAGTCCCGCAAGGCTCGCACAAACGGCTTGCGATGTTCTGCCTTGGCGCGCGCGATCATCTCGGAGACGTTCACCTGGTGGGGACACGCGAGGTCGCAGCGATGGCATCCCAGGCAGTATTCAAGCCACACCGTGTCTGTAGAGATGCCTTCGCGGCGCAAGCGCTCAAGCTCCGGACCAAGGTGCTTGGGGCCGAGGTACCGCGGATGAGCGCCAAACACCGGGCACGCGTCGTTGCACACGGCGCATTTCAGGCAGTTGTCGATCGCCGTGTCATCTGGCCGCATAGCTTCCCCTTCCAGCGGCTGCGAGTTTCGCTGCTCTGTAGCCTGTGAGGATCTCCGTTGCGCCTCCGCGGCTGCCTGCGCCATTGTTCAGGAGCGATCCGGCAGCGAAGAGGTTCCGTGCCACAGCCGAGCCGCCGGCATCAAGCGGACGCATCTGAGTATCCAGTCCTGGACAGCTTCGATCAAGCAAAGTTGCAGCGTGCCGGCCAGTCGCCAGCACCACACTCTCGCCGCGCAGTATCAAAGGGTGACCCGGACTTGCAACATGCACGCCGGTACACAGCCCATCGTGAATCTCCAGCTTCTGCACCGGAAAGCCTTGAAACATTTCCACGCCGGTCTTTTGCAGGCAGCTCCAAAGATGATGAAACAAGCGCAGGCCGGGGATGGACGGAGGCAGAGTCGGCAGCTCACCAAGCGAGCAGCCAACCTCGCGTTCAAATTGAAGAATCTCCGGCTCAGACGAAAGCAGCCCCAACATGCTGGGCACAAGGATGCGCTCAAATCCTGATGCCGCCCGCCGCAACGCGTCAATCAGTTCAGAGCGGAATTCCGGATCGCAATCGAAGCGTTTTGCGATGCGCAGCGTTGTCGCCGGGGCCCCGCAGTCGCTTGCCAGCGATATTTGCCGCGCCGCGTACCTGCAAGCAAGGCCCATCGCGCGGGTTCGTTCACGCAATCGCTCGGCCATGAAATTCTCATCGAAGTCCGACAGCCCGCGAATGCCGACAACCACGGCAGAGAGGTCAGCGCGAGGCTCAGCATTCCAGAGCAGGCGAGGCGCAAGCGCAACGCTCTTGAAGTCGCCCAAAATGGCCGGCAAAGGACGACTGCTCGCGATGTCCCCTTCGAACGGATTACCCGCGAGCCGCGACCTCTCGCAAAAGAACTCAATGGCTTCGTTCAAATCGGGCGAGCCGCCCAATCGAACGATCTCCTGCGTCTCCAGGCATCCGGAACCCAGGACAAACGATCCCGGCCCGGTTGCGATCAAGGCTACGCGCAGGTTTTCGCTTGCAACCGCCGAGGCGGCGATGAGGCCGGAAAGTCCTGCTCCGATGACAACAACGTCGTAGCGGCTACTATCCATCTTGCGCTCCTGAAGTTACGCAAGCCGGCGGGTCCGCACCATAGAGTTCCTGGCTAAGGTCGAGTTGTTCCACCTGGTTGCCTTGGTGGATGAAGCCCTGTCCCTTCCAGCGCTCATCGAGGAAAGAGGAAAGCTCGGCGGCGGCTTGCGATGCCGACCAGCGGTGCATCTGAAATCCAGCCAGCATCGCCCGGTAGCCGCAGAAAGTTCCCTGGCACGGTCCGAAACCAAGGCGCGTGCGCCGGCCAACGTCGGCAATGGTCTGAGCGGGGAGCGGAGTCGATTGGCCGAGAACATATTCCAACTCCGCGCGGGTCACAAGCTCGCATTCGCAGACCAGTTCGGCGAGCGCGGGCCGCGCCTCGATAGCATCGAGCACACGAGCGACTTCAAGCCCGAGCCGGCGTTCCATTCTCTCGGCAACCGGCCGCGGCAGCATCTGAATTGCGCGCCGGTGACTCTTGCGATCGACGCCAGGCCGCAGCGAAACCTTCGCAGTGGCGCATTCCGATTCGATCCCCAGTTTCTTCGCAACGCGGTCGCAGACCTCGGCGGCCATCAGTCGATAAGTGGTGAGCTTGCCGCCAACAATTGAAACAAATCCGCCCACGCCGTCCCGGGTTTCGTGATCGAACAAGGCAAAGCCGCGGCTGATCTCCCGGCCTGCTTCAGCGCCCCGCGCTTCAGGGCTGTACAAAGCGCGAACGCCGCTAAAAACGCGCAGAATACGTGCGCTCGCGAGTCCAGGAATGAGTTCATTACCCAATCGCAGCAGGCCGTCAACCTCTTCCGAAGAAGCTCGAAGTCCGTCCGGACCTGATACTCGCATCGAAGTCGTGCCCAGGATCGAAACCGGACCGGCGGGCACCAGGATGTCGCCGTCGCCAGCCTTGCGGCAGCGGTTGATGACCCGGCTGCTCGGACGATCATTGAGCACCAGCAGCGTACCCTTTTCGCAGCGAACGGGAACCTCGACACCGGCCATCGCGGCAACGCTCTCCGCCCAGCCTCCCGCGGCGTTGATCGCCATCTCGCAAGCGATCTCGCCTTCCTCTCCTGTGCGCGTGTTGCGGTAAACCACGCTGCGCACTCGCCCGTTTGCGGTGCGAATGGCATTCACCTTGGCGTAGGCGTAAAACTTCGCTCCGCGCGCTTGAGCTGCCCCTAGATTTGCCAACACCAGCCGAAAGACGTCAACATGCGCATCCGGACAAGTAAAAGCACCAAGAATGTCCGGAGCCAGGTTTGGCTCAAGTCCGCGTGCCTGTTCCGCGCTCAAGCGGCGACTGGGGATGCCGGCTTCCGCAGCCGCGCGCCACCACTGCTCGAAGAATGCCGGATCGTCGTGAGCGCACTGCACGAAGAGTCCTCCGGCGTCGTCCACGCAATGAGGCGCAATCGCCTTGACGATGCGATTCTCCGCGAGGCATTCGCGGGCGGTTCCACCATCCTTGACCACGTAGCGGCCGCCGGAGTGCAGCAAACCGTGGCAGCGGCCGGTAGCGCCATTGGCAATGTCTCCCTGTTCAAGCAGGGTGGCGGAGATGCCGCGCAGACTTAAATCCCAAAGAATGCCCGCGCCTGTCGCGCCTCCACCGATAATCACGACCTGGGTTGATTCCATATCTTTCCCCCCAAGCGCGGCTGCATGCACATCGCATCGCGTATCACGCAGCACGGCGAACCCGGGATTCGAATCCGCTGTCGCCTTGTGTCTCACATAAATCAGTAGCTGAATACAGGGACTTGTCCAAACCCGGCCGCGGCTGCGGGTTTATCCAGGACGGTGAGTTCATTACTATCTATTTCAAGAGAAAACGATTGATTGACAGCGGAAAGGGTAAGGACGACCCTGCACTGCCGGCGCAGTTCCGTCACCATGCCTTCGACCCCCGCAAAGAACCCGCTCCGCACCCTCACCCGCGTGCCCACGCTGACGTTGGGATGGGGCCGGAGAAGCAGTCCGCTCGCCAGGCCGTCCCGGATGCTGTCCAGTTCCGCACCGCTTACCATGTCTCTTTCGTCATTGCCCAGGATGCGAAGCACGCCGGGAGTGGAGATGACCGAGAGCCTGGCCTGGGCTGAGTAGCGGACAAAAATATACCCCGAAAAAAGGGGCCGCTCCGTGACTACGATTCGATCGGTCCACTTTACGCGCTCGGAATAGAGGGGCAGATAGTGCTCCACCGAACGAACTTCAAGGTGCTGGGCAACTCGTCTTTCATGATTTGCGATTACATGAAGTACGTTCCACGGACTGCTCTGCATGGTTCGCTCCTGGGGGAAACGGTCCTGTGCATATAGATTGTCTTACTTCGCAGTTTCATGAGCCTGTTGCGGCTTCGTTGCCAAACTCTGGTACCGAAAAACGTTCTAAAACGGGAGAAATCAAGTGCAGCAAACTGAAGCGGCCGGCTTCGAACACCGTTCAATCCGGCAAAGCGCCTGCTTAAAGGACGCACCCATCAGACCACATCGTACACCTTCGCCGTTATCGGCGCTGCGTTTACTATTTAATAAACATGCTTGACGCGGCCGCGGACTCGGACGCCGGCTAAAGCACCATGAATGGGCCAACCGCTTTCCGCCGAAAGCGGCCTCGGGAGGATCGCAAGAACAGTGACGCAGCCGTGGTAAACTGCCGCTAGGAGCTCCTTTGTTAGTCAGGAAAGCACTCATTACCGCTGCCGGGCGGTCCCAGCGCGAGTTGCCCCTTCAGACCCTTATCGACGGCGAAGGCAACAAGAAGTCGCTGCTCTGCACCCTGATTGAACAGTCGCTCGCGGCTGGAGCCGAGGAAATCGCTGTTGTAGTCTTCCCCGGCGATGAGGTTCCCTATGCGCAAGCAGCCGGGGCCCATGCTTCGTCGGTCCGGTTCATCCCTCAACACGAACCGCGCGGCTACGGCCACGCCATCCATTGCGCCCGTTCGTTTACAGACGGCGACCCCTTCCTGCACATGGTGGGCGACCATCTCTACGTCAGTTCCGGACAAAAGCAGTCGGCTCAGTACCTGGTGGAACTAGCGCAAAAAGAGCGGTGCTCGGTAAGCGGCGTGCAACCGACCAGGGAAAGCCTTTTATCTCACTACGGTACCGTCGGCGGCCGCCGTGTTCCCTCGCGGAACGACGTGTATCGAATCGATACAGTCATCGAGAAGCCCACGCCCACCGAAGCGGAACAGCGCCTGCTCGTCCCAGGTATTCGCGCCGGGTACTATCTCTGCTTCTTCGGCATCCACGTGTTTACGCCGGCCGTCATGGAGATCCTGGACCGAAAATTGGCCGCTCCCTCCGCCGTCCCCGTCACGCTGGTCGACGCCCTGGCCGAACTCGCCCGCCAGGAGCAGTATCTCGCTGTCGAAGACGATGGCCGGCGATACGATCTCGGCGCTCCCTACGGACTGCTGATCGCTCAACTCGCACTGGCGCTGAACGGCCGGGACCGCGGCGAGGTGCTCTCGCAAATGCTCGAGCTTTTCGCCGACCGTGAACTGCGCGGCAATGGCGGAGGCGCTTCCGCGTGAGCCGCTTCACCGCAGTCATCGCCAGCGGCGGAGACCAGCGCAATGTCTCCCTCGACGCCCTGTGCCGCGGCCTCACCCTGGAAGAACTCCTCGCCGAATGCCGGGAACTCGACGACTTCCGCCGAAGCTGCGACAACCTCTACCAACGCGTCCGGGCGCTCTTCTTTCTTTACGCCATCCATCGCTTTCATATTCCTCTTCTTTCCGGCGCTGCCGAACCCGCCGTAATCCCGTTTGCCGGCTTTGAAGACCTTCTGCAACGCCGCTTCGAGGAAGCCATTGAGGTTTTTCTCGCCGCTCAAACCGAACATGGCCCCAGCGCCGCCATTTCCAGCGCGCTGGCAGCCAGCTACCACGCGCTCGGCTTCCAGACCCTGGCCGACCAGGTCCGCCGCAGCGTGCGCAGCGTCCGCGGCAACCAGTGGATGTTTCGCGCCGGCCACACCGACGACTATCCGCTCCGCCTTCGTCCCGAACTCCTGTTCGGCAATCCGGTCTTCCCCATTCTGCGCGAGGCTACGCCCGTCCGCATGGACCTGACGCACAGCGGCTGGAGCGACATCTTCTTCCTTGGCATGGACTTCCCCGAGGGCGCGCGCGTCATCAACGCTTCCATCGATCTCGCGGTCCGAGGCGCCAGCGGCTTCACGCAGCCCAAGCCGCCCGTCGAGGCGTGGTTCCGCGTCATCGATCAGCCTGTCATTCGCTTGACCAGCGTCGATCTGCAGGCGACAGCCGACGTCTCGTCCATCGCTGAGATCTTCGACTTTCCGCGCGACTATCTCGGGCTGCTGAAAGCCGGCGTCATCGCCAGCGGCATTGTCCCGCCCGGAATCGAAGGAGCCACCCAGCCTCTGGCCGATCTGCTTGCGCATCTCACGGGAACGCCCGGCTACGGCATTGAAATCGTCAGCAAGGTGAACGACATTCCCAAAGGCTCCCGGCTGGCTGTTTCCACCAACTTGCTGGCCTGCATCATTGCCGTGTGTATGCGCGCCACGAGTCAGATCCATTCACTCACCGGAGGAATCGAAGAGCACGACCGCAGGCTGGTTGCCGCGCGCGCAATCCTGGGCGAATGGCTGGGTGGAAGCGGCGGCGGCTGGCAGGATTCCGGCGGCGTATGGCCTGGCATCAAGCTCATCCACGGCGTCCGCGCCGAGCAAGGCGATCCCGAGTTCGGCATCAGCCGCGGCCGCCTGCTACCCGATCACCGCATTTTCAGCGACAACGAAATTCCTCGGGCGGCGCGCGAAAAACTTCAACGGAGCCTGGTGCTCGTCCACGGCGGAATGGCGCAGGATGTCGGCCCCATTCTTGAAATGGTCACCGAGAAGTACCTCCTGCGCAGTGAAACCGAGTGGCTCGGCCGCAAGCAGGCCATTGAAATCCTCGACGAGATCACCGGTCATCTCGAGCGGGGTGACATCCGCGCGCTGGGCAGTTGCCTTGAGCGCAACTTCCGCGGACCTCTCCAATCCATTATTCCCTGGGCCGGCAATCTGTACACAGCCACTCTGATCGATCGGGCTCGCAAGGAATTCGGCGAAGATTTCTGGGGCTTCTGGATGCTCGGGGGCATGAGCGGCGGCGGCATGGGCTTCCTGTTCAACCCCGCGCGCAAAGCCGAAGCTCAGGTCCGCATGCAGGCCATCATGAGCGAAACCCGCCGTCAGATGGAGCACAGCATGCCTTTCGCCATGGAGCCCGTCGTCTACGATTTCGCGATCGACGAGCTGGGCACGCAGGCCGAGTGCTTCTCCGGCGAAAACGCCCTGATGCCCCCCGGTTATTACACATTGCAGGTGCCGCCGCTCATTCGCACCGAAGTTTCTCAATTGTCCCCTGTCCGCCGCGCCGAGCTGGAACGATTCACCGCGGCCTGCCGCACCAGAGCTGAGTACGCCAGCATGATTCCCACACTCTTCGACCACATGCTGCCCGCCACCCACGATGCGGAAGACGGACAAACACGATCGCTCAATACCCTCCTCGA
>Ga0224559_1001191_pt1 | contig 14728 bp, 32 predicted proteins | sample 714S33034metaG_FD_180676 | JGI IMG/M metagenome (GOLD analysis project Ga0224559, IMG submission 180676) | Peat soil microbial communities from Stordalen Mire, Sweden - 717 S3 30-34 | ecosystem: Environmental > Terrestrial > Soil > Wetlands > Peat | place: Sweden: Norrbotten County, Stordalen... | reverse complement strand
AGGGCTGCTGGGGCTGCTGCTTGGGCTGCTTGGGCTGCTGGGGCTGCTGCTCAAAAACAAATGCAAATTAAGATATTGGAATATGGTCTTAGTTTACTTGACTAAAAAAGTTGTTAAAGGAACGGAGAGCGTATGAAGCCAGATTATCCAGTTTTTAAAGGCATGGATTTACAGAACAAAAAATATCTCATAAGCATCATGGATAATGGAGTTTTTATTTGTTCAACTAATGTAGATGATTCATCTTGTGATGTTGAATTTACTTGGGATGAGTTAGTAAAATTAAGAAAGAGTAAATAAATCCCATCACCCACAACAGGAAGCACAGGAGTATTTACTTAGAAAGGCCATCTCCCATGACAAACTATGATGTAGTAAGGAAGCTAATAGGTAACATTATGCCAGTAGGCGAAACCAATGAGGATAATAGAAGATTCGGAAACTTAGAATCAATGTGCCTTCTTGTTAATCTATTGGTACAGGATATTGACCAACTGGTGTACAAAAATAAGAATAGTTATGAAGGTTCAGTTAAGAAAGCAGTTCAGTTTGCAGATAAATTTCTAAAAGAAGATTTAGGAATATCTGAATAAACGGCATTGTTAAAGGAGGGATATGAGCGTAGCAGATGAAATAAGAGAATACGTTGAAACAAGGATTGAGAAAATCAGACAAGAGGCTATGGCTGAACAGAAGAATACACTTAAAAATCATTTTGACTATTGCCATTCACATTTAGGGCATAGACAAGAAGTTGCTTGGTTACGTAATGAATTGTTTGGCAAGGATTAACGGCATTGTTAAAGGAACGGAGAGCGTGATGAAGGAAATAGTTATATGTGCGGCAATTAAGATGCCCGATGGTTATATAGCAAGAGGCCATAGGCACGGGGACTGTATTCGACATATTAACGAGCATTACTCATACCTTAAAAAAGATATTACTTGGTCTAAATGTACTCAAGGTTTCATGACGGGATATAACCGTTTTGTAACAAGAGAAGAAGGTCGTAAGTTACAAGATGCCGCAGGAATTAAAAGCGTTGAGGAATACCGAGGAGATACTTTATTTAGTGAGGACTTATATTAACACCCCATCACCCACAACAGGAAGGGTAAGATTTGTCAGTCAGGGAAAGAAAGGGAATTATGGCTCGTAAAAGATTTATGTCTGGAGAAGTTGTTCCACCTCATAAGAATAAATTCCATGTTGGTAATTCCCAAGATGGAAAACATTATTGGCTTACACCACCAGAAATTTTAGAAAAATTAAATAAAGAATTTAAGTTTGACTTTGATCCGTGTCCGTATCCTTTACCCGAAGGATTTGATGGGTTAAGTGCGGAATGGGGCAAATCAAGTTATGTTAATCCTCCTTTTGGATCCATTATGCACAGCGGCCGCAAAAAAGGCGTTACTGCATGGATGAGAAAAGCATTAGCTGAAAGAGATAAAGGTAAACAAGTTGTTGTGGTATATCCTTTAGATAAATGGGTTTTAATGATGTTAGCGGCAGGGGCAGAAGTAAGAAATCTTGGAGATATTAAATGGCTTGCAACAGAGGATAAAACCCCAGGAAAAGGAACGGGAAGGCACATTGCTTGTTTTATATTAAAACCAAAGTAATTGTCCTGCCTCTGACAATTCATTTAACCGAGCACAACAGGAGATTTTTCTCGCACTGGTGCAACATAGATGAGTACCTTAACTCAATAACTCGAGAACACGTGGCAGAGGGTGCTAAATGACACGAGACGACCTTGCCGGACTAATAGGCTTAGGATTGCCAATAGCAAGGAAACCTGACAGCTCGGAGAGACGGGCAGTCTATAAATCAGTTTACTTAAACGGCATTGTTAAAGGAGGTATATGAACATCCTTAAATTTTGTGGAGAATATGAAAAATTAAACTTACCTTTTACAGTAGGCCAAGATGTCTATGTATCTGATGGTCGAATGGCTATCAAACTTCAAAGCGTAGATTTGTCCTTAAAATACAGGGACAATAAATATCCCGAAGCCACCCAAAAGATTGATGAATTTTTTACTAAAGCCGTTAAAGATACTCCCGTTGATTTTAGATTTGAAAATTATCGGGATGAGTATATAGAGTGTTCAATTTGTCATGGATTGGGTAAGCTCACAAAGTGCGGTGAATGTAATGGGAAAGGCATCGTTGAATGTTGCGAATGTGGTCAAGACAGGGATTGTCCTGATTGTGATGGTACGGGGAATAGAAGCAAAATTGACGCTGATAATTTTCAATGCGGAGAATGTGCTGGCGTGGGAAAGGTTTTAAAACAACAAGAAACAATTTTAACTGATAAGTTAAAAGTTCAATCAAAATATTTATGCAGGATATTCTCAGAATTAAAGAACGTTAGATTGTACGCCGAGCATGACACGTCATTTAGTAAATTCGGATTTATATATTTTACTTTTGAAAACGGTCAAGGGATATTATTACCATTAAGTCATTAAACGGCATTGTTAAAGGAGGGATATGGACAGAAATAGAGCAAGAGAAATAGCGGAAAAAGTAACCACAGAAGAACTTGTTGCTATGTTTAAACGGGCGCAAGAAGAAATTACGGATTGGGAGTCACCAAGTAAAGTGAATCGTGGACTATCACGAGGGACAGCATTTAATATTCTTTCAAAGATAAGTAATGTTCCATTTAATAAATCTCATATAATGGCAAAGATTAACATGGTAAGAGAGTTTGGGGAGTATCTCGACGGATATGATGTTTCCCCCAAGAGAAAAAACAAAATTACTTGTGTGCCTTTTCATCAAAAACCAAATTTTATTTAATCGGGCATTGTTAAAGGAAAGGAGAGCGTAGATGATGGACCCTAATGATAAAGAAGCATTTGCAAGGGAATGTGATGATGAAGAAGATACTTATGAGTCTGATACAAGTTTAGGTTAGCCCCATCACCCACAACAGGAAGCACAGGAGTATTTACTTAGAAAGGCCATCTCCCATGACAAAGACAGTTAGGAGGAAATAATGAGAAGTAACTATGGTAGGCAGGGAATTGTAAGGCTCTCTCCATCTGGAACAAACAGCACTATGTTTACAGAATGTTGTGGTAGCGCTATTTGTGATCATCAAAAATGCTGTCCTCATTGTGGAGAAGAAGTTATTGGTGCTGATGCGGAGAGTGACCATCAAAGGGGTAGAATTAGATGGAGAGCTGCAACCGCCCATTGGAAAACCTAATTTAGGAGAATCCCATGACAAAGATTGAGTTGAAAAGTTGCTATGGTTATGACCAAGAACTTGGAATATGCCTAATGTTTGGCGTGGACTGCGAAGCGAATAAAACCATTGAATGTCATCACGAAACAAAAGAAGAAGGAATGGATGGAACCGGTGCAAAAACATAAAAGGAGAAATACTTTATGGGTAGACCACGCATTGATTTATCTCGATGGCAGCCAGGTCTTCCGATCATTGAAAATGCAAAGAGGATCAAAGTTTCTCTGCTGACGGCTTATTCGTTGGCAAATAGGTATCATTTAGTTTTCTTGGCACGGAAGCGCGGGATCAAGCATGGTACGGTGGTTATACGTAAGCCCGTTCCGGTGCCGATGTTTAGCTACAATCATATTAACATGTCAGATAGGTTTGGCATGGGCGAAGGCGCCGACTAATAAAACAGCACTAACAAAGGAGTAATATCGTGAGTAATTCTATTCGTTGGGAATTTAGTTTACCAAAGATCGCGGCAGTTAAGACACCGGCTGGTTTCATCGAAATCGGCAGGGTGGAAAGTTATGAAGATAAAGAGGGAGAAGTAAAGGTACAAGTTAAATTCAAGGAGGATTCTGAGATCGGAGAAGCGCTCCGCAAGGAATTGGAGAAGATGCCCCAGGCTATGTCCCTCGTCGGAAACGCTTCTAAACCTAGGAATATCTTGATATTACCTGGTATTGTTATTCCCTGCTAATAAACTTGACAAATAGAATAAACATGGTAGTATTGTTATAGAGATACAGGGGCGATAACAAACCAAGGGGAAAGATAGGAGGTTAAAATAATATGGAAAGAATAGTCATAGAAACTGATCCAGTAACGAAGTTGAAGTTGAAAGACTTAGCGAACCAGGAAAGAAAGACAATGAAAGTTCTTATCGGTGAAGCAATAGCCAAGCTGTTAAAAAGATTAAAATGAAATACACCACTTACCGCAAACTGTTAAAAGGGAACGAGCCAATGCCAGAAGAAACTGAAATTGTAATAGAAAGTCGCCCCGTGGCAGCATGGGTATTTATTTTGATATGTGCATTTCTATCCTTGTGCTTAATCTTTGGTTGTGCACCATTGGCTAATGCGTATAGTGCCAGCTACTATTCAGTGGACAGCCTAAAGAGAGAGGGTACGTGGGCATATTCGCACGGAATCATGGCGAATGGAAAGGTCTTTAATGAAAACGCATACACCTGCGCTACAAGGTTATGGAGAATCGGTACTACTTTGCGCGTTACCAATTCATCTAATAATAAATCGATTATCGTCAGGGTCACGGATAAAATTGGCCGGAGATTTGCAAGCAAAAGAATTGATCTTAGCAAGGGAGCATTCCAAAAAATTGCTAATGCCAATACCGGAATCATCAAAGTAAAGGTCATTAAAGTCCATGCCTAAAGACCGCCGAAACATTTTCAGAAAGAATCATCCTAAATTAAGGAACTCTTGCCGGGCGCGGAACTATAAGAAGTCACGTCCAGCAGTACGCAAGAATCAATCATGGGCCTCTGAGGAAATGCACTATTTATTGGCTTGTAGTGGTATATGTACCGATAGAAGTATGGCAAGGGAATTAAATCGCTCTGTGCAAGCGATACAACAGAAACGCTACAAATTAAGAAAGGATTATTATGAAAATAACAAAGTTACGGATCAGGAACTTGTTTGGGATTAAAAGTTTTGACAGTGATGGGAAGGACATTGAGTTAGACGGGAAGAAGGGGGCTGGAAAATCATCGGTAATTGACGCTATTAAGTACGCGCTTACCAATAAATCCTCACGCGAATATATCATCCTTCAGGGAGAACAGGAGGGTGAAATTTATATACAGACCGATACCGGCCTGAGCATCCACCGCAAGGCACGGAGCAATAAAGCTGATTATAAATCCATCAAACAAGAAGGGGATAAGATGGATAAGAATGAGGCTTTCTTGCGTGAAATCTTCACGGAAATCCAGTTAAGCCCTCTTGAATTCGCTAAGATGCCGACACAGGAGCAGAATAGAGTTATCCTCGACCTTATTGAATTCCCTTGGGACTTGTCTTGGATCAAGTCCCAATTTGGCGAGATCCCACCTGACGTTAATTATGAGCAGAATATTCTTTGTGTGCTGAATGAAATCCAGTCCGAGAAAGGATATTATTTTCTAAGGCGTCAAGATTTAAACCGGGAGGCCCGTAACAAGACGGCTTTCATTGAAGAGATAGCTGCCAGCTTGCCGAAAGATTATGACGCTGCAAAGTGGGAAGCTGTTAATCTTGGAGATCTCTATAAGAAAATTGAGATTATCCGTCGTAAGAACAAGGACATAGATACGTCCCGGACAGTTGTTAAAAACAAAGAGAATAAAGTCAGGTCTGCCCAGGCTGACTTCGAGATTGAAAAAAACTCCATTGAGAAAACCACCAGCAACACGCGCAATTCTTTGGAGAAACAAATTATTGATCTTGAAAATAAGATCAAGGCGTATAAGGTCGAGCTTGAAGGGCTTGAATCTACCAAAATCGATAAGATTGCCATTGCTCAAAAGACCTATGATGCTGCTGTGGCTGAAGTTGAAGGCGAGGTAAAACAGCATGAGGAACTTGCCAAACTCGAACCGGAACCTTTTAACTCTCTGCAAGAGGAGGCTGAGAATACCGAGAAGATGAAAGGATTTGTCAATGAGTTCAAGCGCATGATCGATCTTAAGCAAGAGGTGGTTAAGCTCAACGAAGAAAGTGAAGTATTGACCGGGAAAATCGAGAAGGCGCGGTCCCTGCCAGGTGAAATCCTGACCACGGCAAATATCCCCATTGAGGGATTAAGCATAAAGGATGGGGTTCCATTAATTAATGGGCTTCCAGTAAGCAACCTTTCGGATGGCGAACGCTTCGAGTTGTGCCTGGATATTGCATCAAAGAATTCAAACTCTTTGCAGATGGTATTACTAAATGGGATTGAATGCCTTCCGACGGAAGATCGTAACAAATTGTATGCTAAACTCAAATCAAGGGGAGTTCAGATTGTAGCGGCACGGACTACTGATGATGATACTTTAACCGTAATAGAATTGTAGTTGACAAAGGAGATCAAAATGGAAGAATTTAATAAGAATCAAATTGTTACAAAAGATGACACGGTAACATCAATGATGGTAGGGCGTCAGGCCCAAGAAGTCCAAGCTGCCATAATTGTAGCCAAACGTTTTCCACGTGATGAGAACGAGTCTTATAAAAGGATTATGCGGTCTTGTGCTCGTATCGGACTGGCAGAGCAGGCCGAGTACACCTATCCCAAAGGAGATAAGAAGGTTGCGGGTCCTTCTATTCGTTTGGCTGAGTCGATTGCTCAAAGTTGGGGCAACATTGATTATGGCATTATTGAGCTGGAAAATGAAAAAGGATCATCAGAAATGTTAGCATATTGTTGGGATCTGGAAACAAATACTCGCGTGACTAAGGTGTTTACTGTCAAGCATTGGCGTGATACTAAAGGCGGCGGTTATGCTCTAAAAGACAGCCGTGATGTCTATGAGACCACGGCTAACTTTGGCGCTAGGCGTGTCAGGGCTTGCATCCTGGGGGTTATCCCTGGTGACGTCATTGAGGGAGCTGTGAAAGAGTGCCGTAAGACGATCAAAGGCGATAATAAAACTCCTATCGAGGATCGTATTAAAGTTATGCTCAATACCTTTGAAAAAGAGCATCGTGTCACTACGGCTATGGTCGAAGAGTATCTTGGCTGTAACGTGAAATCCATATCGGAAAATGAACTTATTCGGATGAAGGGCGTTCACCAGTCGATTACTGACGGAATGTCTGCCCCACGGGATTACTTTAATTTCGGGGATGCTCCCGCCGTTGATGCTCCTCCGGTTGTTGATGCTTTTAAAAAAGCTCCGGAGGCAGCTGCTGTACCTGAAACAAAGGCTACGGTTATTGATGAGGACTCCGTTCTACGCGCCAAGTTGATCAAGGCGTATCCCGGGGAGGAATCGTGGCAAACAGACGCAAGAATCAAGGAGATTAAAGAGGCCAGGCCATGATCTTAACAAAGGAAACATATCATTCGCTGGCAGCCAAACAAATCTACATGAGTGCGTCGCGCTATAAGACATGGTGCGGATCATTAGGCATTATCGGTTGTGAAGCAAGGGCAATGGCAGAACTAAAGGGCGAATGGGTTGAAGAACAAACGCCGGCCATGAAGGTATCGTCTTTCATCGATGCACATTTTGCGGGAACCCTAGACATATTTACTGCCCAAAATCGTGATATTTGCAATAAGGATGGAAGCCTTAAGGCTGCCTACGAGCATAATCTTGACATTATTGAACGCATGGAAGCCGATCCTTATTTCATGCAGTACATGTCCGGTGATAAACAAGTCATTATGACGGCAGAATTGTTTGGGATGCCGTGGAGCATAATGATTGATAGCTTTATCAAAGACGTTGCTATAGTTGACTTAAAGGTCATGGCTGATCTAAGGAAGTCTTTCTGGGTTAAAGATTCAGGCCATATGTCGTTTGTTCCTTATTACGGATATTGGGAACAGGCCGCCCTATATCAAGAGGTAGTATTTAGAGTCACGGGAAAACGACTACCGTTTTATATCGCGGCGGCCAGCAAAGAAGAATACCCTGACTTGGAAATTATTGGATTTACCCAGGGCGATCTTGACGACATTATGACTGTGATCGAAAGGAATATGGTCAGAGTTAAAATGGTACGCAATAGCGAAGATGAGCCAGATCGATGTGGTCAATGCTCGTATTGCAGATCAACAAAAAAACTTTCAAGGCCCGTGCATTATTCAGAACTATTATTAAACGTCTAAGGAGTATATATGGACAGACAATTTTGTTTCTTGCCCGTCGATGTTCACACGAAGATGCATATTCCCACAAATGAGAATTGTGACACATCTGTCCACTCGCGGGATATATTGGATAAGAAAAAGAATCAGTACCGTCAACGTATTTATGATTACATTAAAGAGCATAACGGTTCCACGTGCGATGAACTAGAACAATGTCTTGATGGAAGGCATGAAACAATATCGGGAATGATAACATTTTTAACTAATGACAATCTATTGCGTGATTCTGGGGAACGTAGAAGAACAAGGTCAGGAAGATCGGCAATAGTTTGGCAGACGGTGGAGGCATAATGGAATCGGGAGATGATTTTATTGTAGGTGATATTTACGTAGTAAAGGATGGCGTTGCCGTCAAGCCGTGGGGTAAGCGCGAGCAGTGTGGGGTTTTTTTGCTCCACGTTGAGTGCCAATACTCCGGTTATTTTATAAACTCTGTTAAAAAGGGTGAGTCTTTAGATGGAAAGGTTATTAGCTATGACAGTCACCGAGGCTAAACAACTAATAGATTTCATACCAGCATCAAAGATCAAGAGTGCTGATCTGTGGAAGTTTAATGTGTTGGTTCATTATACCAGTATTGGACTTAAACTTAGCGCTTCAGAATCTAAATTTCTACAGGAAGTTTATCGATATACGCAGGGAGGGGATCGTGAGAGTCAACCGTTTAAACAGTATCGCAGGCCAAAATCGAAAGGAATTTAATATGGGACTGAAAGCAGCTTTGGAGATTTTAGACTGGCACAAGAGTTGGCATATAGCATCAGGCGGAATACACAAACGCACTATCGATATTGAAACTCTTAGAAATGTTCTATCTGCTTACGACAAAAGAGATGATGCCGACAATTCATATGGCACATTAAGTAATTCCGAACTTCTCAAATATATCAAAACCCTGGCTGCCATGATCAAGGATCAAGACGATCAAATAAAACGGCTTCAAATAATTATGAAATTTTCCGTCGGTTTGCCTGAGAAAGAATCCATAGGTGTGGTTGATGGATTCGATGGCCAAGGTTGCTTTATGGCCGGAGAGAATATTGAACGGGGGGATTTTGTTTATATCAAAAAAGGCTACGTTTATTCACAAATAAAGAAAGGAAATTAAATGTTAAAAAGAATCTGGTCACAACTCCAAAAACTCTTATGAGCGACTTACCTCGATGGGTTTATTTTATAATGATCGTAATTATGATATTATGCTGTCTTATTATTAACCATTTCTATCCGGGGCCCACTAAATGATAGCGTCAATATTTCTAATTGCAATCTGCTTTATGGTTTATTGGCCCACGATATTCTTTGGATTGGTTGTCGACGATGATAACTGGTGGAGAATAAGAAAACATGAAGGGTTTTCTTCTTTTAAAAAAATACGGAATCTGACACAACTTAGGAGATTTATCTATGAAAGAACATACAGCGGAACCACATTCGGACTCAATACCAAAACCGAGCATCTTATTACCATTGTGCTACATTCTATCATTTGCGTTCTTATTTATCTTGATCTTGGGTCTAGCAAAATTAGTTTTCTTGCTGCGCTCTTTTATTCAGTCAATCCGGTAAATAATCAAACTTCGATATGGCTCAACGGGCGTAGGTATGCCATTAATATCATATTGGTATTATTGATGATCGCTTGCGGTAAGTGCGGGGTGTTTATTTATCCGCTTACGTTCCTGTTTCATGTTACGGCTGTTTTCTCTCCGGCTGCCTTCTGGCCTTCTTTAAGTACTATGTTTTTCATTATTGGTTTTTCATCGTTTTACTGGAAGGAAATAAGAGCAAAGATACTATCCAGACTCAAAGATATTCCCAAAGGTGAACTAACCGAATTCCACCCGCGTAGAATAATAGTGGTTATAAAGACTTTCGGGTTCTACTTCTTTAAAATTCTAATCCCCGGAGTATGTGCCATGCAGTACCCGGATTTATTTTACTGGGGAAAGACTAAAGGGGGTAACAATGAGGCTTACCGTATTAATATGGATTTTGGTAAAGGTATTCTTGCTCTGTTTCTTTTTGGGGGCATGTTTTGGATTCTTCCGGGCAATCTTAGCCAATGGTGGCTCTTTATGGGGTTAGCGATACTCCAATGGTGTAATATTATACCGGTAGTTCCTATTGCGGATCGATACGCTGGATTGCCTTGCGTGTTTATGTCATACTTCTTAGCATATGGCCTCTACAGAGTGCCAATTTTGCCCCACGTTGCCCTATATGGCATTATTTTAGGGATATTGGCATACTACACTGTCTGTCTGTATGCTGTAATGCCTATGTTCAAGAATTTAAACTCTTTTTGGAGATACCACATAGATAGATACCCTGCAATGCCTTGGGCCAGAATACACCTCATTGAGGAGTTATTGGCTGCCGGAAGATTACCACAGGCCCAAATACAGATACAGGAAGCTCTACAGGCCAACAGTACTGACTATGGAATCCTGATGTATGCCGCTATTATCTGCATGATGACCGGGAAGCGGAAAGAGGCTTTAATCTGTCTTAATGTATGTACGCGGAATTATTACTTGGGACAGGAAGAAAAACAGGGCAAAGAGGTTAGTGATATGGTAAGGGCTATTCATTTGTTAAATATTAAGGGCGCGTCTTGATTTTCTCTGCCCACAGAGCTGCATCTTTTACTGCGTTAATATTCCAAGACTTGAACGACTCGAGATGGCCGAAAAATAGGTGGCAGTTGATCGCAGGGTTCCCTTCACACAACGGTAAGACATTTGTAGGATCAAGCTCGCGGGATTTATCAGTATGAAAAGGTTGTAAGTGATGCAGTTCAAGTTTATTTGTTCCGCCACAAACCGCGCACACTTTACCTTCTAAGAAATGTTTACGGAATGTAGGCCATTGTCCTGATCGCTTGGCCCCCATAGGAGCTTTGCCTAGAAACACATCTTTTAAATGCGCTTTCAAACTCTGCTGCGGGAAGCTGTCAAAAACAACCGTGGCATGGTTCACTGGAAGTTTTAACTCATCATTCAGATAGTCTGGGCTAAATTGCTTCCATTCGTCAATAACTCCTTGGGCGTCTTTAATCCGGTATGAAGTAAAATTATAGAGTCCCTCAACCACTAACTGAGAGCAGACAGGATCACCGGGAAGTCCAAAAGTATCAGAGAAAAAGAAGCAGGGATTCTTATTACCAAAAAGGCTCTTTAACCACGTTACCCCGGCGTCAGCTATGAATAAAGGGTATTTCAAAAACCCGTAAGGACCACCAATAAGCGAGAGCATACCGGCGGATAATGCTTGACGTTCTGCATCCGTCAAAGGTACCCGGTAAACAATAACCTGACTATTATCATACTTAGTGATCGGATTCTTTTTTATGCTACCCAAGGCCTCCACGATATTACCGGCGCCGATATAAATGAATGAATGCGTCATCGTTGCATTCCCTGTCCAAATATTCTCAAACCATTTTATGCTCTTACCTATCCAGCTTTGGTCAGTTGTATTACAGACATCGCCAGGCAGAAGATTAGCTTCACTCAGTTTCATAAGTCCTCACATTTTTAGAATTCCAGCATCTTTTAAAAGACCATCTATATCAAGGCCGCTAGGAGTCTGGCCATTTGTGTCAATCCATTCCGGGGTTATAAAAAAATAGGTTGCCGACACGTATTTAAGCCAGAAAGCCTGCGTCATTATTTGTGACTTCCCCCAGGTTATCGCATGTAACATTCCGGGATTCTTGGTAAAGTCTGAAAATCTCGCCACGACTTGATGTCCGCCCCAGGACCCCGGGACCTTATCTCCGCCACAAAATAAACTCGCGGGGAACCCTACAACGTCCCAAACTCCCCCCACCTGGTTCTGGGCTGTCAAGGGAAGATTAAGGGAGGTATATACTCCCCCGAATATCTGCATGGCCTGTCTAATCTCTGTCAAATTAGTTTGATCAACTTCACCCCACGCCAGAATCTTCCCGTTTTGGCTGTAATACCGCAGAGCATCTTCCGGGTTGGCTCCGTTATCATTGGCACCGGTGTTGGGATCATAGCCGGTTACAGCGGCATAATCATTGATCACATCCTGATTAGTGGCCGTAAACTGATCCCCTGTTTCCCCGCTGGCGCCAGCCAGCATATTGTAAAAAGCGGCAAACACGCAATCCCCTATCTGATCGTTATCCCACATCTGATACCGATTAAGTACCGGAGTGTCCCAGTCGATCAAGACCGGCGGCGGAGCGATATCCTTTGACTTCCCAAGATAATTGGAAAGCCTAAGATTGCGAGGATCTTTATTGCCAAGAACGGCCCCAAGTCTTAAGAGTGCGTTTGATGATCTCATTGTTTAGTTGCTCTGTAAGGCCGCTAATGCCGCTTCGATGGCTCCCGCTGCCGCCCCTGCCTCAATTCCGGTCTGGCCTCCGGGAATCCCTGCCACAGCACCCTCAATAGCTCCCGCGATAATCTTAGGAAGCGCGGCCTGAATCTTGGTCTGAGTAGTTGAACTTAAAAGAGGTGTAACCTGACCAATTAACGCGATAATCTGAGTTGCATTCATGGATTGATCTCCTTTTTTGTGATGCTTGATTTTATATTACTTCCTATTCCTGAGAGCACAGAAACTAAGAATACAGAGATTTGCTTAAAGAAAGTACCGGCTTTCGTCCATCCCGCGTTCATACAGGCCACAGATAGAACTTGATCGATAACCAAAATTAATCCCAAAAACTTAATGGGATGCAGGGGAATCTGCAAGAGCAACTGCCGTAGCGTCATATCTAAGACGTTCATGGGGATTTTCCTTAAGTTTATTGGTTTCTAAAACAGACTTCATTATTCGTAAATCTGTAATTAATTTCTTACTGATGAACCGGTCTAAGTGCCAACTGTATAGAGATTCTTGGAAACTCCTAATTGTCTTGTGGAGAAAATCATACTTTTCGACGGGTATTCGGAGGGTCACAAATTCTTGCACTTCGGGTTTGTCTTGGCTCATCAGGTTTCCTTTTTTTCTTGTTCCATAGCCATTCTAGGCCAGTTGTTTACTCTTTCCCCTATGGGAATATTCTCATTCCATGCGCATTTCTTAGCGCATTTTGATTCGTGATCCCCTACAAAATACCCCGTACATGAATAATGGTAAGAGCATTTCACACTCTTTAATCCCGGTTTAACTTTATCCATTTAAGCCTCATTATCACATTTACCACTACCCCTAGATTTACATCCCCCTCCGCGTCTGCAAAACTCCTCTTCTAAACTTTCCAAAACTTCTCTTAACGTCTTCGGGTTATTCTTAATCGGATTCAATATTCTTTTGAAATCCTCGATGGTCATTATCACCTCATTTAATAAATACTCCCACAATCCGAGTTACAGCCGGAGCCGCACCAGAACCAACTAACGCGCCGATAATACCACCTATAATAGCGTTTTTAAGAACTCCGTCTTTGACCACTTGCAGCTCAATTTCACATTTAACAAGTCTATCTCTAACGGATTTCGACTCTTTAATATGGTCTTCGAACCTTGAAAACGCTTCAACACATTCTGATAATCTTTCTTGATGCGATACCATACGACCTCTAAGTTTATGGTGGTTAATTGCAAGTACATTTCCCGCTAGAATACGTGTTTGTGCAATATCCTAGAACCACGTTAGAACCTACCGCCCCGACAATTACCCAAAGGCCGACAATTACCCTGCCCATGTCGTTTATTCTCTGCTCATGAACTTTACAGGGTAGATTGAAAGTTTTATCTCTCAAATCTTTTATCTCGGTAATAATCTGCTCATTGGCTTTAGACTGTGCTTGCATAAAGTCTGTGAGCTTCTGAGCGAGAACCGCTATTGTCCGGTCGTCTGACCTGCGTTCTTCTGGAATTTTGTCTCTCCGTTAGTTGCTGGCGTTTACCGTTGAGTTAGTCGTCACTTCATTGACAATATCGCTGTTATAAGTTTCAAGGTTAATCTGCTGGTTTTCCATTACTCCTAAGAAAGTATCAACCTCGTTACTATTTAATTCGCCAGCGTTAAATAAGGCAACTATCGTATTTGCGATTGCTTGAAAATTTTTGAAATCAATAAAGCGGTCTAATGCCCCGACCATAGTTAGGAGGGCAGGATTATTTATTAGGATTGTTTGCCCTAATTGGGCGTCGAATAAGTCTTTGTTAAAATTACTCTCCTTGTACGCCTGTGAATTGACGAGGGATTGCTGTGCGGCGGCTTCTGCGTCGATGGTTGCTTGCGACGGTTTAGTATAAGTAAATCCTTTTCCCTGACAATTCACATCATCATTAACATTCGGGTCGCCTATTTGTGATTCCTGAACCCTATTGACGGTATTGCAAACGGCGTTTTGTGCATTAGCAAAAACAACCCACGTTAAGATTGCTGATGTAATTATCATTAAGCTGATTAAAATTTTTCTTTTCATAGTTCCTCCTCAATTTAATTGATATAAAGTTGCAGTTCCCGTTATTGTTCCAGCGGTTGTTCCAATAGTCACAGAGGACAAATTTGCTGAACCTACATAAATTCCACTTAGAATTATTGCTAAATAATTACCGTCATAATATTGTCCTGTTTCTGAAACGCTTACACTATGGGAATTTCCTTGTATT
>Ga0224559_1001189_pt1 | contig 14751 bp, 11 predicted proteins | sample 714S33034metaG_FD_180676 | JGI IMG/M metagenome (GOLD analysis project Ga0224559, IMG submission 180676) | Peat soil microbial communities from Stordalen Mire, Sweden - 717 S3 30-34 | ecosystem: Environmental > Terrestrial > Soil > Wetlands > Peat | place: Sweden: Norrbotten County, Stordalen... | reverse complement strand
TTCTGGGTTGTCGCGCGATATAAACTGGCGCCACTATGTTGCGCGCAATGTCGATTCTTTCCTTTGGTCTCTTTATGGTCAGCTTGGCCGGCCCCGCGTCCGCGGGAAAGCCCCTGTCCAAGGCGGCGAGGGAGAAGGCGGCAAAGAAGGCCTGCGCGATGGGTGACGCTCAAAAAGGCGCAGATATCCTGACCGACCTTCTGGTCGAGTTTAACGAACCCCTCTACATCTACAACCAGGCGCGTTGTTACCAGCAGAACAATCTCTTTTCGCAGGCTATCGCCCGTTTTCGCGAGTATTTGCGCAAGGCCAGGGATATCTCGGAGAGCGACCGCGCGGAGACGGATCGCCAGATCGCGGATTGCGAGCAGTCGCTGGCCCAGGCGTCGCCGACCACGCCGCTGCCTGCGTCCGCGACTTCCCCTGTCCCGACCACGCACCCGGAGACAGGGATTCAAGCGACGGAATCCGTGGCAACCAAGTTGCCGAGCAATCCCGAGCCGTCGCCACCGGCCGCCGGCCGGGGCAAGGGGCTACGCGTGGCTGGAATCATCGTTGCCGCCGTTGGCGTGGCGGCCGTCGGCACGGGCGTCGGATTGGCCCTGAAGTCGCAAAGCCTTTCGACGAAGGACTACAGCCAAAGCCGGGAAGACGAGCGCGCGTCTTTGAAGACCTGGGGTTTGGTGAGTTACGGCGTGGGCGCAGCTGCCATCGTAACTGGTGCCGTACTTTACGTTCTCGGCTGGCCAAGCGATCCGTCATCCGGCGTGGCACTGCTGCCAGCCCCCGACGGGGCGTCCATCTTGCTGAGGGGGAGATTCTAGCGATGCGAGGCTATTCCAAGACGGTATCGACGTTCCTTTGGTGCGTTTCCTGGGCCGCGTTGACCGGCTGCTTTTCGAGTGCTGTCACGCCACCCGCGCCAAATTCGCCGTGTAGCTCCACGGATGGCTGTCCACACGGATACCAGTGTCTTCTCCCGGCTACGACGGGTGCGTCTGGAATGTTTTGTTGCAAGGATCAGAACAGCTGCGGTCCCGCGGGATCGGACGGTAGTGTCAGGGACGCCATCATCGCCCTGGACGGAGCAGGCGGCGCTGGTGGCGTCGACCTCCCCGCGCTCGATGTAGGCGTTGATATGCTGGTCGGTGCCGGAGGCTCCTCGGCAGCCGATGGAGCTGCAGCGGCCGGCGGGGCGATCGCCACGGGCGGCATTACCGGCACCGGCGGAATAGGCGTAGGCGGCGCCGATTCCGGCGTCGATATGCCGTTGGCGACCGGTGGGACGATCGCGACGGGTGGAATCGCTGGCACCGGGGGGATGGGGACCGGTGGTGGACCCGCGACCGGTGGGACGATCGCGACGGGCGGGATTACTGGCACTGGCGGGATGGGCGTTGGCGGCTCAGGTTCCGGGGGACAGGTCACCTGGACACCGGAGGCTGGTGGAGCATGCACCATCGCGACCGATTGCCCTGGCCCCTGCCAGACGTGCTCATCCGGCCACGCCTGCGTCTCAGTCGTGGGCCAGGACGATCCATCGGGTCGCTGCGCGGGTACCTGTGATGCCGCGGGGGCGTGCAAGAGCAAGAAGGGGCAAACCTGCCAGACCGTCGCTGGCGGCTGCGCCAGCGGCACGACCTGCGCACCCGACGGCATCTGCTGCGACACCACCTGCACGGGGTCGTGCCAGGCTTGCGACATCCCCGGCTTCCTTGGCACATGTACGCCGGTCGCCTCGGGAAATCCCCACGGAAACCGGTCCTCCTGCGGAACCGACGCCACCTGCGCCGGCACCTGCGCGGGCAAAGCTGATGGCACCTGTTCCTACCCGACGAAAAACTGCGGTGCCGGGCCGAGCTGCTCAGGAACCGACAAGGCCATCGCACAATCCACATGCGCCGGCGGTACCTGCCTGACGCCCACGGCCCAGCCGTGCCAAGGCGGCTTCGCTTGCGCGGGCGGCGCATGCAACACCACATGCACGACGAGCGCCGACTGCCAGGCTGGCAACTATTGCGGTGGAAGCGCTTGTGTAGCGAAGAAGGCGAATGGACAGCCCTGCACAAGCGCCACCGCGAGCACCTGCTCCTCGGGAATCTGCAGTGTCTTCGGTGTCAACGGTGTCTGCTGTTACGCGGACTGTGGGCTGTGTGGGACCTGCTCCACCTCTGGGATGGTTTGTGACTGGATAGCTACGGGGCAGTCCTGCGGAACAAATCTAGTGTGCAATTCTGGCCACGCTTGTGTTGCGTGTGACCAGAGCGCGACCTGCGTTTCAAGCTCCAACGAGTGCAAAGTGGGCACGATTGACTGCATGTCTGGGGCGCCGATATGTTCTCAATTGCAGAACACGACAGAAGGCACCGACTGCAATGCTGGGGCGAGCTTCTGCCACGCGGGCGTATGCACCGCCAAGGGCGGCACCGGCGCAACCTGCATGGCCGACTTCTGGTGCAGCTCCGGACAGTGTGTCTCTGATGCCTGTCTCTAGGTTGGGGAACAGTGGGTAGCGACCCAATTCCGAGATACAGGAGCGCGGCCTTCTGCATGCCCAAGCTACCGCGGGGATGGATTTCAAGGATTCAACGACCAAGCTTGTTCGTTGCCGTGCCCTTTTGCGCAAGCGAAATTGTGACGAGTCGGTCGTATACATAAGACTCTTCTGGCTGCGCCCGGGAACAGGACTCTGGGAGACTACACAAAGCTTGCGCAGACCGTTCCGAGTCCAGGCACAACAGGCATCGAACGCACGGGCGCGACACGTGGATATGGAAGCGGGAGCGATCCCCATAAATGCCAAAAGGGCGATCCCTTGCGGGACCGCCCTTCTGGTTAGGTGTCAGATGTTGCTATGGGCAGGCCAACGTGCCCGTCGCCGCTGGGCCTGGGCCAACATTGCCGGAGGCGTTGCTGGCGAAGGTGTTGCCGGTGTTGGTTACCGTTGCGGCCGAGCCGCACGGGATGCTGATGGCGTAGCCGGCGCTGTTCGTCAGTTTGGAGTTTTCGATGTCGAGCACATTGGTGTCCGATTTCACGGTCACGTCGCCGGCTGAGGATCCGCCGCCGTAGGAAATATTGGCGTATTGGATCGTGGCGCGGCCCGAGCCCCACAAGGTGATACCTGCCCAATCGCCAGGCGCGGGCGATGTGTTGAGCGAGGTAAACACAACGTTCGCAGCCAGGGTACCGTTGACTTTCAGATTGCCAGCGTAGGAGTAGCCGACCCATAGGTATGTGTCCGCGGCAAACTTGAAGACGCTCCCCGCAGCGATGGTTAGGATGGGCGTGGTTGTTCCCCCGAGACTGAGAGCCGATGTGACCGCAACCGTCGCACCTGGATTCTTCCAGTCGGTAGAAACGCTGACGGTGCCACCAGCCAGCTCGATCATCGCGCCGCCGTTGAAGGTATTGGTCGAGTCGATGCCGGCGAAGGAAGGCGCCTGGACCGAGATTGCATACTGCTGGGTTGGCGTGGTCGGGATATTGCTGAAGGTAGAGTTGCTGATGGTGAAGTTCGAGTCCGCGTCGTCTTCCTCGATGCCGTTGTGGCCTGCGCCTACGTGGCTGATGGCTACGTGATCGATAGTCACGCGGGCTGGCTTTACACCTGAACCTTGGATGCATGAGTAGCTAGAACCGCAGTAGTCGAGGTTGGCATAGGCGATCTGCGTGCCGCCCATGGTGCCGCTCCAGAGAACGATGCCGACCCAGTCGCCCGCGCTCGGCGTCGCGTTGGACGAAGTGAAGGTGATTGGGTTGGTGGCAGTGCCAACAGCAACCAGTTTGGCGGCGGTGCTGTAGCCGATCCCGATGCCCACATCCGGATCGAAGCGTAGCGTTGCGCCCGCCTCGATGGTCAAAGTCGCGTTGCCGTTCACGGAGATGTCGTCGGTAATCGTGTAGGGGCTGCACGCCTTGGTTAGCGTCAGGCTGGAATTGACGGCGCCTCCCGTGAAGGCCGGCTTGATCGTGCAAACGGCCGGCGTCGTATCGATGGGCGCCGCGATGTCGACGGGCGCCGCGATGTCGATGGGCGCCGCGATGTCGACGGGCGCCGCGATGTCGATGGGCGTGGGAGCGTCGATCTGGGTCGTGTCGATTACGGTGGGTACATCGGGGATCGCCGTATCCGTGCGAGCCGTGTCGACCGGGAGAGAGGAGAGGTCGGGAGCGCCGCCGGCATCCATCCTCGCGCCGCCCGTGCCGCCTCCGCTGGCATCCGCTTGACCTGTAACGGTGCTTCCGCCACCTCCTCCCGAGCCGCCGGTTCCGCTGTTTCCGTCGCCGCTCCCACAACCAGCGAGGATGAGGGGTGCCGTGAAGAGCGCCAGAGCCAGAACGTGCATGCTTTGCTTGGTCATCGATGAGGTCCTTTCCGTGAACTCTAGATTTCAAAAAGAGCGAGAAGCCGCAGCATTATAGTCGCATTCTGAAAAGTCTGGGCAACTACTGCACAGCCGGCGAATTCCTCCGCGGAGCCATCGCCATTGCCGCTACGCGTCCTCGCTGCCCAAGCCCCCTCCACCTCGTCGCCCTGGCGCGGGATGACCCGGGGCGACAGGGTTTTGCGACGTTTAGATACTCAAATACCACCTTCGAAACGACCTGGAACTCGCATTGATCTACTTAATAATGATGATCTCCCCGCCATGGCTGGTGTTAGTATGCGACCTGGTCGGGAGCGAGGGCAGCGTGGGATGACGGTTCAGGGGCCACGTTCGTTTGTGCATGAACTGGAGGTCTAATCCACGATGAGATTCACCACAAGCAAAGTCGTTCTTGGAGCCGCGCTTTTGCTTGCGCTGGCTTCGACCGATGCTCGGGCCCATTGGTGCGATGACCTGTGGAGCTCGGGCTACGACATCGTGGTTCGCCCGGACAGCGACACTTCGCCCAAACAGCTTTACGTAGAGAATCGCTGGGGGTATCAGCTGACCAACTTCAAGCTGACGGCCACGTCTTCAAGCGGCGGCGCCATCACCCTCACCCCTCCGACGACCCTCAAGGTGGCGAACACCCTCCTTCCGGGCGAGAAGGGTATCTGGAAGATTGCCAGCGGGAGCCCGGCGAAGATCGAGGACATCACATTCGACGTGAGGTTTGGCGATACATCGGGCGCGACTCCCAAGCAGTGGGCGTGCTATCCGGTTCAGGGGGCGAATCCAGTCATGGTCGTGAAGAACGACGGGAGTCTCTTCCCAACCGCCATCTCGGGCATCGACAGTCCCAAGTCCAACACGGCCCGCGGCTGCTCACTGGGCGATGTCGGCTTGGGCACCTCGCTACAAGACCAGACCATCGCGGACTGGGAAGACGAAAACACCGGCCTCGACGCCCTTATGCATATCTATTGTTCGGGCCGTGGCTCGTGGGGCACCGCCGGCCCGGTCGGAAACTACGCCGGCGAAGGCGTGAGCCCGAGCTACTGCAAAGACAGCTCCAGCTATTCCTGCCCGACGACCAAGCCGACGGCCTCCCCGGGCTCGCGCTCCGACTACATGCATCTCTGGGCGGCCGGCGCTCTCGCCATCCGGAAGTCGGCGCTGGGCGCCCGCCTGCCGGTGGTCCGCCAGCGCTTGAAATGCGGGGCGAACGACGGGGACCCGGGCATCGCCGGGTACACCCTCTTCGCGCTCGGGTACTTGGGCGACGACGCGGACGCCAAGTCCTTCTTGCAAACTCAAGCCAGCGCTAGCGGTGACATCGGCACGATCGCCAAAGCGGCGCTCTACCTCATGGGCGACACGACTCAGAAGTCCGCCGTGCAAGCGGGCGTGCAGTCGAGCTCGGTCTGGGTCAAGGTCGCTTGCGCCGGGGCAGTCGGTATCGTGGACAAGGACGACGCCTCGGTGAATTCGGCCATTATCCCTGAGGTCAAGTGGATCGAGCCGGACACACTGGGCGGCACCACCGACGACGGCAAGGGCATGTACGCAGTGCACATTCTTGAGATCGTGGCCTTCGATCGCCGTGGGTGGGTCTTCAAAGGCAATGCCGATGGCCCGGTGACCTTCTATGGGGAGACCGGCGGTGGCACCGGCGGAACCTCCGGCAGCGGTGGCATGTCTGGCACGGGTGGGAGCTCGGGAGGCGGAGGAACCAGCGGCAGCTCCGGCAGCGGTGGCGCAACGGCGGGCGCCGGGGGCTCGCCTGGCTCGGGCGGATCGGCGGGAACTGGCGGAGCCATGGAAAACGGCGGCCAGGGTGCTGGCGGCGCAAAGCCACAAGGCTCCGGAGGCGCGACCGGCTCGGGTGGCGGTGGAGGCAACAGCTCCAGCGTCTCATCTGGCCAGGGCGGGATGGCCAGCGGCGGCGGCGCGACCACGGGCTGCACGTGTGGCCTCGGTGGCCGACCCGACCTACCAGTTCTTTTGTTCCCAACCGCAATTGGGCTGGCGCTCTTGCTCGTGCGTCAGCGAAGGAGGAATCGATGACTCGTCTTGGATCGCTCATTCTCTGCACCACATTGGCCGCTGGACTTGTGGCCTGCGGTAGCAACAACACCACATCCATAAAAAGCGCCCTCGACCTCGCGCCGGTCGACAACACCGTGTCGGGCTGGACCGTCAACAAGGCGGCCAACAAGGGCGGAAGTGCGCAGCCGATGACCGGAGCCACGGCGCAGGACGCTGAAGCCCTGATCGACGGCGCGGCCGCACCGTTCTACAAGGGGTCCTTCACGCCCCAGACGTTCCTCTGGCAGAACTATGTCAACGCAACCTTGCCGGACGCGCCGCCAGACCCCCAAAATAATCCATTGGGAGCCACGCTTGTACTCTACATTCTGCAGATGCCATCCGCGGACCAGGCGAGCGGGCTCTACACGGCCTTGCTGCAGGAATCGGAGTATACCGGCCACGTTTGGCAGCCGACCTCGCCACCCCTGGGCACGGATTCGCGCATCGAGGACACCAACACTGCATGGTGGATCAACTTCCACCAGGATGTGTTTTACGTCGAGGTCATGCTCAGCCCGTCGTTTGGACCGGCACCTGACTACATACCCGGCAACACCGACCTCAAGAACGAAGCCTTGCGCTTCGCCCAGGCAATCGCCTCCAAGATATAGCCGAGCGCGGTGTCCACGGCGCCACCATGAGCCCTGGCCCCTCGCCCCGAGGCTGGCGCGCGCTGGCGCTTGCCGTGATGTTGGGTTCCTGTCGCGGGCGCACGCTGCCGGCGCCGGCCGTCGACTGGAAGCTCGGGCCAGGCGTACCTGCCGAGGCGGCAGCGCTGCTCTTGCTCGACAAAGACGGAATGGCCAAGGTCGTGTGCCTGCCCGGGCCCACACGAGAGCGCCAACTTTTCCCCGGTCTTGCTTTGCGGCGAATCCTGGATGTCGGTTGGAAGCAAGGGCCGATGGTCGCCGGATGGACGGCGGCTTCGGGTCACGCGAATCAAAACTCAGGCGACGATCTCGTGCTGCTGGTACCGCACGCTGGCCCGCGCAAGCTCGCCAGCGGCGTGCGGATTGCGCGCTTTTCACCCGACGGCGCGACCCTTGCGTACGAAGTTGCCCAGCCTGGGAACGGCGGCGCAGGCGTGCTCCTGCCGACGAGCTACGTGTTCGATCTGGCCAGTGGCAACACCACCGATCTCGGCGCGCTCGCGGATCCCTTGTGGGATGCCGATGGTAAGCATTTGTACGCCACCCGCTTGCGAACCGCCGACGATGCGAGCCGGGCACCGGCCGTGCAATGGACCTCGCTGCGTGTCCGCTGGGATCGCGAATCCGGCACCGCAGCCATCGATGGACCCGGCTCGGCTCAGATTCCGGCTCCGGTCGGCGAGGCTGTCGCCTGGTCCGAAAAACAACGAAGCACGGTCGCGTCCGGTCCGTGCGCGATACGCCTGACCCGCTGGGGTGGGATCCCGCATTCCGTCGTGGGGAGGTTCTGCATGGGCATCGCCAATGACCGCGGTGTACGCTGGTCGCCCGACGGGCGGTGGCTCGCCTTCCCTCACCCAGGACCCATACCGGGCCAGCGGGAGCGCGGGGGCTTCTTCGTCGACGTGGTGGGCGTCGAAGGCGGTCGCTATCCGGCGCTGTCCGCGCTGCACGCACAAACCCGCCCGGAGCAGCTTGCCATTGTCACGGAGCCGGGATCGCCGTGGTTCGACTGGTCGCCATCGGGACGTTTCCTCGCGATGCACGACGGTTCGAGCGATTTGCGCGTGTACGATTTCGAAGCGCACGGAATAGCGTCCTTGGGCAAAGGTCAAAGGCCCATGTGGAGCCCAGGCGGCGCTTACCTATTGATTCTGGTAGCCGGCCACGTGGCCGCGATCGACGGAATCCCATCGAGCCAGCGAAGCCAGGATGCCGAAGACTCCGCCTTGAACGCATTCGTGCTTCCCGGGGTCGCGCCCGAGGCACGGATCGACCTCGGCCTGGCGCGGGATGCTCGCTGGTTGCCGGCCCAGGTGTGTAGGCACGGCTCACTCTGACTTGCCACCTAGGCACCTAAAACGTCCCTGAAAGCAGCGGCAGCAAGAACCCGGTTGGGCGCACCGGAGTCTCGGGCATTCCAGTGCGTAGCCTGGGCGGCAATGAGGAGGGGCTGCCGTCACTTGTCGCGGCCGGGGGATGGTACCGTGCCGTTGCCTCGGTCTCCGCCTCGCTTTGGCTGGCCAACTTGACGATCTTGTTGGCTACCAAAGGCATCCGCGCGAGATGATAGCTGAAATCGACGCGAATGGGCAGCTGGACTGGCGACGCTTTTCCATGGCGTAAGGGTGGAATGAAATCGGCACCCGCACTGTCCAGACGTATGGACAGTGCAAGCCTGGCACCCGTGTGGCTCATGTGACCGGCGGCACCGCGACGACGTTGGCAAGCAGGCTGCCCCCCGCGTAGGATATCGGTTCTATGCGTCGCCTAGCCTTACTCCTGGTTGCTTGCGTTTGGGTCGCCGCGCCCTCCTGCGGGCGCACGGACCTCGACACGATGGTTCCTGGCGCTGGTGGAACGACGCTCCTTGGCGGTATGACCGGCACCGGTGGTGCGTTTTCTGCCGGAGGGATAGTCGCCACCGGAGGCCTGGTCTCTGCGTCAGGTGGTGCGGTAGGCAACGGAGATACCCATGCGTCGGGAGGCATAGTCGGCGCTGGTGGTTCAGTCTCGGGTGTTGGCGGCTCACTATCCACCAGTGACCTGGACAGCTGTTCAAGCGATGCCGGCTGTCTCTCGTCGTGCATCTGGATAACAGCCCCGACGAGTTCGAGCCAATGCACCGCCAACTACTGCTGTGGCATGACCTGGCTCAGCCAGAAGAGATGCGACGCCAATCGAGCTGCATGGGCATCGTATTGCCCTAGTCAGTCCCCCACCAGCTTCCTGTGCCCATGCTACGAAACGTGCAAAAATGAGGTATTTGGCTGCTTCGGTGGCCGATGCACTACTTCATGCCCACCTGCCGGGAGTGCTGGCGGCAGCACTGCGTTCCCTCAGGCCAGCGGTGGCAATTCTGGAAACGACGGAGATGGCGGCATTGGAGCGACCGTCGGCTCCTCAAGCAGCGGTGGCGCTCGCGGTACCGGTGGTGGCACTGTGGTCTTGCCTCCTGCCTCCGACGCCTCGGTGACGGCAATCAGTGGACCCTTCACATCGGTCAGCGTTGGCTCAGATTGCGCCTGCGGTGTACGGGTCGATAAGACCATCGCTTGCTGGGTTGTAGGCGGTTATGGCACTTGCGAGCCACCTAGCGGAACGTTCAGCGCCATCTCCCTCGGCTTCAGCGCATCGTGCGGGGTAGAGACCCTCGGAACCATTTCCTGCTGGAATGACGTCACCGACCAGAACGGCCTAGTCGAACCTCCAACCGGGACATTCACCTCGGTAAGCACCGGTGATTCCGTGCTGTGCGGAATCAGAACAGACGGCACCGTTGCCTGTTCGGGTAGCTTCGTGACCGTCGGCGATTCCACACCACCTTCGGACACCTTCACCGCTGTGAGTGTGGGCACTCTCGTCGTCTGCGGGGTGAGGACTGACGGTACTCTTGCCTGCTGGGGACACACCTCCGATGTGAGCCGCCTCCGACGTGCACCTTCGCCTCTATCTCACTCAGCATGCAAGGGGGACCTGCGTGTGGGGTGAGGACGGACGGCACCCTCGTTTGCTGGGACGACCAACTAGCACCACAAACAGGCACGTTCACCTCGGTCAGCGTTGGGGATGTCGAATACTGCGGAGTGAGAACTGACGGAACCCTCGCATGCTGGGGCAGTGCCGACGCGCAGGCCTCACCTCCCACAGGCATAATCCCCACTGCCACATTTACTTCTGTCAGCGTGGGATCTGACAAGGTGTGCGGGTTGGAAACCGGCGGCGATGTCATCTGCTGGGCTCTCAACTTTTCGCCACAACCCTGTCCATTCCCCTGTATGAAGTGACGGCTACCGTCGCCGTGGGCCGTGGCTGGACAGCCGGTCGTGGCGTGGCAACTGCGCTTGACCTGGCCAGGCTCGCATCCTCCTCTCGCTCATCGACTCGACACCATCTACCGACTCAGCGAAAAGGATCTGCTCCTGGATGTCCGGCGCCAACAGCATGAGGTCAAAGATTCACCCAGCATGGCTCGCCTCGCCAGCTAAAAGGCCAATGATATTAACGGCGACGATGTTGCGTACATGTTTGTGCGGAATGTCCGCGCACGCAGCTCGGCGATGAATTTCGGGACGGCAAGGGTGAGCCCCAGGCTAGAACGTGGTCCAGGTTCCAGCGCCCACGTCGACCTTCCATTTCGTCTGGTAGGTCGGCAACGATATCAAACCGTTGTTGAAGATGATCGGTTGAAAGACGTATGTCCCCAGGTAATTCCATTTGCCTGGGGCGGTCGTGTCTTGGGTTCCGTACCAGTGATCCCCTTGGTAGATGTACGTCGTTCCCGAGCTGCCGACGACCGGAATCGCCCACGTCACCTGCGTCATCCATGTCAACTTCCCCTGCGGCGCGATGTATCCGCGGTATGTCCAGGGTCCCGTGATGGAGGGCGCGGTCGAGTAGAAATTGTCGTTTGCGCGCCAACCGGTCTTCGACGATCCCATCCAATAGTACGTGCTGCCGGCTTTGAAGATGGTCGGCGCCTCGATTCCGCCGCTGGTACCGTTGACAGCGCCGTATTGCGTGGTTGACACCCAGCTATGACAGTCGCTCGAAAGCTTATAGACCCAGCCGCTCTCGGTGATCACGTAGGCATTGCTGCCATCGCTGAGAGCGCTCATGTCACTGTGCGCAATCTGCGTGCCGCTCGAATTCTTGAGCGCGCCATTGAAGGAGTAAATGCCGTTCACGGTCGAGGAGGTTGCATACACGACCTCCTTGTCGGCTTGGTACGTGACGTCGGCCGCATGTGCGTACAGGACGAATTCGCCGGTTGCTGGACACTGGACAATGTGGGGCCGTTCACCCTTGCGATTGGGGCCGAGCAAACCGCTCGGCTGTTGCGGAAGGATCATCGCCTCGTACTTCCAGGTTGAAAGATTCTTGGACGAATACATCGTGAAGCCGCGGAAGTTGTTGTCGCTCGACGTGCCCGAGAAGTATTCGCCATGCAGATAAAATGTGTCGCACACCTTGATGATGCCGCCCCCATGGGCGTTGACGAGGTTGCCGGATGTGTCCTTGAGCGTGATTCCAGGCGGATTCGGGGGAGAGAGCGGCTGGACGGTATCGGGATCGACGAACGATCCGATCTGCGCACCGGGCAGGGTACTGCAGCTCGTAAGGCTCGCACGATAGGAGGATGCGGCGCCCTCATCGCCCTTCAACGTGCCCACGCTGTTTCCATCGTCGTCTAAGCCGCAAGCAGAAAGCCCAATCGAGACCGCGATTGACGTCCAAGCTACGATTGACTTCATATTTGCCTTTCCGAGAGAGATTGCCGACCTCCTTCTAGATCTGGCGGCACCCTGGCGGCAAGTGAAACGTGTGATCCTCGATGCAAGCAGGTACCTCTGGTCGTCGGCTGGTTCCAGAGCTTCACGGTTCCGTTGGTTATTCTCGTTCCCATCCCACTGTCGCTCATCGGCATCATTTCCGCCCACTGGGCGATGGGCAGCTTCTTCACCGCGACCAGCATGATTGGCTTCATTGCCGGAGCCGGCATCATCTTACGCAACAGCATCATCCTGGTGGACTTCATCGAGCTGAAGTTACGCGAGGGCATGCCTCTCGCCCTGGCCGTCGAAGAAGCGGACGTTGTCCGATTCCGTCCCATGGTGCTCACCGCAGCCGCGGTCTTGGTCGGCAGCGCGGTCATGCTGGCCGATCCCATTTTCCAGGGGTTGGCCATTGCACTCATGGCCGGCCAAGTAGCAGCGACCTTGCTGTTTCGCCTGGCCGTGCCGTTGCTCTATTGCGTGCTCGCTCGCCGCGGTCGCGCGGCCGAGTTGCAACGTGATGGTTCCCGCTCCGCACCCGCAGGACTTGCCACCATCATCCCCTTGTCTCGAACCGGGAGTACCCCATGACCATCGATCGTATCGTCTTCGCCGTAGCCGGCTCACTCGTGCTTCTGAGCGTGGTCCTTGGAGTGAGGGCGCGATTGCGCCGCAAGGAGAAGCACAGCCATGGGCACCAAGCGCTAGCGTTGCGTGATTTCGGCGGTTAGTCCCCCGTCGCTTCCGCCGCCGTCGGGGGGCGCGAGTTCGACGGTAACGCCGAAGGGGCCTGATTTACCCTCGCAGTCGAGCGCGCCCTCCACAAGGATACTCGTGACCCCGGCGTCCGGCTTGATTCTGAGCTCTTCCGGTTTTCCGGTCGTGAAAGGCAAAAGCGTGCCACCGACGACCGTGTACGAAGTCGGGAGGTGAAGCGAACCCGGATCATAGGACTGGAGGTCCAGGAGAATTATGTGCTCGCCGGCATCCTCGCTCCAGGAAGCATTGACACCGATGTATTCTACCCAGTTGCCAGCGCTTCTCGAGCAGATCGGGGTTGGGACGGGATCGCACGCGGTGTTGGTCAGGGGTGCGGCGGCCACGAGCGCCAGCGGGGTCATGCTGAGCATGTGCTGACGAATGCGTTCGCGTAGCCCGGAGGGCGGCGCGAGCGGCCCGATGCGAACTTGCGCTGGCGAATGCGGCGGTTTGGGAGGGCTGGTCATGGCTGAGGGTTCTCCGCTGTTTGGGACTCGCCGCCCAGTGCCTCGGGGAGCGGCATCGGCAGGACGACCGGGTTCTCGCGCACGCGCCGAACGTCGCAGAGTGAGGCGGCGCTTCCGACCGCGCGGCTCATTTCATCGGCCAGGCATTGGGCATCTGACGCGACTCGGTGGTTCACCTCTCGGCAACGGTGTTCCCGATCGCGCGCGAAGTTCTCGTCGTCACGCACCGGCCGGCCGCTGCGGCAATGGTCGACGATGGCATCGAGAACCTCGGCGGTGTCCAGGGAAAGCGTGCGCGTGATGGCAACCGCGCGTTCGTGCCACTCGTTTTGGTAAAGATCCGGATGAAAGAAGCGACAGGCCTCGACATCGAAGCGCAAGAGCCACAGGCGAACCACGGGAGCATCATCGCCAAAGTTGCGCGCCCCGAGACAATGCATGAAAAGCCGGAATGCCCTTTCGACCTCGGGGCTGCGCAGACGGTAGTCGTGCTGGAGAAAATCGCCGCGGCAGCGACCCTCGCGCGCCATGCGGTCCAGGATCGGCGTTCCGGCATAGAGCTCGACCCGTCCGACGCAAAAGGGATAGTCGGCCACGCTGCGCATGAAGGCGGTATTCCGCGTGATGTCCGCCAGCTCGGTATCCGGATCGAAGAGCAAGATGTTGAAGCAGATGTAAAGCCCAAGCTCGCGGACCACGGCGAGCGCCCCCTGGTTGTGCGTGGGGTCCGATTGCCGGCGCAGCGTGAGCAGGCCGGCAGGGGAATTGGTTTCGAGGCCGACGTACGCACGAATGCAGTGCAGTCGATGCACCAGCGCCGAGAATACCTGACGATCCACGTCGTTGGGCCGCGCCTTGACCACGGTCGCGTACCGGCGCACGCCGCGCGCCTCCAGGGCGTCCGCTAGAGCATGGATGCGCGCCAGGCTGGCCTCTGCCTTGGGCAAGAAGAAGTTGTCATCCTGGAAGACGAAGATCTCGATGCCGCGAGCGCGATGCTGTTCGGCCATCTCCTCGGCGATGTCTTCCACTTCGCGAACGCGAAACCGTCTCCCCTTGCCAGCTGTCTTGTGCCAGGCGGCGATGCAGCAGAAGCTACATTGGCCATAGCATCCGCGGCTGCCGATCAGCGGCATAATGGGATGGCCAAAGCAGCGGGCCGGTTTTCCACGACGGTCAGGCCAGGCAAGGCTGTCGAGCTCTGGCAGGGGCCGGGGAGCGGTCAAGGTGACTTCACTGCCGTGACGGAGCGCCAGACCCGCGACCGTCTCCAGCGGCTGGCCATCCTTGAGCGCGTTGGCGAGTTCGACAATGGTCATCTCGGCTTCGAAACGACAGACACTGTCAAGCTCGTCGAAACTGCGCAGGAGGTCCTGCGCGGCGAAGGTTGCGAAGTGGCCTCCGGCGGTCAGATGACCGGCGTAGCCTTCCTCGCGCAGGGCCATGGCCAGCGCCAGGAAGTCCTGTGCGCGCCACTGAAACGCCAGCGACAGACCCGTCAAGAATGGCTGTCTCTTTCCGCGCAGGATGGCCGCGACGATGCGCGAGAAATCCCGATCGGAGTTGAACGACAGGATCTCCGTGCGATGACCGGCACGGTCGGCGGCGGCGGCCAGGTAGCGCAGGCTGAGGTTCTCCT
>Ga0224559_1001188_pt1 | contig 14754 bp, 12 predicted proteins | sample 714S33034metaG_FD_180676 | JGI IMG/M metagenome (GOLD analysis project Ga0224559, IMG submission 180676) | Peat soil microbial communities from Stordalen Mire, Sweden - 717 S3 30-34 | ecosystem: Environmental > Terrestrial > Soil > Wetlands > Peat | place: Sweden: Norrbotten County, Stordalen... | reverse complement strand
TTCGGCGCCAATTCGGCCTCGACCAGGCGCTTGACCATGGCCGGGTCGAACTTGCCCTTGTAGTTCTTCATGATGTCGCCCTGCACCTTGCCGGCCTGCTTGGCGTCGGTCACCGCCATGCGGCCGATGGCCTCCTTGACCGCAACGCGCACCTCATCCTCGCCGGCCATCTCGGGCAGAAAACGGCCGCATACCTCGATCTCGAAGTCGAGCTGAGGGAGTTTCTCGGCGCCGCGCTCGCCCAGGCCCGCATACTCTTCGCGCGCCTTGCGCAGCTGCTTCTGGTAGGCGGTAATTACGTCGACCCAGAGGGCGTCGTCGAGTTGGCCCTTGAATCCGGAGGCGGTTCTCCGCTCCATGTGCTTGGTCTTGATCATCCGGATGCAGTCCGCGGTGGTGGCATCCTTGCTGCGCATCGCCTCCTTGAGCATGTCTTGAAGCTGGTTTTCGATCGGCATCGCGGTCTCCTATGTCTTCGGGCAGTTTGCATCGACAAAGGCGCCCCGTGAAGAACATTCACACCCTAGACACGTCTTTGCACCACATTCATTCTATCGAGCGGAAGCAATCGCCTAGTAAATCGACAACTTAGGCTAGACTGAGGTTGGCTTTGGTTTTGCTGTAGCAGTGGTAGAAATCGAATGACCTCGAGGTACTTCATGTCACGCACGGCTGCATCGATCGCATTTCTGATGGCTGCAATGTTGCCAACTCTGTCAGGTCGCAGAGCCGAAGCCCAGCCCGCGAACGGGCCAGCCAATGGGCCCGAAGCCTACGTGACCGCGCCTGGCGGCCCGGCGGAGCAGCAATCGCCCGACGGCTACGCCCAGCCCACGGGTATGGAACAGGCAGGCGGCGAACAGGAGGGCCCGCCCCCGCCCATTCCGCCCTTCGTCGACGCTCCGCCGGTGCAGGCCGCTGGCGGCGGCTATTGCTTCGAGGGTCCGCACCCGGTCGATAGTCGGGTCGAACCGGGCGTCACCTGGGACAGCACACCAGGACGGCATATGCATGGCTATCCGCCTTTCGACCTGCGCCTGTTCAGCTTCGAGAACGGTTGCTACTACTTCATCGGCGACCCGACCGACTTCGGCTACGTTGGCGATACCTACAGCTACTACGGCGCGCACCCCATTCTGGGTGTCTACGGCGGCGGCTGGTGCTTCATGATCGGCCCGCACCGGCACTCCTGGCGGCCGTGGTCGCCGCTCTTCGCCACCGTTGGCCCGTGGTTCTACTGGGAGGGGCCATACGATCCCTTCTTCTGGACCTACTGGCCGTTCTATCACTTCTACTACCGGAACCACTATCCGATGTACTACGCGCGCGGCGCCTTCTTCCGCGGCCATACGGTGGCACCCAGGATCCTTTCGGTTCCCCGCCCGATGCGCGCAGGCACGGCCTGGCATGGAGCTGGCGGCAACTTCCGTGCGGCCCCGATGGGCCCGCGAGGATCTGGCCCCGCACCGGGAATGTATCGGGCCGCGCCCTCGGCACCGCACGCGCCCGGCCCCGCGCCAGGCATGTACCGGGCAGCGCCGACGGCCCCCCGCAGTGCTCCTGCGCCAAGTGGAGGAGTCGCGCCTCACAACAACTACGCGCCAGCACCGCATGTGGGTGGCGGTGGCGGCGCGCACTTTGGCGGCGGCCACTTCGGCGGACGCGGCAGGCGATAGCCAGTCTGCAAGTCGGGCAGAACAAGGTAGTATTCGCGGACACCGATGTTGTCGCATGTTTTCGTGCCCGCGCGAAGGTTCTGGCTGGCATTCATTGCGCTGGTCTGGTTGGCTGGCTCGGCCCAGTTCGCGAGTGCCGCTCCCAAACGAGGCAAGACTCACGCGAAGGGCAAGTCGTCCAAGGCCAGCGCCAAGACTTCGGCCAAGGGCAAAGCCAAGGCCGAAGCCGAGATGGCCGCCCTCGCTGCTGCCAAGGTCGCCGTCTTCGCCTTTGACGGGGAAGATCCCTACTCCATTCGCGCGCACGTCATCAAGGCGCTCACGGACCGAGGCATGCGGGTGGAAGCCGGCCTGCGCTCGCCCGACACCGCAGAACAGTTCCGCGACATGGGCGCCGCCCTTGAGTTGGCCGTGTACATTCATGGACGCATCAAGGAAACGACCCAAGACCACGCCACCGCGACCCTCGTGGTGCGTAGCGCGGTCACCGGAAGGAGGACCGCCACCGCGACGTTCAACGGCTATCGGCGCGGGCTCCCCTTCGACGTGGAAGAGCAGCTATGGGATCGCGTTGGCAGAGCCGTGACCCAAGCTTGCCTGGAAGCCGCCAAGCCCGGCGCCCGCCACCACAACGCGCCCATGCGCATTGAGGCCGGAACGCCGCTTTGAAATGGGAACCCTGGGAGGGTTCGCTTCGCCCTCGGCACCTCCGCCACACCCAACCCACCCCTCGCTGCGCTCGGCCTCGCCAAACCCTCCCGCGCTCTGGCTACAAATCCAGATCCGCCTGCGCCGCTCGCTCCATGATGAAGTTGAAGCGGGCTTCGACGTCCTTGCCCATGAGGTCGTTGAGGATGCGATCGGCCTCGGCAAAGTCGGTGACGCTGACACGCAACAGGCGCCGCGAATTCGGGTCCAGCGTGGTTCGCTTGAGCTCCTCGGGCTGCATTTCGCCCAGGCCCTTGAAGCGCATGATGTCGGGGTGCGCGTTCTTGGGCAAGGTGGCGACGATGCGCTCGCGGTCGGCCTCGTCGAGGGCCCAAAAGGTTTCCTTGCCGTGGTCGATGCGAAAGAGCGGCGGCTGCGCCAAGTAGACGTGTCCCTGCTCGATGAGCGGGCGTAGGTGGCGATAGAAGAAGGTCAGGAGCAGCGTCGCGATGTGGTGGCCGTCGGAATCGGCGTCCATCAGGAAGATGACCTTGTGGTAGCGCAGGCGCTCGATGGTGAAGGCCTCGCCCACGCCGCAGCCGAGCGCCGACACCACGTCCTGCAATTCCTTGTTGGACAACACCTTCTGCAACGACGCCTGTTCGGCGTTGAGCACCTTGCCACGCAAGGGAAGAACGGCCTGCCAGCGACGTTCGCGGCCTTGCTTGGCCGAGCCGCCGGCGGAATCGCCCTCGACGATGAAGAGTTCGCTCTTGCTCGGATCGGTGGATGAGCAATCGGCCAGCTTGCCCGGCAGGTTCAGACGGTGCGAGATGGCGGTCTTGCGCGACACCGCCTGCGAAGCTGCGCGCGACGCCTCACGCGCCTTGGCCGCCAGCACGATGCGCTCGACGATGGTCGCGCCCGAGGTGCGATTTTCGAGCAAGAAGGTTTCGAGCGCCGGCCGAATGGCTGAATCGACCAGCTGCGCGGCCTCGGGATTGCCCAGCCGCTCCTTGGTCTGCCCCTGGAACTGCGGCTCGTGCAAATAGATCGACAACACGCCGACGATGCCTTCGCGGATATCTTCGGCGGTGAGGTTCAAGCCCTTGGGCGCCAGGCCCGCAGCGTCGATGAACGAGCGCACGGCCTTGACGATGGCTTGCCGGAAACCCTGTTCGTGCGATCCACCCTGCGTGGTGGGAATGCCGTTGACATACGAGCGCAGGGTTTCTTCGTGTGATTCCGTCCACTGCAAAGCGGTCTCGATTCGCACGCCGTCCTCGCGCTGAACGCCGTCTTCGCGCTGATAGTAGAATGGCTGCGGCGTGGTCGGCGCCTTGCCGCGATCGGTGACGATCTTGGCCAGGAAATCAGAGATGCCGCCCTCGTGTTGCAAGACCTCGGACATCCCCGCGGCTTCGTCGCGAAAGGTGATCTTGAGGCCCTTGTGCAAGAAAGTCTTGGTTTCCAGCCGGAAACGAATGGTCTCGTCCGAGAAATCCAGCTTGCCGAAGATCTGCGGATCGGGCCGGAAGAAAATCGACGTGCCCGTGCCGCGGGCCGCGCCGATCTTGGCGAGCTTGCTGACGACTTCGCCACGCGCGTAGCGCTGTTCCCACTCGTGCCCGTCGCGCTTCACGCGCGCCACCATTTCCTCGGACAAGGCATTCACCACCGACGAACCCACGCCGTGCAAACCGCCCGAATACTGGTACTGGCCCGACGAGAACTTGCCGCCCGCGTGCAGCACGGTGAGCACCAATTCGAGGGCCGACTTCTTGAATTCCTTCTTGATGTCGACCGGAATCCCGCGGCCGTTGTCGACGACCGTGACCGAGCGATGATCCTTGTGCAAGGTCACTTCGATATGGGTGGCGTAGCCGTTGATCACCTCGTCGACGCTGTTGTCGACGATTTCCCAAAGCAGGTGGTGGTAGCCCTTGGTGTCGGTGCCGCCGATGTACATGCCGGGCCGCCGGCGCACCGGTTCGAGGCCCTTCAAGACCGTGATGTGGTCCGCGTTGTAGGACGCGTCGGGTGGAGTCATCTCAATTCACCAATTTGGGCTGTTCGGCCGACGTCTCGACCGGAACGTGCACGCGCACGACCCGCGCCTTGCGGGCCAGTACATGGCCTCGGCCGCCGCGCGCGCTGACATGGTAGCGGCCCGGGCCGATGGCGATCTTCTTGCCGCTCTCCAGCTCGGCGACAAGAACTTCTTCGTCCTTGGCCTTGCCGAGAGCGAAGCCGACAACCTCGTCGTCGTCCCCGACCTTTATCATGGTCACCCCGCGGCCGGGATTCGCGAGTTCCGCGGCCTCGTCGGCGGCGCACACCAAGGCGCGCGCTTCGGCCGTGACCACGCACAGAATATCCTTGGGCGCAACTGGCAGCACGCCGACCACTTCGTCGCCCTCGGCGGGCTTGGCGAAGCGCCGGCCGGCCCGCGTGGACAGCTCGCGGTGCGGATCGAGATTGAAGCGGAAGCCGAAACCCTTGCGCGTGAGCGCGATGGCCAAGGTCCCCGCCGGCACCGCCGAAGGACCGTTGCCCGAAGTGACCAGCCCGGCGACCACGCGCTCGCCGTCGCGGAAGTTGAGCAGCTTTTGCACCGGCTCGCCGTAGCCGGTCGAGGCCGGCACGTCGTTGATGCGAATCACGTAGCAACTGCCAAGGTTGGAGAATATGGCCAATGCGTCCTTGGTTCCACCGCGCAGGGCGGCCAGCACGGCGTCGCCCTCGCGCAGGCGCGTGGCCGAGAGATCCTTGATTTCACGGACGCGCTTAAGCCAGCCGTCACGCGACAAGATGACGGTGACTTCCTCGTCGAGAATGAAGTCCTCGGCGACGAACTCGACGTCGTCGGCCCCGGCCCCGCCGATCTTGGTGCGGCGCTTGTCGGCGAACTTCTCGCCAATCTCCTGCAGCTCGCCGCGGATGACTTTGCGCAGTTTGCGCTCGTCCTTGAGGATGGCCTCGATTTCCTTGGCGCGCGCCCGCTTGGCCGTCAGTTCCTCGACGATGAGCTGGATTTCCAAGCGCGCCAGTTTGTAGAGCTTAAGTTCGAGAATCGCATCGGTCTGCTCGTCGTCGAGGGCGAAGCGCTTCATCAACTTGGCGGCGGCGTCGGCCTTGCCATCCGATTTGCGAATGATGCGGATGACTTCGTCGAGGACATCGAAGACGATTTCGAAGCCCTGCAGGATGTGGATGCGTTTCTTGAGCGCGTCGAGCTCGAACTCGAAACGCCGGGTGACCACCTCCACGCGAAAATCGAGAAACTCGCTCAGGATCGACCGCAGGTTGAGCCGCATGGGCCCGGCGACCTCGCGGTTCTGCGTGGGCACCAGGCACGTCATGTTGACGTGGAAGGAGAGCTCCAGCGGCGTGTGCTTGTAGAGGTACGCCATGACCAGCGCCGGATCGGCGCCGGGCTTCAGTTCGAGCACGATGCGCACCTCGGCCGTGGATTCATCGCGCACGTCGACCAGCATGGGCAGCTTCTTGCCCACGATGACCTCGGCGATGCGTTCCACCAAGTCCGCCTTGCTAACGTTGTAGGGAATCGAGGTGAGGACGATGAGCGGCCCGCCGCGCTTGGCTTCCTCGTTCTTCCACTCGCCGCGCAGGTGGATGGGCCCCTGCCCGGTTTCGTAGATGTCGCGCAGCTCTTTCTTGGAGTTGGTGCACAGGCCGCCCGTCGGAAAATCCGGCCCCTTGATGTACTTGAGCAGCTCCTTGCCTTCGAGCTTGGGATCGTCGAGCAACGCGATGGCGGCCTGGCAGACCTCGGACAGGTTGTGCGGCGGAATGTTGGTCGCCATGCCGACCGCGATGCCGGCGCAGCCATTGGCCAGAAGCTGCGGCACGCGCGCCGGGAGAACGATCGGCTCCTCGACGGTGCCGTCGTAGTTGGGCCGAAAGTCTACCGTGCCTTCCTTGATTTCGCCGAGCAGCTCCATCGCTAGTGGCGCCATGCGCGCCTCGGTGTAGCGGTAGGCGGCGGGCATGTCGCCGTCGAGCGAACCGAAGTTGCCGTGGCCGTCGACCAAGCGGTAGCGCAGCGAAAAGTCCTGCGCCATGCGCACCATGGCGTCGTAGCAGGCGGTGTCGCCGTGCGGGTGGTACTTGCCGATGACCGTGCCCACGATGTTCGCGCACTTGCGAAACCTGGCGTCGGGATAGAGGTGCAAGTCGTTGTGCATGGCGTACAAAATCCGCCGCTGCACCGGCTTGAGACCGTCGCGCACGTCCGGCAACGCGCGCGCGGTGATGACGCTGACCGCGTAGTTCAGGTAGCGTCGCTGGGCCTCTTCGACCAACGACGCCTCGGCCGGCTCGGTGGGCCCCCCGCCGCCCCCGCCGCCCTCGCCACCGCCACCGCGCCCACCGCCGCCCTTGCCACGCTTGCCTGGCGCTGACGGCGCCTTGTCATTTTCATCGAGAAGATCGAGCTGTTTTGCGGACATGGTACTTCGGAAAGCACCGGCTTTCCCCGCCCTCAAGCTACGGGAGCCGGGGCGAGAGATCAAGAAACCAGCAGCGCCATCGCCTCTCGCCAGCGGGGCGAGACCCCGGCGAAGCTAGCTTTCCGGGTCTTTTCGCTTGAACCCGCGTGGCGGCTGCCGATCACGCGCGTCGGGGTTCGAGTGCGAGTAGTCGATCCAGCGGTAGCTCGGCAGCGGCCTGACGTCGACGTGAACGAACCCCACGTTCGGATACCAGCCCACGCCCATGCCGCCGGCATCGAGCGATTCGGCGTAGGCTCGAATCGTGCGCGGGTCGATGCCGGCAATGCGGATGTCGGCGGCCGAGCCATGGAAATGGTTGCTGGTAGTGCGGCGCTGGAAGCGATAACCCGAAAGCAATTCGATGCGCTTGCCGCCAAAGTGATCGTAGATGTGCGAGAGCACCGTGATGAGGCGGGTGTCGATGTCATGTTCAAGACCGCTGCGCCGGCACTTGAAAATGTGGCTGATCTCGGCCAGCGCCTGCACATTGAAAGAACCGTCCGGGTTGTAGATGTTGACCTTGGTCTCAGTGTTGTACGAGAGAGAGTAGATGTGCAGATTGCCCGAGGGCGGCGTTGGCGTACGAGCCAGCAGTTCCTTGTCTGGTACCGGCCAACCAGTCATCTTGCCGGATCGTTTGCCCCGATGCTTGCTCAGGCGCCTTTGCGAGTGCGCTTCGCTCGCCGGCCTGGAAGAACCTTTGCCGGCGGCTGAACTCGGCCAGCCTGGCGCACCTTTCTCGGCAGCAGGCCAGCCCGAGCCTGTGTCCTTAGACGCCGGCCACCCCGGGGCGCTACCTTCGGCCCCCGCGGCCTGCGTGCTGACCGCGATGGCCAGCAGCATCAAGAACAACCGCTGCATGTCTGCCTAGAGTTAACTGGGATTGCATACCTGTCAACTCGCTATTCGGCTTTTGTTGCTGGGGCGGCGGGCGCCGACGCCAGGTGGAGGAGATCGATCCCGAGCGTCTTGGCCACGTTGAAGATGCGATCGTCCCGATAAAACTCGCCGTAGACCACGCGACGGATCCCCGCATTGGCGATCTGCTTGAAACAGTGCCAGCAGGGGCTGGCCGTGACGTACAGGGTGCCGCCATCGATCATCACGCCGTTCTTCGCGGCCTGCAAAATGGCGTTGCTTTCGGCGTGAATGGTAGCCACGCAGTGATCGTTCTCCATCATGTGGCCGACCTCGGTGCAATGGGGCATGCCGCGAATCGAGCCATTGTAGCCCGTGGACAGGATGGTCTTTTCGCGCACGATAACCGCGCCCACGAATTTGCGCGGGCAAGTCGAACGCGACGCCACCACGTTCGCGATGTTCATGAAGTACTCGTCCCAGGAAGCTCTCTCGGCCATGCCGATTTGTACCAAGAAACCAAGGCCCGCGCCCCGGCTATCCTACGGGGGACTGGCTCGCTCTCGCTCGCAGTCCCACCGGTCCCCCGTCGCTTCGCCCAGCAAAGCTGGGCTACGCTCGCCCCAAGCGCACCGGCATTGAATTCTGCCTCGGGCGAGCGCAATCTCGGAACCACCCATGAACCGCCTTTGTCTCAGCACCCCGATGGTTCTGGCGAGCATGCTCGCCGCCAGCACCGCCTGCTCGCACATCAATTCCGCGCCCTTCCCGCTCTACCCGCCGCCCGTGCGCGCCACCGACCAAGTGGCCGTGCTCAGCGGACCGGTGGCGACGGTGGACGGCGTCGATGTACCGTCGCAACCATCGTTCGCTCTTCTGCCTGGCTGCCACGTCGTCGTGCTGAAGTCGAAAATTGGGCAAGGCACCGACGACGGGGCCTGGTCCGCCGACCTCAAGCGTACGGTTTACGCCTTCCAGATGAAAGCCGGGAACATTTACGTCATCGAGGTGCATCTACAGCCCGGCGGTAGCGCATCCGTCGGCAACGGCAACGTCGGCGGGGTCAAGATTGCCGCGGTCGAGCGGGACGCAAACGGACACGCCATCGGGAAGCTCTCGCCTACGCGCAACCGGGCCGAAATCGAGGCCTGCCAGGCTGGGCCCGCGCCGACAACGCCGTAGGAAGGTCTTCTCAGGCGCGGCTCGGTAGCAAGTACCAGCGGTCGGCCTCGGTATCGATGTCTTGAATCCCCTCTTGCGGTTGGAGCGGGATATGGCCAAGCGTCGCAGGGCCGTCGGTGGGAAACTCCAGCTCGGGAAACTCGACCTGGCAAGGCGGGTCGGTGTGAACGACCAACAAAGGCAAATCGGTAGTCGAGCCCAAGAGCTTGTGTTTGATGCGATAGGCGCTCCGATCCGCGGAAAGCTCGGAGCGGTGGACCACGCAATGCGAGGCCCCCCAAGCCAAATGCACGGTGGGCAGGCGCTCGGCTGGACGGTGAACCAGAACGTATACATCGGCCTGAATCCCCTTGGGATAGCGTTTGACCGACAAGGCGCCCCACTGTGCGGTCTTGCCCTCGGTCCTGACCAGGTTGTACGCAAGCACGTTGCCGGCTTGTTTGGCCAGATCGATCATGCCGATCTGTTCGAACCCGTATTCCTCGTCCAGCCCCTCGGTCAAGGCCGCGTCGACGGCGGCCTTGGTCACCCATACCATGCCGGGAACCACGGCAGGCTCCAGGCGCGAACAGGTCACGATGGTCTTGCCGAAAGCGTCGGGAGCGTCGTTGAAGGGGCTCTTCTCGATGAGCTCGATGTCGCCGTAGTGAACCGCGATGCGCGCCTGAAAGGGCCACAGCCCGTACTCCTTCTGGCGTTCGCGGCCAGCGCGGGTGTTGAAGTGGTTGTGGATGCGCCAGGCGTGTTCGAGGGCCTTCTTGATGTTGCCGGGATAGACCAGGAGCACGCCGTCGCCCACGGGCTTGACCACGCAGCGGCCGGCCGCCGCCTCGCCCAGGCTTTTGCGCAAATCCTCGCGAATGGATTGCCCCAGCCTGCCCATGAGGTGGTCGAACTTCAAGAGCCACTCGTGCTGATCGGCGAGCGAAGCATAGCGCTCGACATCGGCGCACACGACCGCCGCGGGTTCTAGTCTGGAGTCGATGTCTCGAATATCGAGAGTCATGGGTCTTTCGGGGCGGAATAGTAGCCCCGCCTCGGCCACCTGCAAGGTACACGTTGCGGAAGCCTGCGCGCATGGCCCTGTTATACTCCCGCGGGCCGATGGCCAGCGCCGCCGCACAGCTCCCGCTTTCCGCCGACCGCGGCAAGGTAGGAGCGCGCGAGTGGCTCGCCCTCGTGCTGGCCGCGGCGGCTCTGCTGGGGTTGACCTATCTTGTCCCGCCCAACGTCTTCTCCTCCATCGATTGGCTGCGCATCCATGTCTACTACAAGGAATGCCTGGCTGCGGCCCTACGCCACGGCCGGCTTCCCTTCTGGAATCCCTACGTAGCGCTCGGACGACCCTTCCTGGCGGATGTGGACTCAGTGGCGTTCTACCCGCCAAGTCTCGCCTACATCTTCCTCGACGTGCACACAGCCTGTGCCCTCGGCATCGGCCTCCATCTCCTGCTCGGGCTCTATGGCTCGCTCAAGCTGGCGCGCGCGCTGGCCATTTCACGCTGGGCAAGCTGGGCCGTGGCGCTGGTCTTCATGTCGAGCGCGCCCATCGTCGGCTCGTTTTCCTCGGGCCTCATCAACTACGGGGCGTCGCTCTGCTACATCCCGCTGGTGTTTTACCTCTGCGTGCGCCTGCAAACCGCGCGATCGCTTCGCCTCGTGGCCGTGCTCGGCCTTGCGCTCGGCCTACAACTTCTGGCCGGCCACCCGCAGGCCTCGTGGCTGACGTATTTGGGAGCGGGTTTTTTTCTCGCTGGGCGCAGAGTCCAAAGCCCCTTGTGGCCATCGCTCAAGCTGCTTGCAGTTGAGCTTTGCGCATTGGGTGTGGCGATCATCGCGGCCTCGGGCATGGCGGCGGTCGTTCTGTTGCCCCTGGCGGAGTTGGCTGGGCAAAGCAATCGCCAGGCTCCCTCGCTGGCCTTCGCCGGCTCCTACGCCATGACGAGGTGGTCGTGGATGACCTTGTCCATGCCCAACGATCCCCACGCCCCGCAACAGGCGAACGCCCAGATCTATGCCGGCATTCTGGTTTTTCTCGCGGCTCCGGCCGTGCTCCTGCGCTGGCGCGAACGCAATGTGCGCGCGCTCGCGCTTCTCGTCGGCGTGGCGGCACTCCTGGCGGCCGGCAATGCGACGCCCGTGTTTCATGTCTTCTACGAAGTCATTCCAGGGCTTCGCCACTTTCGCATCCCCTCGCGCGCGACCGTGCTCATCACGCTCGGACTGGTGCTCGCGGCGGGAACGTTCTTCTCCAGCCCGCCTACCAAGCGCCTGCCCTGGATTCCCATCGTCGCCAGCGTGGTTGCCTTGTGGGTCGTCTTGGCCTACACCCGCGACATCGTGGTGTACCGCGGAGCGAGCCACGTCTCGTGCGCCCATGCTCTGGTCGCCTGGTACGGCCCACTCGTCGCCACCGCGACCTTGTTGATCTTGGCCTGGTCGCGACGCGACCGTCTCCGCTTTCCGCACGCATCCGTCCTCCTGGCCTTTACCCTCGGCGTGCTCACCACGGCCGATCTCGCTGCCGCCGCGGACAAGCTGCGCGTGCAGAACCGCGAGTATTCGAGCGCGGAGGCCGAGGAGAATTCCGAAAAAGCATTCCGTGACAAGGGATTGTTCACGCCCGACTCTGTGCCGCCGCGCATCGCCGCGCCCTTTCTGTTCCACGAGAACGCGGGCATGCGCCACGGCTGGAGCACGTGGGTCGGCTACACGTCGATGACCCTGGGCCGCGTCTGGGAGTACATCCACACCAACGTCGGGCTGCCTATTTCCACCGACCAAGTCGCGTATCCCGACGGAGAAATCCTCGAACGCGGGCCGTTCGCCTATGATTCCATGGCGCTCAAGCTGGGCAGCGAACCCAAGACCCATCGCCTCGTCCTGCGCGCCAAGCCGGACCCGCGCGCGTACCTGGCGCCAGCCGCGGTTTCCGTCGCAAACCACCACGAAGCCTCGCAGCGCATGCGCGAAGGACATCCCTTCCACACCATCGCGCTCGTCGAAGGTCCCGCGCCGCCCGGCATTCTCGCGCGTGCGCCCGCCACGCCCTTCGACGGCAAGGCGGACATCGTCCACTTCGAGCCCGAGCGCATTTCCATGCACGTCCACAGTTCCAAGCCCGCCATCCTCGTTCTCGCCGAGGCTTGGTATCCCAACTGGCAAGCCACCGTCAACGGCCGGCCGACGGACTGTTTCCCCGCCAATGCTTGGATGCGCGCCACACTGGTTCCCGCTGGAAGCAGCGACGTGGTTTTCACCTACCGCCCGACCACCTTCTCGCTCGGCGCCGGGATTTCGCTGGCCAGCTTCGCGATCCTATTGCTTGGCCTGTGGTTGCGCCGCCGCGCCACCGTGGTTGCCGCTCCGGCTACCCCAGCCGGCAGCGCGTTTTGATATCCGTCGTCACGCGGGCCAGCCCATCGTCGTCGATGCCGAGCAGCGAGCGTCCCACCATGACCAGGGCGTCGTTGTCGTCGGACACGACGTTGCCGACGTAGATCCCGAGCTGCTTGGCGAGCGCGTTGGCAAAATGGACGGCGTTCGAGATGGACTGTCGGTTGGCCACGTCGTAGTCCGAGAACTGCACCACCACGTTCTGGATCTCCTCGATGAACTGCCATTTCTTGGAGAGATCCACGGCAATCTTCCGATGCGTCCGCTCGACCACGCCAACCCAGGTTTCTCCGTCGATCCACAACTTGGGGTTGCGCTGTACGATTTGCGCCTCGGCCTCGAGCAACATGGTGGCGACCACGGGTTTGCCGATGTCGTGCAGAAGCCCCGCCACGAAGCACACCTCGGGCTCCTCGACACCCGCGAGAATTCCGATGTTCTGGGCCATGATGGCCACCGCGCGCGCATGGTCCCACAAAAGGCGAGCGGACTCTGCCGTCTTGGGATCGCGCGATTCCACCACCCGATGCGCCGACGTCTCGGCCAGAAGGCCACGAATCTTCTGCGCCCCCAGCTTGGTCACCACCTGCTCGATGCTCCGGCAGCCGGCACTGGCGCCTTGGCGCATGCCAAGGGCGGCAAGGATGGGATCCAGCTCCAACATGGCGGCAAGATCCTTAGGACTCGCGTCCGCGCGGCGAACCACGTCGTTGGCCTTGGCGGCAATGGCTGGCAGCAGCGGCAGCGTCAGGCTATCCTGCGCGATGCGGTTCTCGAGAATGAGTTCTAGCTGCTCGGCCAGTTTCATGGGGAGGGTTTCGCCTTGCATCGCCTGGCCGCGCACAAGCCAGGTGTCCGGCGCGCAGCGAGCCATGCTCGCGATCGAGAATATGCGAATCCTTTGAACTGTAGATGCGTCAGATTCGCGTGTGATCTTGAGGGGGAGAGTCAGGTATCGCGCCAGGAGGGCAGGCGTACCTTTCGCACGTCGATGCCACGGCCCATGATGGGCTCGCCTTGGGCGGCGAACCAGCTTGGGTCGTCGGTGGTCGCGAATCGACGAGCAGCGCCGCGCGCCAATCGCCGCTCCATTTCCGGATGGCGGTAGAGCCAATCCTCAAGGCGCTCGGCCACCAAATCGCCCTGAGCAATAACATCGGTCGCTTTCGGAACAATGGCGCGAATGCCGGCTTCGAGGAGCGGATAGTGCGTGCAGCCGAGCAGCAAGCGCGTGGGCGGGTCGACCCGCGCAAAGAGTGGGTCTAGGTACCTGTGCAGGAAGTACTCAACGCCTGGCCCCGAAGTCTCGCCCGCCTCGACCAGCGGCACCCACAACGGGCACGCCTGCTGAATCAACCGCAGCCGCGGAGCCAGCTTCGCCAGTTCGAGCGCGTAGGAGCCGGAAGCAACCGTGCCGACGGTGCCGAGCACCGCCACCGTTCCCGTGGCCAGCGAAGGCTCCGTCACTCCAGGAATCGCGCCAGGCGGAAGTCCGGCTAGGGCTTCCGCGGACGGCCTGACCACGCCGAGGATGTGCCGATCTGGGCGATGTGCTGGCAGGTGGCGCTGCTGCAAGGTGCGCAGCGCCTGCGCGGAGGCGGTATTGCAAGCAAGCAGTACCAGCGGGCAGCCGGCCTCGAAAAGAAACTCGACCGCCTCGCGGGTGAAATCGTGAACGACTTGCAGGCTGCGATCGCCGTACGGGGCACGCGCGCTATCGCCAAGGTAGAAGTAGTCGTATTGCGGCAGACGCGCCACCAAGGACCTGAGCACGGTCAGGCCGCCAAAACCGGAGTCGAAAACGCCAATCACGCGAAGTCGACCTCTACCATGAAACGAAGGCAGCGGCTTTGGGCCGAATCTTCCACTTCAATGTTCATGCAAATGTGTACGTGGGTGCCAATGATCGCGTTGGCCGCGAACACCTGTGCCGCTACCCGGCCAGGCCGCCCATCGCGAACGACCGTCTGCAAGAACTTCCCGACGGTCGGCTTGCCCTTCGGCAAAGTCCCCCCTGCCCAGCCGTCCCCCGCACTGTCCTCCAGAAGGTCGAAAGCGAGTGTCCGCCTCAGTCTTCAGAACGGCGGCAGCTCCAGGTCGCCCCAGCAGGCGGTGGTGCCGTCGGCACGCAGGGCGCAAGCCTGATTGGTGCCCGCGGCTATCTGGACGAAGGTGCCCGTGCGGGGCGTGACGCCGGGCCAGTTGCTCTTGCCCCAGCAGGTGACGGTTCCATCGATGCGCAGGCCGCAGGAAAAGTCGGCCCCCGACGCTGTCTGCGTGAACGTGCCGGTGGGCGACGCGCACTGCCCGAGGGCGTTGCTGCCCCAGCAGACGACGGACCCCTCGGAACGCACCCCGTACTGTCCGAAAACTTGTCGGCGAGCCTCATGCGGCCTCGCGGGAGTAGTAGTTCAGCATGCCCCCAAGGCGTGAACGACGAACAACCCTGCCAGCGACGCCGTTGTCATTCGTCGGACCCA
>Ga0224559_1001186_pt1 | contig 14775 bp, 8 predicted proteins | sample 714S33034metaG_FD_180676 | JGI IMG/M metagenome (GOLD analysis project Ga0224559, IMG submission 180676) | Peat soil microbial communities from Stordalen Mire, Sweden - 717 S3 30-34 | ecosystem: Environmental > Terrestrial > Soil > Wetlands > Peat | place: Sweden: Norrbotten County, Stordalen... | reverse complement strand
GGTTGGCTTCCGGCAGCTACGGTGTCCACATTCGCCAGAGCGCCGGTTGAGGCGTTAATGGCATAGGCCGAGACGTTGTTGAGCAAAGCATTTGCTACATAGGCGAATTGGCTTGCGGGGTCGACAGCCACAGAGTACGGGCCGCTTCCCGTCGCAGCCACATACGGACTACCTGTCACTGCCGTCAATGCGCCGTTGGCGTTGATGGTGAAAGCCGAGACACTGTTACCTGTAAAATTCGCCACGTAGGCAAATTTTGGCGTGTAAGTCACCGCTGCCGTGCCCTTGGTCATGGCTATTGAGGTGGCGCCGGGACGACCTGCTATTGTAGGCAGAGCGGTGAGCGCGCCAGAGCTTGCGTTGATTGAATAAGCTGAAATGGTATTGGAGGAGTAATTTGCCACGTAGGCGAATTTGCCGGAGGGGTCGATAGAAACGAATTGCGGGCCTGTTCCCGCCGTAAAGTTATTGGCACTGATTGAGGTTGTAGTGCTGCACCCGGCGCTGCAAGCAACCTGAGTAAGCGCCCCGGTATTGGCGTTGATGGTGTATGCCGAAACATCGTTGGAATTGTCATTGGCCACGTAGACAAATTTCCCGGAGGGGTCGATGGTGACGCCCCATGGAGAGACACCCGTTACAAAGTTCTTGCTGTTGACTGTACTGCACCCGGCACTGCAAGCAACTTGAGTAAGAGTTCCGGTGCTGGCGTTGATGGTGTATGCCGAGATGTCGTTGGAGGCATAATTCGTCGCATAGACGAACCGCCCTGTAGGGTCAATAGTGATGAACTGAGGACCGGTTCCCGCCGTAAAGTTATTAGTGTTGCCCGTGGTGCTGCACCCGGCACCGCATGCTACCTGAGTAAGCGCACCGGAGCTGGCGTTGATAGTGTATGCCGAGATGTCGTTGGAATTTGGATTCGCCACGTAAGCAAATTTACCGGAAGGATCGATAGCGATAGACCAGGGTGAGGTACCCGCTGCCGATGAACTATTAAGAGTCAGTTGCCCCGTGGTGGGGTTGATGATGTATTGCGAGACGGTATTGCCGCCTGTCCCATTAAAGCCGTTTGTCACGTAGGCAAACTTGCCGGTGGGGTCGACAGTAACGGAAGAGGGAGAGATACCCGCCGCGAAGTTCGTGGCAATGGTCGCACCACACCCGGTAACGCAGTTAATCGGCGTAAGCGTTCCAGTGCCGGCATTGACGGTGAATGCCGAGACATCGTTGGAAAGTTGATTTGCCACGTAAGCAAACTTGCCTGAAGGATCGACGGTAACCGATTGGGGATTTTTCCCCGCCACGACATAGCCATTGTTGCGCAACTGGCCTGTGGCGGCGTTTACTGTATACATTGAAACAGTGCTGTCCATGTAATTTGCAACATAAGCAAAGCGCGGAACGATGGTGGGCGCTGCTGTAGTTGTAGTGGCAGTTGTACTGCCACCGCCGCCCCCACTACATGCGGCGAGTAATAGCACCGACAACGTCAGGGCGCTACGTATTAATTTAGTGATGGTGGTGTTCATTTGTAATCCCGTTCTGTTGTTTGCATCACATTCATTTTTTCGATTTATCCTAAAGGTGGGCACAAAAACTTGCCCACCCTGCGTAACTTCAAAAAACCAACTTCAAAATCAAAACCAAATTCAAACCCAAGAAAACCTAAACCCAAAAAATCAAAAATCAAGTTTAAAAGGCCAAGGCTCTAGCGTACACACGTCACGTAGTCGCCGTACGTGTCGTAGGTCGCGCCAACGGAGCCGTTGATCAGGCCGACGCCGTAGTGGATGCCAGCGCTGTCCGGCGTGGACGACCAGGTGTAGCCCAACGTCCACCCCTGACTAGTCAGCAGTGGCGAATTATTCGGATATGCGGTATACAAGGCGCTTAATTCTGCGGACGTCGGTAGCCGCCAGTCGGTTGAGCCATTAATAATAGTGCCAGTACAAAATGCGGCCGCTAGGGGTTGGGTGTAGGCCGTCGCCGACACTGGCATCCAGGTCAGGCCACCCTCATAAACATATCCGGCAGGCAACGCAGATACTGCCGCGATATTGCCTGCGAAATTCAAAACCGAAAATTGAAGGCCGCCGATGTATTGAAGCTCGATGGCGTCATACTGTGCGCCACTTATCGCCCCATTTGTCGCGAGTGCTGCGCTACCGGGAATATTGTCTACGATGATTGACTGTCTGGAATCATTGGGCATAATCGTCCAGCCCCCGGTGCCGATGCCGCTCACTTGGATGACATCCCCCACCGCCAAAGAACCTGCGGGAGGAAGCGTGATCGTGACTTGCGCGGCGTTGTTTGCCAAATATCCGGTGTTGGCTACGGCCTGCACAGATGAGGCTGCGTTCACCCAAGTAATTCCAGCCCCGGCTGCGCCATTTGCACCGTTGCAGACGTACTGCGTGCTGGTAACCTCAGATGGATCAAGGACACCGTTGCCGTTGGTGTCTATCCCAGACTGAACCGTAATACCGCCATTGGGACAGGTGACTGGGGGTGCAGATTTAGTAACAGCGTATACAACCGAGTTGGCACCGGTGGTAGCAGGTGTCGGGGTTGAACTTCCACCACCCCCTCCGCCGCTAAGACATGCGGTGAGTAAAAGTGCCGAAAACGGCAGTGCGCTACGCATTAATCCGATGATGTTCATTAGGTGTCCCCCGGCCTCAAAGTGGTTTATTTTTCTGTTCGCAGTCTGCGCTACGTCGTGGCCGGATAGCAAGTGACTAAAGTCACTTTGGTATTATCAAAGTATTTGTAGAACCCCTTCAGGAAAATCTGAAATATTATTATAACATAATGATAAATATATATTTATATAGCGACTGAGCATCTAAAATAAGTGCAGTACCGTTATAAAAATGTCCAATAAATACCACTCAGAGTATTACAATAATGCCATATTGATACCAGTCTAATTAAATTAGGTAAACCCCCGGCTCTGATGAAGCAACTAGCCATCTGACTAAGCTGCAAACAGCGCAGCAAGTCATTGGTTATGCCGGGGGACTCCGTTAGGTTTGACCGTTCCGGCGGTCATTAGAGCAATGTTAAAATTTAGCAAGATCATTCCCTCCCCCTTGCAGGGGGAGGGCTAGGGAGGGGGTAGAAACTAAGCATGCACACAACCGAAATTTCTACCCCCATCCGAGCGTGCGTTGTTGGGGCGTACGCCCCGTACAACCACGGCCTACTCCTCGCGGGTGCAACCTTCCCCCTGCAAGGAGGAAGGAGCAAAAAATCCGCAGCCTTCAGGCTGCTCACGGTTTTGTCGGCCCCTTTGAGGGGCTCACCCAATAAGCCCTCGGCTTTGCCGGGGGTAATTTAACTAGTCTTGCAGAAGGCTGGCCACGTTCTTGTACCAGCAAGGGGTAGCATGGCCTTGGCTGCACTAAAGGTAGGCGCTCCACTACGGGGATAAATCCCCAACAGCACACGCTCTGCTCTGCCCTAGCGGTTGCTGCGTAACTGCTACTGCCACGTCCCGGTTGTAAAAATGGAAGAGGCACCGATTCCTGCCGGGTTTTAAAGGAGTGTTATAGGAACAAAGATTGTGCAACAATCTTGCATCAAATATGCGTGGAGGCAGGTGTGAAATCTCTATTTTTTCTTTTTTGTCTGTTTCTGAACTTGATGCCAACTCTGGCTTTTGCAGGAGGCTCCTCGCTTGTTCAAATCAAACCCGATAACCTTGGGATGAAAGCCCCTGATGGGTACGACATCATAGTCGATCAGATGTTTCGTATCGATGGCAAAGGCTTCGAAGGAAAAAAGATTTTTTTCGCCGACAGTCCTCTCGGTGGCAATGCGATACCAAAAGTTTTTGTTGCGTTAGATGGAAAAATTCTAGAGCCTCGTCTTTTGAAATTTGATTATTGAATTTGAAGTTGGTTTTACAAGTTAAGCGAAACTTGGCATATATGGCTCCCTCATTAATTACAGTTAAATAAATATGAAATTTCAAATTAAAGTTTTATTAGTCGGCGTGGTAATCTGGTTCATGTTAATTCGTCTCGCCTATGCTGATACAGAAATCATTATCGTGCGTCATGGCGAAAAACCCGCGCTTGGTTTGGGTCAATTATCCTGTCAAGGTCTTAATCGGTCTTTGGCGCTGCCTCATGTATTGTTTTCCAGATTTGGGAAACCCGTTGCGATTTACGCCCCCAACCCGGCAATGAAAAAATTCGACAAGGGTGTTCCATACGCTTACGTACGTCCACTTTCAACCATTGAGCCTTATGCCATCAGATTAGGGTTGCCTATCAACATTGATTATGGAATGGAAGAAACCGTCAAGCTTGAAGAAATTCTCCTGGCAAAAACGGACGGTACACAGATTGTTGCGTGGGAACATCATTTCGCCGTGAAAGTTGCACAAGAATTACTTGCAAAATTCGGAGGTAATCCGGGCGATGTTCCAGACTGGAATGATGAAGATTTCGATAGTATCTACATCGTTAAAGTGACAGGAATAGGTAAGGATCGGCACACCTCATTTGTACATGAGAATGAGGGACTCAATGATTTATCAGGCGAATGTTCCCTATAACAATAAGCTTGGTTAGTATTTTGCGCAACGAAAGCCAACGTTGGGGAAAGCCTTGTTCGGGGCATCGTGTCCATGAAAAGTGGCGCGAAAACTATTCCTGCTGTACACAAGTGACTAAAGTCACTTGACCAATCAACGCATGCGCCATAGATTGACCATGTCGAAGTTAGGATGGCACCGCGTTTTGTATTTTGCACTTGAAGCAGCCGAACAATTGCAGGAATCACTATAGCTATGAAACACAAATCTGCTTTAAGGTCTGCATGAATCAGCGCAACGACTACTGCGTGTTGGTGGTAGATGATCACTACATGATGAGACTTGGCCTGAAAACGTTTGCACAAAGTACAAGCAATTTTACTGTGCAATGGCTGGATGCCTCGAATCTGGTAGATGCCCTTGAGATATTTCGCAATCATTCTCAAATTGATCTGGTGCTGCTTGATCTTAATCTACCGGACAGTCAGGGGTTGCAAAGCGTGCAGCGATTCTTGAGTGAATTTCCCGAGGCGCAGCTCGTAGTGCATTCGGCGACAGAGGATGAGTTTGTGGTGCGTCAGGCTTTGGCTTTGGGTGTGATTGGTTTTATTCCCAAATCGGTTTCGGCAGACTCAATGCTGGTTTTATTGGAGTCGTTGCTTGAGGGTAGCCGCGAGTCCAGTAATCAGAGTCTTGGTCTTTCCTTGTCGCCACAAGCGGGGACGAGCAGCAGTGCAATCGCGGGTAATTTGCAGGCGCGAGATGTCGGTCTGACGCCAACTCAACTCAAAGTGTTGGAGTTTGTTCTTGCAGGCCTCAGTAATCAGGAGATTGCCACAGAGTGCAATCTTGCTCTTGGTACGGTAAAAAATACAGTTTCAACGATCATGTTGGTTTTGAATGTTAATTCACGATCTCACCTGGTCAGCTTGTTCAGATGAACACAAATTCAGATTTAAATGAACCATTGTTGCAGATTCCCGGCGACGAACAGGCATTGGATGAGCGTATTCTGAGAGATCAGGCGGATTCGCTGATGAGTACGGGATTATCGGCAGGTCTCGCTGCATTTTTGGGCGCGGCAGGATTTTGGCTTGTTTTCTATTACCAGACCACTCAGTCAGCCGTGATAGTTTGGGGTGTCATCATGAATTCCATTCAGGTGGTAAGTATTCTTACTGCTCTGCATTACATTAGAACGCCATACAGGCAGCGAAACCCTGTAATGTCGGCGAATCGCTACTGCAATTTGCTGGTAGTCAATGGGGTATTTTGGGGGTTGGCACCATGGATATTTTTCCCGACTAAAAATTTGCCCCTGATTTCGCTCATGATGGTGGTGTTGATGGGGGTAAGTTCCGGAGGAATTGCTTCTTTGGCCCCCTACCGTCGCGCCATTTTTCGTTTCACTGCTCCAATTCTGATCGGGCTTGCCAGTGCGCTGTTATGGCAGGGCGGCGGCATAAATTTGTTTCTGGTCATATGTACATTGGTTTACTTGTACGTCAACCTGAGTTTTGGTTGGCAACAAAATAAACTACTGACTGAATCCCTGCGCGCTCGCTATGAGAAAGAAGACCTCTCGCAACGACTGACTGAGCAAGCGAAACTTCTTGCAGAGCAGGTTCGCATTGCCGAGCATGCCAATCTTGAAAAGACGCGCTTTCTTGCCTCCGCCAGCCATGATTTACGCCAGCCGTTGCATTCAATCGGCCTTTTTGGTGCGGCTCTTTTGGCGAAACGCATGTCAACTCCTGATGAGCCTTTGGTGCGAAATCTGATGCTATGTGTTGATGCACTGGAAGCATCGTTTACTGCCATGTTGGATGTTTCCAAACTGGATGCCGGCGTAGTTGGGTTCATGCCGCAAGCTGTTGCACTGGCGCATGTGTTCCGTAGACTCGAAACAAGTTTTGGGCGACAAGCCGAAGCAATGGGGCTCGCTTTGCGATTCAAGCCGGGCGGCAAGTGGGTATATGGCGACCCGATTCTGATTGAGCGCCTGCTGGGAAATATAGTACACAATGCTTTGAAATTTACCCAACGCGGCGGGGTTGTACTCGTGGCGCGCACGCGGGGAAATCGTGTGTGTATTGAAATATGGGATACCGGTGTCGGGATGCCAGCCAACGAGCTACCTCTCATCTTTGAAGAATTTTATCAGTTGGGAAATCCTGAACGTGATCGCTCCAAGGGGCTGGGTATGGGGTTGTCTATCGTTCAAAGGTTGGCGCGCTTGATGGATATACCCCTGACGGTGTATTCCAAAATTGGGCATGGCTCTGTGTTCAAATTGCTACTGCCTCCGGCTGGTCCGCAGCACGAACAAGATTCTGCCTCGTATCGTTTAAGCCCCCATTCAACTGAGCATAGCCTGAAAGGGAAAAAAATACTCATTGTCGATGATGAGGAAACCGTGCGTAGTAGCACCGCTGAAGTTTTGCGGTTATATGGCATGCAGGTTGAAACTGCTGAAGGAATTCAGCAGGCACTGGAAATAGCGCTGCGCCCCAAGCTGCATCTCGATGCGATAATTTCGGACTTGAGGTTGCGGCATGATGAAAATGGTATTCATCTTGTGTCTGAATTGAATGCACGACTTGGCCGCAAACTCCCCGCTTTATTGATAACCGGAGACATTGCGCCGGAACGCGTTCAACTGGTAAAACAAAGCGGACTGCAAGTGCTCTACAAACCGGTTAATATTGACGATCTACTGGAAGCTTTGCGTGAACTGCTGGCATAGGAAATCACAATTACTTTCTTCCCTGTGGCTAAGAATTTCTTACAAATATTCATAATCAAGCACAGATTACAGATACCCTAATTTCCAGAAAACCATCATTCACGCCGAGGCGGAAATGATGGTTCTGAAAATTATTTGGACGTGAACTAGATAGCCACTCCGGAGGCGTCGAATAGACCTTCAAACAATACAGAACTCAAATAGCGTTCGCCAGAATCCGGCAAAATCACCACAATCGTTTTACCGGCGTTTTCAGGTTTTTGTGCCAGTCTAGAAGCAACTGCCACAGCCGCACCGCTGGATATGCCCGAGAGGATACCTTCCTCACGCGCCAATCGACGTGCGTACAACACGGCATCTTCATTGCTAACCTGTTCGATATCATCCACGAGTGAGAGATCTAGAATACCGGGGACAAAACCTGCCCCGATACCTTGTATCTTGTGCGGTCCCGGTTTTAGTTCCTGGCCTGCACGCTTTTGCGTCAGGATCGGACTGGCTGAAGGTTCAACTGCGACTGATTTGATTGCCTTGCCGCGTGTCTTCTTGATGTAGCGCGATACACCCGTAATTGTGCCGCCAGTTCCCACACCTGAAACAAATATGTCTACCTTGCCATCCGTATCATTCCAAACTTCCGGTCCTGTTGTTGCTTCGTGGATAGCTACATTGGCCGGATTCTCAAATTGCTGTAACAAAACATACTTAGGGTCCGATGCGGCAATCTCTTTAGCCTTTGCAATCGCTCCGCCCATACCCTTTGGTCCTTCGGTCAATACCAGCTTTGCGCCATAGGCAACCAATAATTTGCGACGCTCGATACTCATCGTTTCCGGCATCGTCAAGGTCAGAGGAATGCCTCTTGCCGCAGCCACAAACGCCAGAGCGATGCCCGTATTACCGCTAGTGGGTTCCACAAGCTCTTTACCCGGGCCCAGTACACCGCGTTTCTCAGCATCGTCAATCAGTGCTACGCCGATACGATCTTTAACCGAGTAGGCTGGGTTGCGCCCCTCGATCTTGGCCAGTACGGTTGCCTTGGCACCATCTAGAATACGGTTGAGTTTTATAAGCGGCGTATTGCCGATAGACTTTGAGTTATTTACGAACGAATTTGACATGTTTCTCTCCTAAAAATATGCTCATTAAACACTTAAAAATTAAGATAGTAGGCTGGCAAAACAATTTTTTGCAGTTAGCACTTTAGCGAATTTTGGCTTGCAGCTAAAGAATATTCACTGCTTTGGTTATCATTTTTACTTATATACGATCAAATAACTGTGCTTTAGTCGGCAATATATATTTTACCGACTCAAGTTATTCAACTCGAAATTCTATTGGGCGCTATTGTCATCCGGCAACGGTGCCAGTAGCGCGGCGATGTCGGCTTCTCCGAATTTCACTAACCCGCTGGCATCTTCGGACAAAATTCCGGCAGCAAGCTCAGCCTTTTTCTCTTGCAGCGCGAGTATTTTTTCTTCGATACTACCGGCAACCACCAGCTTGTAGACAAATACATTTTTGGTCTGGCCTAAGCGGTGGGCACGATCGGTAGCCTGATTTTCCACAGCGGGATTCCACCACGGGTCGTAGTGAATCACCGTATCGGCTGCGGTGAGATTCAGCCCTACCCCGCCCGCTTTCAGGCTGATCAAAAATATTGGTACTTCTTCATTCTGAAATCGGCGCACCACTTCTTCTCGATTCTGAGTATCGCCGGTTAGTTTCACATAGCTCAGTTGCTCACTAACCAACTCGGCTTCGATCAACTCGAGCATGGAGGTAAATTGCGAGAACACCAGAATGCGCCGCCCTTCGCTGACTAGCTCCGGCAACATTTCCATGAGCAAATCGAGCTTGGCGCGTTCTTTGACTTTTTTGGCGCTGGACAATTTAAGCAAACGCGGGTCACAACAGACTTGGCGCAATTTGAGCAGCGCATCAAGAATGATAATGTGACTGCGTGAAAATCCTTTGCTGGCAATTTCTTCACGCACACGCTGATCCATCGCGATGCGCACTGTCTCGTACAGATCACGTTGCCCGCCTTCAAGCTCAACCGTGCGCACGATCAATGTTTTCTCGGGCAACTCTTTCGCGACATCTTCCTTGCGTCTGCGCAGGATGAAGGGTTTAACACGGCTGGCCAACAAATCGCGTCTTAATTTATTGCCATGCCGTTCAATTGGAGTGCGCCAGGTTTTGGTGAATTCTTTAGTATCGCCCAGCAAGCCGGGTAGCAGAAAATCGAATTGCGCCCACAACTCGCCTAGATGATTTTCCAGCGGTGTGCCGGTGAGACACAAGCGATGTCTGGCTTTGAGCTTGCGCACCACTTGAGCGGCTTGGCTGGAAACATTTTTAACAGTCTGCGCTTCGTCTAATATCAACAGATGATACTCATGCTGCGCCAGCGCTTCTTCGTCGCGCCAAAGCAACGGGTATGTGGTCAGGATGACATCGTGATCGCGTATCAGAGGGAAAAGTTCGGCTCTTTCTTTGCCTTGCAGGGAAAGTAATTTGAGTTGCGGGGCAAACCGTTCCGCTTCACGTTTCCAGTTAAAAATAAGCGAGGTCGGCAAAACCACCAGTGAAGGTTTATCCATGCGCCCGCTCTGCTTTTCAAGCAGCAGATGAGCCAAAGCCTGCGCGGTTTTACCCAAGCCCATATCATCGGCCAAAATTCCTGCCAATTCCTGTTCGCGCAAATATTGCAACCAGGATAAGCCTTCGATCTGATAGGGCCGCAATTCAAGTGCGAAGCCCTCGGGTGTTTTGACAGCCTGAATACCGGAGGTGTTTTTTAGTTTATTGGCGAGATCTTGCACCGCCTCCATACCTTTGAATTGCCACCGCTCCATCCCGACCAATGCGTTGATGCGCGCAACATCGTAGCGGGATAAACGAATTTCATCACTGCCCGACTTACCATCAAACAATTCGATCAGGATACGTGCCAGCGGTTTGATCCGTTCTGCCTGCACCCTAACACGACCACCATCTGGAAGCAGCAGTTCGACTGTTTCTGAATCTTTCATCTTTTCCAGCAACAGCGCATCCAGCCAACGTTGATCAACCTTAAATAGTTCGTACAGTAATGGCGCCAATGGCATGCGCTGCCCATTAACCACGATGCCCATGTTCAAACTGAACCAGCCATCCTCTTCTGCTTCGAATTCACCTTCCCAGGCTTCCACTTCCAATACATGATGGCGGAATCCCTGGGGAATGATAACTTCCCATCCCTCTGCGTGCATCTGCGGCACAATACTCTGCATGAATGATGACCAGGATTGCTCATTTTCAAGCGCGTAAATCGGCGGATTGGGAATCCTGGCAAAGGAACCGATGTAATCCGGCACTGCCTCGAAGCCATAACCAGAAATTGACTTGATTATTTTTGCTTCAGCTTTTTTATCGCGCAGTACACGCACAGTTTCACCGCTGCGCAGAGTTACAAATTCGCTCTTGTAGTCCGGCAATAACACAGTCTCGCCATAGCGAAATTTGACCCGTGCACAATCAAGAGACTGTTTGCCTTGCGCATAACGCCTGAAATTACCCAGCCACAGCGATTCCGAAGTATCCAATTCCAGCACCGGCACCAGCTTGCTCTGTATGCTGCGCACTCTATCTTTACTGGGTAGTGGCAAATCGGGAACAATCTCGTGCAACACCCCTGTTACCAACGGTACATCAATTTCCGTCAGTGGCGGCATGTTCAGCAACTGCACAACCTGTGTTGGCGTTTGTGCAAGCCGCAGTTGGCCGATTTCACCCGCGCCGGAATCAACATACCAGATGGCTTCCTGCAAGGGCAGCACATCAACCGCTGCACCACTGCGAATGATTCTTGGCACCATGCGTCCGGATTCATCCGCCCCCCAATCCAGACGGGCTTCGCGCACTTCACCCGCCTTGAGATGAACCGGTTGATGGTTACCTGCACCGTTATCCATAAAATACAAACGCCCGCTTTCCAGCAAACGAGTAAGAATTTCATGCCCCTCCCGGCACATGACCTGAAAGCCTTCATAGGTATCGCGGTTTTTCCAGAGCAAACGCAGCAGACCCAAATCCACTTCGGTAACGTACTGGGGAGGTTTGATCAAAGTTCGTTCAACGTTGTCCCATTCCTCCAGTCTGCCCGCCAATAGACCGTCACTTCCCATTTTGCCTTTGTAGATAACAATCGTGAATTCCCCCGTGAACAAGGATTGTGTCAGTGCGTATACCAAACGCTCCGGCTTCACGGCGGGAATTGATTTTTTCTTCGGAGGGGTGTGTATGGCAAGGCGGAAAGATTCAACCCAATCCAATACGGCACGGTTAACCACAGGCGCGCGCGGCACCGCCAAAGCCGACAGCAATACCACGGCAGTGTGCTTGCAATGAAATTTCACCGGACATGAACATCTGGGGTCTATTCGCAGCTTGCCGTCTTTGTCGGTATCAAAGAATATTTCCACATCGTAAGGACGCGGAGCTGTTCCTTTTACGCGCGCGGTAATTCTGTCGAATTGAATATCAAGATAGTCGATCGAATTAAAATAGGCCTTGGCTTTGTGCAGTTCCTGCATACCGTACCAATTTTTGACATCGGCTAGAGTATAAGACTGGGCAAGCGACATGATATTCAGCATTATTCCCGCGTCACCCGTAGCAACTCTTCCAAAGCGGTCACGCCGGATGCGACCAGCCGCATTCCGTCCTGACGCAAACCGCGCATTCCGTGGTCCAATGCGTAGCGCCGTAAGTCTTGTTCCGCAGCGTGGTCATGGATTAAATGTCTCATTCCGTCATCCACCATCATCAATTCGTAGATTCCGGTACGCCCGCGATAGCCGCTGTTGCCGCAGGTAGCGCAGCCCTTGGGACGATAAAGCATTTCCGGCAGCACTTCGCCCTCAAGCAAGGCCAATTCTGTCTCGCTCGGTGTATAAGCCTCGCGGCAAGCAGGACACAAGCTGCGCACCAAACGTTGGGCGAGAACACCCAGCAGGCTGGAAGACAAAAGGAAAGGCTCGATGCCCATATCGGTCAATCTAGTAACGGAGCTGGCCGTATCATTGGTATGCAATGTTGCCAACACCAAGTGACCGGTCAAGCTGGCTTGTACGGCAATTTGAGCTGTTTCCAGATCGCGGATTTCCCCGATCATAATCACGTCGGGGTCTTGACGAAGAATTGCCCGTAACGCGCGCGCAAAACTCATGTCGATACGAGGATTAACCTGAGTCTGACCGATACCATCAAGGTCGTATTCGATCGGGTCTTCAACAGTCATTACATTGGTTACAGTCGCATCTATACGCGACAGCGCGGCATACAGCGTAGTGGTTTTACCGGACCCGGTGGGGCCTGTCACCAGAACAATCCCATGCGGTTGTTTTACCAGCGCATCCATCGAGACTAGTGTTTCGCCCTGCATGCCAAGGCGGGATAACTCCAGACGCCCCGCGTCTTTGTCGAGCAAACGCAGCACTACGCGCTCGCCATGCCCGGTTGGTAAGGTCGAGACACGCACATCCACCGGACGTCCGGCCAAACGCAAGGTAATACGGCCATCTTGCGGCAAACGCTTTTCCGCGATGTCCAGTTCAGCCATGATCTTGATACGCGAAGCCATTGCCGCGTGCAAAGCACGGTGCGGTTCGATCACGTCTTTCAAGGTTCCGTCAATGCGAAAACGCACAACTGAGCGCGTTTCAAAAGGTTCGATATGAATATCGGAAGCATTCTCGCGCACGGCTTGCGTGAGCAGTGCGTTAATCATGCGGATAACCGGCGCATCATTTTCCGCATCCAGCAGATCTTCTGTTTGCGGCAAATCATGCACGAGTTGCGACAGATCCATATCCTGTTCAACATCTTCTACCATCGCTGCCGCCGAACCTTCCGCCTGAGCGTAAGCTTTTGCAAGTGCCTGGTCGAACTCTGCCACCGTGATCATCGTTGCCTGTAGCGGCACACCCAGCACACGCTGCACTTCAGCCAGTGTTTCCGCAACGGCATTTGCGCGCAATAATACAGAAGCGGCATCAACATCCAAATGCGTCAGCAACACACCTTTGCTTTTTGCAAACGGATACGGGATTTTTTTGGCGATAGTCTTGCTGGAAAGTTGTGTTACAGGCGTATCCATCTCGTCAAACTCAGGGGTTTGGTGTGGAAGAACTGTTTACATCAGTCTCCCTCTTTGAAGAAGACGGTTTCAGGTCTGATTCGGTCTTTGGACTCAATGGTGGATCAGATTTAAGACTCAAGGGCGGCAAGACAGGCGCACTCATATCCGGCAACACTGTTCGCGATGACAGTTGACTATCCTTCTGCGCGCCACGCAAATAATCGTAACGGTCTTGAGTCACGGCATCCGGTGAACTCACTGTGCGCAAAACATACGGACGAATGAAAATCATCAGATTTGTCTTGGTCTGCTGCCGAACTTCATGCCGAAACAAATTGCCCAACCAGGGAATATCACCCAACAGAGGCACCTTGTCTTCCTGCATGCTCACAGAGTCTTGTATCAACCCCCCCAGCACCACGACATGTCCTTCGTCCACCAATACAATTGATTCCAGAGAGCGTGTGTTGGTAATAATGCCCGCCGCATTGGTTAAGCTATTTACGCTGGAGACTTCCTGATATATCTGCAACTTTACCGTACCACCTTCCAATATTGTCGGTTTGATGCGTAACGTTAAACCCACGTCTTTACGCTCGACGGTCTGAAATGGTGAGGCCGTTGTGCTTGATCCGGTTGTTGCATAACTACCTGTGATAAAGGGGACATTTTCACCGACGACGATCTTTGCCTCTTCATTGTCCAAAGTCAGCAGATTCGGCGTGGAAAGAATGTTGGCCTTGTTATCATTTTGCACAAATTTTGCCAGCGCACCCATATTAAGTACCGTCCCGACACCGGGGATGGTGGTCGTGCCGTTGACCACGCCAACATTCAAACCCTGACCAACCGTGCCCAGATTGGCCGCAGTTGTCAGAATATTGCCCGCACCGGTGCCAAAATTAGTGCCCCCAATAAGCTGATTACCTGTGCCATTTATTCCATTCAATGCTTGCCATTGCACGCCAAACTCGCCGGTTTTATCCGATGTCACCTCAGCGATCAGCGCTTCGATATAAACCTGTGCACGGCGCACATCCAGCATTTCCACGACCGCGCGCAGATTATTGTATATCGCATCGGGTGCGGTAATAATGAGCGCATTTGAAGCGACATCGGCTTGAATAATACCACCGCCGCTGCTGCCGCTTTTTGAAGCCGAGCTCGTTGATGATGAAGCAAAGGATGACGACGCTCCGGTTGCTGGTGAAGCCGCGCCGGTACCCGTTGAAGCCGCAGTTGGAGCCATTGACGACGAAGTAGTCGCTGTTGAAAGCGCCGACGAATCACCGGAAATCACGGCACGCAAAGTCTCCGCAATCTTTACCGCTTCTGCATTTTTCAAATACACCA
>Ga0224559_1001184_pt1 | contig 14825 bp, 8 predicted proteins | sample 714S33034metaG_FD_180676 | JGI IMG/M metagenome (GOLD analysis project Ga0224559, IMG submission 180676) | Peat soil microbial communities from Stordalen Mire, Sweden - 717 S3 30-34 | ecosystem: Environmental > Terrestrial > Soil > Wetlands > Peat | place: Sweden: Norrbotten County, Stordalen... | reverse complement strand
GCTGGAGTTTACGTTTTTTCCTCCGAAGTATTCGGTAAGATAAAACAAACAAAAGCTTCAGTTAGAGGAGAATGGGAACTCACCGATGCCGTTACCCAGCTTGCTATCGAGGGCAAAACGGTTTTGGCTTCTGAGCTCTCAAAAGATGATTGGTTTGATGTAGGCCGACCTTGGGATTTGCTTGATGCTAACAATTGGGCGCTCAAACGCATGGAACCTCAAGTTTTAGGAAACATTGAGCAGGGTACTCACATTATCGGTCCAGTTTCAGTGGCTGAGTCAGCGCGTATCCGTTCAGGTGCATACATTGAAGGCCCCTGCTTCGTCGATGAAGATTGTGACATTGGCCCAAACTGTTACATTCGACCTGGGACAAGTTTAGGTAAAAATGTTCGGGTAGGCAATGCTTGCGAAATCAAAAACAGCATAATTATGGATAATACGCATGTTGGACATTTGTCTTATGTCGGAGACAGTATTCTTGGCGAGCACTGCAACTTGGGCGCGGGCACCGTAATGGCTAATTATCGTTTAGACGCTGGACCAATCAAAATGATGGTGAAAGACCAGCGTGTTAACACAGGAAGACGAAAACTCGGCGCAGTTCTAGGCGACAACGTGAAAACGGGGATTAAATCACTTTTTATGCCTGGAGTAAAGGTTGGAGCCAACAGTTGGGTAGGACCAAACTTAATGATTGAAAAAGATTTGCCGAACAACTCAATAGCGTTCTTAAAACAAAAATGTGAGATAACTGAAAAGAAAGCATAAGTTCTTTTTTTTCGTTATGAATCAGTCAAACGCTTTTTTTGTTTGGCATTCAGCTCTAAACTTTGTTGGGAATGAAAAGTTAATAATTAAGAAAACAATTTACATTTGCGGACTTCCGCATCTGAGCTTTTCGGACGGTTTTTTTTGCAGTACAAATGGACAGCGTTAACTGTAACAACAATTGGAATTTTAATGGTGGGGTTAGATACTCGAATAGTAATAATAGGCCTGCCTCAAGTCTCGGAACAATTAGGTGCAAACATAGAACAGGCAATTTGGATAACGCAAGCTTACGTTTTAACTAATACCTTAATGCTTTCTATAATTGGGCGTTTAGGCGACATTTTTGGTAGGGTAAAAATCTACACATATGGGTTTGCTTTATTCACTGTGGGTTCAGCTTTGACTAGTCTGGGACAAAACCCAACGGAAGTCATTATCTTTAGGGGGATACAAGGAGTAGGGGCAGCACTTGTGTTCACAAATAGCATCGCTATAGCAACAGACGCTGCGCCAAGAACCCAGTTAGGGTTATTTTTAGGTATAAACCAAATAGCTTTCAGAGCGGGAGCACTCTTAGGCTTAACTCTTAGTGGTTTAATCCTTTCATTTCTAGACTGGCGAGCGCTATTCTACATTAATATTCCAATTGGGATTTTTGGAACATTTTGGGCAAGAAGACAGCTTCGAGAAACGGCGCTTTTAGACAAAGATAGGCACATCGATTGGGTAGGCTTTGCTTTGTTCACGGCGTTTCTGTTTTGCCTGATGGTTGGATTGACATATGGCGCATATGGCACAAGCGGATTAACAACATCATATGTTCTTTTAACGAGCGCAGCAATATTGATTGTTATTTTTCTATTTTATGAACGGAGGGTGGATTGTCCGCTGATTTATTTGAAGGCTTTCAGGATTAGGGAAGTTTCAGGTGGATTATTTGCTTTGCTGTTTAACATAATTACGTGGACAGGCGTTCTTTTGCTGCTTAGTTTGCAATTTCAATTGGTAGACCATCTTGGCCCACTTCAAGCGGGTTTAAGAATTCTACCGTTTGAAATAGCTTTTTTAGCAATTGGACCCTTAAGCGGCAGATTAGCGGACAAATATGGGCAATCTCAATTTACCATAATAGGCTTAATTCTTTGCAGCATCGCACTATTTCTTTTCTCAACCACCAGCGCAACAACACCATACCTAATTCTCAGTATTTACATGACAACATTAGGTGTAGGCACAGGGCTATTTGTTGCCCCAAACTTAAGAGCTATAATGAGTTCGGTTCCACCTGAAAGACACGGAATCGGTTCAGCACTATTCACACTGTTCTTAAACATTGGATTAACCGTAAGCTTAAACCTCGCAGTACTAGTCATGTCCTTCACGGCACCTTACAATCTAATCACGCAAATAATAGGTGCCGCAAATCCACAATCGATACCTGCTGGAGGAATAGAGCTCTTTTTAGCCAGTTTGAAAAACACTTATTTCGTGTTTGCAATCGTTAACACCTTTGCAATCATACCTGCTGTGATTGGCGGAAGAATCAAAAAAGCACAAACAGGCGTGCCCATGGTAGAAGGCTAAAAGTGTTCACATTCACAAGCCTTTCCCAAAAAATATTTGAATAGCCAACACTACGTAAGCGAACTTCTTCGCGATGACTCTGTTGCAGACTACTGTAGGACGTCTTATATGTGCAAAATATCCGAATGATCCCGTTCTACGGCATTATTGCTTATCATTCGAGAATAACAGTCGGAACAGTATAGCTTTTCATCAATCTCATAAAGCATACTTGATATAATGCCAATAGGTTGATGACAGCCCGTGCAATACCTTATTTTCTTGTTTTCTGGGACTACTTCGCGAGTGATTTGCTCTTGTTTTCGAAAAACGCTTTCTCCATTTATCAAAAACTCATATCCCCTAAACCCATTTTAGCCTCATCGAGACAATACTATTTGATTTGTAAATTGTTAAAAAGCTTTTGCATATTCAAGGTCGAATTGTAATTTCGTTTAATAATTAAAAAATCTCAAGCATTTTTGAAAATGCTTTTAATTGATCACGCCATTTTGTTGACTTTTAATGAGTGTTACAGTTGCATTATCTATCCTGCAAAGTTTTTTAAATAAACTCGTTTTGATCAACATAAATACCTGATTCAGCAAAAACTCAAATCAATTTTCGTTTTTATGATTTTGGAAAAGTCTTATTAGGTCACGGAATCGAAGTTAGATCAAATGAAGTATAAGCAACTGACGGTTCTACTGGTTTTCTTGCTAATTTTACCTTTATTCCTAAACTACAATTTGACTTCAAAAGCCGCTACTACCACAACTTCACCCGGCTTTTTCCTAGGAGTTGACGTTGCCTACGAAAGCGTATCTTTAACTGAACAGTTAATTGATAATGTTAGTTCTTACACCAACGCCTTCATAATAGGATGCAATGGAAATAACAATTTAACAAGACTGAATATTATCAGCCAGTACGTCTATGACAAAGGATTGTCATTCATTGTTTACTCAGACTACCCCAAATACCCCTCAGCCCAATGGCTTGCAGACGCCAAGAACAATTGGGGGAACCGTTTTCTTGGAATTTATTATTCAGATGAACCAGGTGGAAAACAACTTGACCAAGCAAAATACCCAGCCGTAACAACTGCGACCAACTACAGTGACGCTGCAATCAACTATGTTCAGAGCGTAAATGCGTATCTACGTAGTGGGCTATTTTCGATTACGAATAATTTTGCTTATCCTACAGAATTTCCTTTGTTTACTTCAGACTACGCACTTTACTGGTATGATTATCAGGCCGGGTATGACACGGTTTTTGCTGAGTTTGCTCTTAATTATGACCGAACTCTAAATCTGGATCTTATTAGAGGAGCAGCTACCGCTCAAAACAAAGATTGGGGAATCATGATAACTTGGAAGTACACTCAGCCGCCTTACATGGAATCTGGAATGGAGCTCTACAACGACATGGTTTTGGCCTATGAAAATGGCGCAAAATACATTTTTGTGTTTGACAGCAATAAAGACTGGACGCAAAACGTTCTAACACAATCCCAGCTTGACGCTATCAAAGAGTTCTGGCAATATACTCAGGCTAACCCGCGAACTGTAACCCCGGTAAGCGATAGGATTGCATATGTTCTTCCAGATGATTACGCCTATGGTTTTCGCGGTCCAGAAGATAAAATTTGGGGACTTTGGCAAGCAGATAATCTTACAGTTGACATAAGCATGAGCATAAAAACGCTCATGCAAATTTGCGGAAATAACCTAGACATAGTTTACCCCGATGGATTACAAACGGTCCAATCGGTCGGTTACAAAAGTATCATTTATTGGAATGATTCAAGCCTCATTCCTAACGTTCCGACCACGCAATCTCCAAGCCCAATCATATCCTCAACAACACCACATCGCACTCAACAAGAACTCTCCTGGTTATCTTACCCAATTATAATATACATTTATGCAATTGCGGCAGGCATTCTTGCAACATTTGCGATTACAAATTCAGTTCTAAAAGTCAGAAGAAAAAGAGGAGGTTAAATGGCAGGTTTTCCCGTTAACTCATATGGTAGGATTTTAAAGCAAAAGCAGGATTTTTTATATAGGCAATCTAAATAAAGTCATTTTTTAAGAGTTTATTTCTGAAAATAACCTATCAAGCTGTGAATCTATGAGCCGGAAAACAATTTATTTCCAGCATAGTTTTCTATTCTTCGTCCTTTTAGCAGTTTTATTGTTTGCAGTGGTTACCCTTGTTTTCATTGGAGTAGTAAGTATTGCTTTTGAAAACGTAGGCTTTACGCCTGTCACTATCTTGTTTATTTTGGTTGGTACCTTAGTTGGAAGCTTCGTAAATATTCCAGTCCTCAAACTGGAAACAAAAATACCCGTTATCCGCGACGAATTTGTCAATTGGTTTGGAGTAAACTATCGAATCCCCCAAATGGAATATGGGCAAGCCATCACAGTGGTAGCAATTAACGTAGGAGGCGCCCTGATACCAACTGCTGTGAGCATCTATCTGCTAAGCAAATGCTCAACATCAACTATTCTCCTAAGCCTCGTAGGAATTTTAGTTGGAGCTATCGTAACTCATGCTGTAGCCAGACCTGTCAAAGGCGTAGGCATAGCTACTCCAGCGTTTATTCCGCCGATAGTTGCAGCAGTAGTAGCACTCATCCTTCTTCCAACACAACCGAAAACAATCGCTTATGTCGCAGGCACACTTGGAACACTAATAGGTGCAGACCTGCTGAATCTAAGGAAAATTCCCAAGCTTGGTGCACCTGTTGCAAGCATTCGGGGGGCTGGCACCTTCGACGGTGTATTCTTAAGCGGTATAATTGCCGTCTTACTTACTGCTCTTTAAAACAAAAAAGGCGCATTTTCTATCTAAGTTTTTGGTTTTATCGAGAAATACTCAAGACTTTTTGGTATTATATTGTGAACATTTTTGAAAATGAGAAAGGAATTGGCGCCGTCGAAAGGATTCGGACCTTTGACCGACTGGTTAACAGCCAGCCGCTCTACCGGGCTGAGCCACGACGGCATAATAATGCTTACTTCACTTTTCAGATTCAATATAGTATTTAAGTGCAGTGGTTTCCACAGGGAAGAATATGCTGTAATAGTCTTTTGACTTTGAATTTGGGTTTGCTGAGGCTATAGCACAGAAATAAGGAAGAAAATTTTTCTTTAGGAGAAAAAGAAAAATGCAAAATTTCCCTCACGAAACTATGACGTGTATCGTGAATTTCAGCCAAAGCCTACTCAGCCCCAATTCTTCAATAGCTGTTTGACTAAAAAAGGGAAAAAGGAAAGATTGCTTTCATGTGTTTTCACTTTTATGGTCGTTTTCTGGACAATAGGATTCCGACGATAGCTATAGCGATAATTATTGCAACGGCTGCCCCAACGATATAGAGCATCAGGTCAGTTGTCGTAGATAGGTTTGATGCGGGCGCTGTAGTCGGTGCTGGTGTGGCTCGAGCGGAGCTAGCATAGAGGTAAGTCGAAGCTGCGGAGGCATAGTATGAGTTTGAGGCTGCAAAGGTTGCGTAGACCGTGTAGTTGCCTGATATTGTGGGTGTCCACGTTAAGCCGTAAGCTCCCATCGAGTTCGTTGTGGTAGTACCTATTATGTAGTGGTTGCCATTAGAGTCAAGGACTGCGATCTGGACCGGAACGCCTGTCATATTTGTGGGCATTGACTGCTGCATATAGACTGCTTCCATGAATTGGCTCATGCTTGCATCAGATACGCACGGGAGTCCGTTGGGGAAGTTTGCTGCCACTGCTTCCTGTGAGGCGCCTGCAGAGATGTCAGTTACAGTGCCAGTTATTGTTATTGGAGTGTCTGTTGTCACACCAATGTTTGGTGCATTAACAGTTGTTTTGGTTGGACCCATGCCGTATGCATAGATTTGGTTGTCATAAGCGTTTAGTGTAGTCATAACTCCGTCTGCGATTGCTGGTGCACTAGTAGTGTCAAATGCGTCAATGCTCCATATTACGCTGCCATCTGTAGTGTTTAGGCATAGTTGTTGTGCGTTGTGGTATAATGGTGGACTGTACATGTGTCCTTCTGGAACGTATAGTTTGCCGTCAGCGACTGTTCCCACTGTGAAAGTCCAGATAGATTCTGAACCGTATGGTGATTCATAGCCGCCGCTTGGTGTGTGGTATTGCCAGTTTAGGTTACCTGATTGTAGGTCGTACGCATACACGTCTCCACCGTAACAGTATAGATAGATTGTACCGTTTGCTACAACAGCGTTTACGCCTAGAGAACTAAAGGGACTTGCATTCGGAAGTGTGTGTGTCCAAAGTTGTTTTCCGGTTGTTAAGCTATAAGCATATATGGTTTGCGTTGATAGTACGACCATTGCATAGACACCACTGCCTGTTCCTATCCATGGTTGAGGGTCAGCGTTTAGTAGTGAGTAGGGTGCATAGGTTCTGTTTTCTATCCATAGCTGTGAACCGTCAATTGCACTGTAGCCTGCTTCGATTTGATATCCCGTTTGATAGCCAGATGCGCTAGCCGATGCGCTAGTACCGTCGTTTAATACTAAGAGTAGCGTATCACTGCTTGTCGCCTTGATTGAAAGAGAACCGTCGATTGGAACGCCGCTAATGTTGGTTGCTAATGGCTTCGTCCATTGAATACCATAGGAAAAGTTAACGGATACGTCATTTCCTGGTCTCCATGCCCAGCTATTTGCATCGGGGAACGCTGTGAATATAGTAAATGGTGTACCTCCGAGGTTAATGCATCTTGTTGAGTTCCACATGTTCAATGTGTTACTTTCCTGGTCTACATAGTAGACGATCAGGTTTCCGTTGGCATCTTGTGTCATGGCCGTATAAATTGGGGTCACGGGTACGCCTGTGACTTGCAGAATGTAGTTGCCTGTCATTGCATCCCACATCGAAAGTGTGCCATAAGGACCGACTATACTGAATGGACTATATGGGATACTCCACAGGTATGCGAGGGCTCCGTATTGATTAGGTGTATCATAATAGAGTATTTGACCGCATCTTAGAATCTCAGTTGTGTTTTTTGTCCAAATTACTTCGCCGGTTTTTAGGTTTACTGCTGTCCACCCAGCTGGGTTGGTGCCTGCACCTGGATAGTTGGTGTAGTATAGTATTCCGTTCAATATGATTGGTGCAAATTTGGGTTCATACTGGGAGGTTGAATAGTAATTGCTTTGTTCAGAACCATTACCGTAAGAGCCGCCAATCGTTCCACCGAAGGCTACGGGTTTTGTCCAGAGAATGTGCGCGCTATTTGGGGCAGTAGTATATGGATTATAGTTGCCAGATGCGTCGTACATGCCAGAACTTGCGAATGTAGAAACCCCTAGACCAAACCAGCTACCGCCTATTGAATACCAGTTATTGTTTTCAGCGTAAATTGGCCTTGTCCAGTACTCTGTTGGAAGCGGTGTTTGTGAGGCGTAAGATATAGGATCTTGCTGTACGGTCAGTTGGAAAACATTGCTCCTGCTTGGCTCGAAGTAGTCACCAATGTATGCATTTGTTGGGTTTGCGCCGTTTTCACCTGCCAATGTTTGTCCACCGAAGAACATTTGGAATGAATAGTTGCCGACGGTAGTTGGAGTATAGTTAGTGTGTGATCCACCTGTTGCATCAGAAGTGAAGGGACCTAAGGTTTCAGTCGTTCCATCAGGTTTAGTGACTATGACTGTCATATTTTTCCATCTGTCACCAGCTGCTGCGCTGGCTGTCGGTGGTGGCTGATTAATCCAGAAGTTGACGTTAACGTATTGACCAACACCTATTGGGTTGGGTGAAACGCTGCAAAAAGCGTAGGTTGGTATGTTAATTGGTGGTGTATGTGAGCTAGCTGTTGGTAGAAGTATTGGAGCGCATAGCATGATCGTGAGGATTGCGATTGTCAGAGTAAATATTGATGTCTTATAGGTTTTATTTATTTTCATTTTTTATTCTCCTTTTCAGCTGTTCGTTTTATGCAACATCGGCCGTTTAATTCCTTGTAAACACAAAAAAACATGACAATTCCGAGTTCTATGGAAAAAAATAAAAAGAGTTCGCTGTATAAGTAAAAAGCAAGGAGAAGGACATTGGCTGATTGGGCATGTTTCTTGGAAAAAGAGGATCAAATACTAATCAGATTAGGTCTAAGTAAAGTTCAAGCAAGAATATACTATACTCTCTTAAGGATTAAGAGTGGATCAAGCGCTACCATCGCACAAGCCAGCACTATTACACGTCAGCAGATATATCGTGAAATGTCGATCATGGTGGACCTAGGGCTCGTGGAAAAAATTGTTGGCTCACCAACTAAATATCAAGCGACCCCAATCGAAACCTCCCTAAAAATTCTGCAAGCAAAAAAAGCCGCTGAGCTTTCAGATCTGGATCAAGCGACTAAATTATTTCTGAAAAACTATGCTTCTATTAAAGGAAATCAGACATTTGAAGAAACAAGTCATTTTGTCTATGCTTCCGAAAAAGAAATCGCTTTAAATAAATATGATAAAGAATGTGCAAACGCACAAATTAGCATAGAGGCAATCGGACCAGCTTTAGATACTGAAAGCGGAATAGTATTCAGGTATAAAGGATTTTTTTTGGAAAAACTTAAACAAGGAGTCCAGCTTCGAATTGTTACAGAGAAGCTTCGGAAGGACTGGAAAATTCTAAATGCTATAAGGCAACTTCAAAGAAGCCCGTTGTTTGAAATAAGGGAACTCCCAGAAAAGCCACCTGTTCAATTGGCAATGTTTGACCGAAAAAGTGTAAATATAGTGGTGTCTGACGCCTATCATAAGTATGCAGATTTATGGAGTGACAATGCAAGTCTTAGGATATTGGCGATAAATTATTTTGATTATTTGTGGGAGAAAGCAAGTGTTTTGCAAGTTCCCTAAGTGATGCTCTGGCGAGTAAGCATTATTTAGGGTTCAAAACCTTACATGGCTGCTGAATCTCTACTTCTCAGAAAAAAGAGTTTACTAAGTTTGACTAATTTCTTCTATGAAATAAGACCAATTTGGATTAATTAGCCCCTTTATCGCGCGCGCTGAAAGCTCAAGAATCAACTGCAATAGGTTACTTCACACTCCGCAAATATGCAGTTATAGTTCAAGGGCACTTTCGAATTTATAGGACTTGCATCCCCGGTCTACGGGCAATTAGTCTTTCTCTGTTGTGGTGAATAGGTGTATGTCTTAGCCTTTGCCGCTAGTTCCCTTTGGTTTCTTACCATCAGTCCCTAAATCAATTTTTGAATGACATTACAATAACTAAAATGCTCTAAAATTGGAAAAAATTGTTTTTCAGAAGGGTTTGCTGAGGCTCTGGCACAGAAATATAGGAGAAAAAACGAGCAAATGAAATGCTCTATCACGAAACTATGGCACAAATCGTGAATTTCAACCAGAGCCTTCTCAGCCTCTGTCTATATTCTCCATTGACTTCAAAAAAATAAAAAAGGGAAATGATTTTTGATATGCATTTTTGGTTTATGGGTGTTTTCTTGTGACAAGAATTGCGAGAACTGCGCCGATTATGACTATCACGATTATGATTGCAATCCCTATGTATTCAAGTGTGCTTTGAGTGGCTACGTTGCCAATCGGTGCTGCTGTGGGCGCTTGTCTTGCTTGTGGGAGACTTGCGTAGAAAGCTGATGTTGCCGATGATCCATAGTAAGATTGGGTGCCTGCGAAAGTTGCTGTAACTGTAAAGTTGCCTGATATTGTTGGTGTCCACGTAAGACTGTAGAAGCCGCTTGGAGTTGTCGTTGCAGTGCCGATTGGGTAGCAGTTGCCGTTAGAATCAGTGACTGCTATCGTAACTGGAACGCCGGTTATGTTTGATGGCATTACCTGCTGCTCGTAGACTGCTTCCATGAACTGTGTCATGCTAGCGTCGGATACACATGGAAGACCGTTGGGGAAGTTTGCTGCGATTGCTTCTTGCTTTGAGCCGGCTGAGATGTCCATAGCTGTACCAGTGATTGTTACTGGCGTGGATGTTGTAACCGCATTTTGTGGAGTTGAAACCGTAGTTGCGCTGGGTCCTTTGCCGTATGCGTAGATTTGGTTGTCGTAGGCGTTCATAACTGTGGCGATACCGAAGGCGATTGCAGGGGGGTTTGTGACATCGAAACCCAGTATTTTCCACACAAGTTGTCCAGTTGTTATGTTTATAGCTAATTGTTGAGCTCCATGAAACAGCGGTGGACTGTATTCGTGACCTTCCGGTATGTATAGGACTCCGTCGGCGACTGTACCGCAATCAAAAGTCCATAAGGGCCAAGTGCCGTAGGGTGTGTTAGTTCCTGCATCACCTTGTATCGTATTGGTGTTTGTCTGCCAAATGATAGTTCCGTTTGCCATGTTAATCGCCCAAATATCTCCTCCGAAGCCATAAAGATACATTATGCCATTAGCAAGCACATTTCTGAAGCCTCCTGTTGAGTCGTATGGATTACAATTGGTTAACTGCAGAGTCCATAATTGAGAGCCTGTTGCGGCACTGTAGCCGATTGCTTGGTAATTATCTTGGTTGATTTCCACATAGATTCCGGAAGAAGGTGAGGTTATGTCAACTCTGGTGCCAGGTGCTTCTGTGCGATTAATTGCCCAAAGCTGTTGACCAGTGCTGGAACTGTAGGCCGCTTCAATCTGAAAACCGGTGGTGAAAAAGTTTTCACCCGGAGTTATGCAAGTCAAAAGTACCACACCGCTATTTACGCTGCCACCGATGTCTGAGCCAGTTGCACCAAAAGACAAACTTTGCGGCAGAGGAACGCCCGTAATGTTCGTGGCTATTGGCATTGTCCATTCTAGTCCATAGCTAAAGGGTATGATAGCGCCTTGTGGCGGTCGCCATTCCCAGATGTTGGTGTTGAAGTTTGTTGCTAGGTCATAGTTTTGAACGCATAGTGTTGAGTTCCATTCGTTTAATGTTTCTGTTGTAGAGTTAATGTAGTAGCCGATGAGATTCCCTTGGTCATCTTCTGTAAGAGTCATTGCTGTTCCGTTGACGATACTTAGAATATAGTTTCCAGTTGATGCATCGAACATGTTGTAGGTTGTGGACGCAGTGGCGGCGTGGGTAAATTGGTCGACCATAACGGTAGGTGCAATGTTTGTGGCTGCTGCTACAATGGCAGGTGTTCCAGTACTCCATAGGTAAGTGAGTGCTCCGAATTGGTTTGGACTCACGTAATAAAGCGTCTGTCCGCATCTTAACACTGTACAGGGTCCTGCTGAGGCAACGTTTGGTTGAAGCGTGGAAGTTGAGCCGATTGGGGATGGTAGGGTAAGCGGATAATCTGTCGTCCAAAGAGTCTTACCAGTGTACAAGTCAACTGCGACCCATCCTGTGGGGTTAGCGATAGTGCCTTGGTATTGAGTATAGTACATGATGCCGTTCATTATTATGGGTGCAAATTTTGGTTCGTACTGAGAGGTCGCATAATAGTTGCTTGTTCCTGTGGCTCCAAATTCTCCTCCAAGTACACCTCCAGGTGCGGCAGGTCTGGTCCACATGATATGAGCGGTTGTTGGAGATGTAGTATATGGATTGTAGTTTGATGTACAGTTATAATTTCCTGTATTGGCGCTAAATATTTGTCCCAAACCAAGCCAGTTTCCTGTAAGAATAGACCATGGGTATACGTTTTCGGAGTTTACGGGTGTTTGCCAGTAGCTGGTTGGAAGTGGATTATTAGGCAACGAAGGTATTGGTTCCTGCTGAACAGTTAGCGTTGCACTTATGTTGCTAGGTTCAAAATAGTCTCCGATGAATGCTTTTGTGAAGGCTGTTGCTGCTGGACTGAGATTGTTGCCTGCTAGAATTTGTCCTGGAAAAGTAAAGAAAAAGCTGTAATTTCCCACTTGAGAAGGTGTATACGTGGTGTACGTTCCTCCAGTATCGTCGGAAGTAAATGGTCCGAGTGTTTCAGTTGTGCCGTCTGGTTTTGTTACTGCCACTTTGAAGTTTTGCCATCTGTCACCATACTGCACGTTCGCTGTCGGAGGCGGTTGAGCTAGCCACATGCCAACTGTTACTGTTTGTCCGACGCCTGCAGGGTTAGGTGCGAGATTAAGGTATGCTATGGTCGGCAAAGAAATGTTACCGGCTTTAGCCAAAGGAGTTGCGTGCGATGCCATCGAAAGTATGAAGAATATTACAATAGTGATTGCTGTAATTTTATTTTTTCGTATTTTCATTTTTCTTTTCTCCTTAATTCACAATATTTTCAACGATTTCTTTATAAGACTTTTCAATAGAAAGAAAAATAGTGGACAGAATCATTAAATTATTAAATTTCAAACGAATATTTCACACATTCAATTGAAAACTATTCAGTAAAAAATTAGCACATTTCAATTCACATAAATGCCGATTGTTAACTTAAGAGTTATGTTTACTTTACTGTTTCCTGATTTACCCAACAACTTTTTAACGATCAAAACTTTACTAAATACTAAGTGAAAGCGGCATGGATAAAAAATGCAATAACCGTTGCCGGGGTAAACCTAATTTAAGTTTAGTCTTTTTCAAACCAGACTATTCTATCTGTCGCACTTTCCGTTTTGCAATTGCTGAGAAGCCCTTGTAGAACTCTTTGGATATTTGTTGGTACCATTTATCTGCGAAAGACAAGTCAAGAAGGTTATCGACCCATCGAAAATCATGTTCTGCACAGTCAATTAATAGCTGCTTGTGTGCGTCATTTAATTGTGTTTTGGTGAACCAGTCTTCACTTTTTAGTTTGCCTAACGGAACAAAAAACAATGGAACAATAAGGCTCCGCATGTCTTTAAGGTCATCAACCAGTTCCATTGTTTTCATTACATCCGATTCCTGCTCGTCTGGCAATCCAACTATCAATGTGCAAGCTGGAGCAAGCATATTGTCATGCATTATTCCCATGCCCTGAACGACTACGTCATGCCAGTTATCAGCGCTAAAAGGATGGGCTTTTGCAGGCATTAACTTCTTGGCGATCTCTGAAGAACCCGTTTCAATACCAACTTCGGCGCCCCACCATTTTTGATTTTGCAGTATAAGCTCTGATAATCGTGAGAGCAGCTTAGGTTTTGATGCAACTGCGGCTAAAGAACAGTGGCTCCAACTTAACCCGTCAACTTTTTTTGTTACTAGTTCATGCAATTGTACTAGTTTCTCTTCATTTGGAGTTGTATTATTAGAGCCATAAAGCATTACATCTTCTGAATGTAAACATGTGCCCGTGTTTCCTGCATTAATATTAACGTTTAGTTCACGATCAATCTTTTCAATCGGGTACCAACGAAGAGGTCTTAACGTGACATTGCAAAATTGGCATCCTCTGCAACAGCCTCTGCCAAGTTCAACCAAACCATTGACAGATGGGTGAACAATATCGGGAATTTCTTCTAAAGATGGTGTTTCACCAATTCCTACTTCATAATGGCTCAGAATCGCTTCTCCCTCTATGGCGCCTTTGAAAACTTTTCCAATAATATTTTCTGCTTCGCCTTCAACAATGCAGTCAATACCTAAGTCCTTAATAGCTTTCTCCCGATAGTGAAACTGCCATGCGCCAGGTCCGCCGACAATAATCTTTACCCCGTTTTGTTTTGCTTTTTGAACAGCTGGGCTTCTTAACAAGTTTCGAAAGTGCTTTGCTAGAAATGGTTCCTTCTTAAAAATCGAGGCAAGAGTTGTGGAAGCTGGACCTAACCCGAATGGATCCATGGTATGAATGCCAAGAACTTTTGCGTCCTTAAGGTATTTGCCTAAGAATTCTGGGCTTACAGTTTCTACATTGAAGCCCTCTTTCAAAAGTTGAGCTTCAGTTTTTCTCAACCCATAAGGCGCTTGATTTGGGTGGCCACCTTTTGTTTTTAATGGTGGAAAGAAAAGGTAACTATAGATCCATTCTGGAATAAAATTGGGAGGGGCACAAGTACCAAACCCGAGAAATTCGTTATTGTGATAATTGCTCATTAAAGTCCTATCAGCAGTTAATACTATCTCTGCCATAGTCCCCTTCCCCACATCTTCATTTAAGACCCATCTGAATGTTGTTTCTATAAAGTATGAGGCAGATATAACTTTATTGCTCGTTTAGCAATATAGCAAATTAATTTAGTTCAGTTATTTAATTAACTCATACTCATGTACTATCTTTTGTCAACAATCAAAACTCTGAACTTTACATAAAAAGATCAGGTTTAACCATTTTAATAGAAAAATGTTTATGAAGGTAATCGAATAATAAATGGGAAACGTCATCGGAGAATGGGATTTATTTGAAAAACATAGTAGAGTTTAGATGGCATGGTAGAGGCGGTCAAGGAGCATGGACAGCCAGCGAACTTTTGGCAAGAACAGCCCTCGATGAAGGAAAATACATTCAATCATTTCCTGAATTTGGACCTGAACGAATGGGAGCACCAGTTACTGCTTTCAAAAGAATAAGCACCGAACCAATAAGATTACATTGCGCAATCTACGAGCCAG
>Ga0224559_1001183_pt1 | contig 14825 bp, 10 predicted proteins | sample 714S33034metaG_FD_180676 | JGI IMG/M metagenome (GOLD analysis project Ga0224559, IMG submission 180676) | Peat soil microbial communities from Stordalen Mire, Sweden - 717 S3 30-34 | ecosystem: Environmental > Terrestrial > Soil > Wetlands > Peat | place: Sweden: Norrbotten County, Stordalen... | reverse complement strand
AGCTTCAGACCAGCGGGAAGCGTGCCCACCACCGAGAAGGTATAAGGAGCAAGGCCGCCGGTCACCGTCATCGCGCCACTGTCGAACGGCACCCCCACCTCGCCCGCCGACACCGACGCGCACGTCACCGAAATCGCTGGCAGAACAAAGCCGAAGTCTATGGTTTCGTCATTGGTGATGTCGCCGTAGTTGTCGATAATGGAGAGAACGACGGTGGAAGGATTCGGATTGCTATCGTTGGCCGTGGTGCTGCCCGGCGCATTGACTGTCGTCGCGGAATAGCCGGCCGGCGGCGTCACCTGAACAATATATGTTCCGGCGCACAATCCAGTGAACTGGTAATAGCCGACTCCGTTTGTCGTGGTGGCATTCAATAGGGTCATCTGCGAGTTATACAAACTCACTGTTACATTGGCGATGCCCAGTTCGCCCGCGTCCTGGACGCCATTTCCATTCGCGTCATACCAGACGAAATCGCCTATCGCGCCATTGCAAGGCGACACATAACCGAAATCGATCGTCAGGTTCGAGACGACATTGTTGCTGCTATCCGTAGTCAGCACGACAGGAGCCGGACTGCCGTTGCTATCGTTGGCAATAGTGCTGCCTGGCGCCTGTGAAGTCGTCGGCGTAAAATTCGGCGGCAGCGTCGAGCCTAGCACAGTCACCGTATAACTGCCGGCGCACAGGCCGCTGAACAGATAATTGCCGCTCCCGTTGGTGATCGCGGTCTGGAGCAGGGTGTTCGAGTCGTTGTACAGGTCCAGCGTAATGCCGCTGATGCCAGGCTCACTGGTATCCTGAATCCCGTTTAGATCGAGATCGTGCCAAACAAAGTCGCCAATCGTCCCGTTACAGGGAGAGACATAACCAAAATCGATCGTCTCATCGACGCTGGAATCAGTGGCCAGAGTCACGGCCGTCGGACTGCCATTGCTGTCGATGGCGGGATTGCTGCCAATGGATGAGGTTGTTGGAGTGTAATTCGGTGGCAAAGTTGTCGAATCCACCGCCACTATATAATTACCCGCGCTCAGTCCGGTGAACTGATAGTATCCGTTGACATTATTAGGACCGCCATAGGCAGTTGTCGTCGTAGCCAGCAGATTTGTCCCGGTGCTGTCATACAGATTGACCGTGACGCCATTGATGCCCGTCTCACCGGCATCTTGAAGCCCGTTGTCGTTCGCGTCGTACCATACGTAATCGCCGATGGCCCCCTGCAAGGAGACGTAGCCGAAATCGATCGTCTCATCCGTGCTGGCATTGGTGGTGAGGGTTACGGTGGAGGGAATTGGATTGCTGTCATTGGCCGTTGTGCTGCCCGGAGCGTTCGGAGTTGTCTCGGCGAAATCTATCTTGCCATTCGACCCCTTGGGCAAGGTTGTTTCATCTACTTTTACGGTATACGTGCCAGCGCAGACGCCGGTGAATTGATAGTAGCCTAGCTGCGAACCCGTAGGCCCTGCCGCGGTCACGGTCGTTTCCAGAAGATTGTTCTGAGAATCATAGAGATTGACGGTAACGCCGTTGAGACCAGGTTCGCCGGCATCTTGAATGCCGTTGCTGTTCTGATCGTTCCAAACGAAGTCGCCAATCGTTCCAAAACACTTGCCTGGCGTGCTGTAGATATACCCCTTAATCTCACCACCAAAACTGGTGGCGAATGATCCCGTAAACCCGGGTGTCCCCGACACAGTCTCGAGGTTTAGCGTCATCCACAAATCATTGTTCAAACTCGGCGGATTCAGGTAAAGCGAAGCCATTGATCCGCCGGTGACCGCAAAGCGTAACTCGAAATTCGGCGTATTATTGACGCCGTCATAGAAAAACTCTGTGATCTTCCCGGTCAGAAGCGGAGAAGTATAGGTAACGCCGCCACTGGTAGCCTGACCGGTCACCACCAGGTCCGGTTGACCTGCCGTCGGATTGCCGCCAATTAAATTCCCGTTGTTGTCGACCTGGATAGCGACCGACACGGTCGGCGCGGGGCAGCTTGGAGTATGAGCCGGATTGCAAAATGCGGTCGCCCGCGGAAGATAGAGAGCGGATCCTGATCCCGATAGCGTGAGGACTTCTGTGCCGGCGGTGTAAAAGCCATCCGCACTCGTTGTTGTGTGGATATAGTAGATGTCTGGACTGTTTTCGGGAACGGTGGGGAGCACGTTGTTTTGGGCAAATGCTCCGCTAACCAGCAAGAGAACCGGCAAAAGACACACAAACAATTTTCCAAACCGCATTGGCTCAATCCTTTTCTGTTTCTGTCCAAAAACAATCCAAATACACGACTTGCTTACAAGCGCAGTTAGAAATGCCAACACCTGTTCAAGCCAGCTCGGACCCAGGCGGGGGGGGGGAACCCGGATCCACTCACTACTCGACCGCCTCTGGCGCCAAATTATCACGCCAGGTTTTCACAGTAACGGCGTTGGAGTTTCATCGGTTGAACGACCGATTCTGCCCCAACGCCTATCTACAAGGCTGCATTCGGAAAACCTTCCGATCAAGCCCTCTACACCGATTCCACTACACCTTCTTGCGAGCCAGACGCTTGCGAAGCAATCCAGCCGCCAAACCACTGCACAAAAGAGTCAACGTGGCCGGTTCTGGAGTGGTTTCCGTCCACGGCTCTATATCGAAAGTAGAGCCTTCGTTTGTTTTATCGAGATCGAAAGCTACTTGATCGCCATCCAGGTTCGTGGCGGATCCAGTAGTAGCACCAAAATACTTCTCCAATTCAGTCCATGCGGCGACTTCCTGGGAGGTTTCGGTCACATCAAACAACTCACCGTAATCGCCGCCGCCATCTGTCCGAAAAGAACCCGCGACAAATGAGCCTGACAGATATGTGATCGTAGCGTTGTCGGCGGCATTAGGATCAACAGTCGCGCCCTTATTATTATTGAAATAATTGACGCTAGACTCATAAGCCGCGACGGTTTGCCCGGTAATTGTAAACCCTGTCGCGTCCACAACAAGGCTCAACGCCGGACCAATCAAACTACATTGAGTTGCGGGGCAAGGAGTACCCGGTAAATCAATAATGGTCGTCACTGCGCCACCAGGCAATATAGCGTTATTAGGCAAGGTCACGCTATTTCCGCCTACATAAAACTCCTCATTATTAGCTCCGGTGCCAATCACAGTAGTTGTCATGCTAGTGATGGAAATATCGACATTATTCCCCTGATTGAACGTGTATTCTGAGGCGTGGGCAAGGACAGCCGTCGATAAAGAAAACAAGCAAACCACCAAGAAATTTTTCACAGCTCTCGTCATAGTGTTCCTCTCAGGTTACGGTTCGCAGGCGTATGCACTAGGGGGGGGAAGCGCATACGATCCGCGTCGGTACTCATTCATAAAGGCGGGCTGCAGCAACGTTCCAGACCGCCGCTCAAAGTTTTTGCTACCATCATCATGCAATTCATTCGCCAAAGCATAAGTTTTTAGAATCATTCACTTGCGATGAGACAGGTTTTTCCAAATATGCAAATTTATGCACATTAGTTCCAAATTTATGCCTAATCAAGTCCGAATTCCAGGGGCGAGCAGTTCTTGTCCAGAATTGCGAAACGACTGGTCCGATCCGGGCCTTTTGCCAGCCATAACAGCCTATGGCAAAAGTCGAAGGCCCTGAAAACCTTCCATCATGGGCTAAACAGGCCGCGGAAAAAGGCCTGAATCTGGGTGCAATCCCCGAAAAAGCTTAGCAAGGGCTGAAGCTCGTCGTTTATTATCAGTGACTTGCGGCACGACTAAAGTCGTGCCCTTTCAAAACCAGACTATCACCACGGGCTGCTAAGACGCGCGTTTCTCTGCTTGCGGCCCTGGGGCGTGGATCTCCGGCAAAACCGGCTTGGGCGCAGTTGGTCCCGCATTTCTGAGCAGAATCGCCAAGCCCCGCGCTCCGTCCATCTGACTCTCCCGCAGCAGTTCATAGGTCAACTCAAGGTACTCCGGGTGATGCTCGAAGTGCTTGCTTGTGGCCTGAACCGTGTGGACCACATGTTCTGCGGAAAACGCCTCGCGGTGGTAGCCGGCCACTCCGATCAGAAAACCCTTCAAGAGCGCAAACTGTGCCGTCAGCAGCGCGTACTCCCGCTCCATTGTGGTTGGGACGCCCTCCTTGCCAAAGGGAAACCGGCAGCGAAGGATGGTGTTTGCCAGATAATTCTCCAGAATGTGCGGATGGCGCTCAAAGAACGGAGCATAGTATCGGTCATGCGCCAGGGCGAAGTGTTCGGTCAGGCTCTCCAGCGTTGCGCCGGGCCGGTTGCCGATACCGGTTGTAAAAGCGTGTACGCACTCCACAAACCGCGGCCTGACGTTGGAGCGATGCAGCATCATTCCCGCCATGCGCAGCACCACGTCCAACTGGGCAGCACGGTCCAGCGGAAGAGCCTCCATCGCCGGCCGCAGAGTTCCCGAAGCCACTGCCGCGGCGAAATCGGCAAGAAACTGCGCAACATTCCGGTCCAATTCACCCTTGGCGATCGAATCCAGGCGTCGGCAAAAGACTCCTAGCAGAAACAGCCGCTGCCAGAGGGGGTAGGTTCGATTGGCGATCAACCCCAGAACGATCTGGCGGATGGGCCAGAAAAAGGGCAGCAGCGCGGAGGAGCCATCGGTTGCCACAGCTTCAGAAATAGCCACGCGAGAGTATTCGGCCACGGTATGCAGCTCTCGCGTAAGCAGTTCAGGGTCGAGCAGAACCAGCCGCGCCGCCTCCGGGCAGGAGAGCGTGAGCGCGGTCTCCTGAATTCCGCCAACCACATGGACGATGCGCGGAGAGGTGGCGCAGATGTGGGAGAGATAGCTTTCTCCCAACTCCACCTGAATGCGGCAGAGGCGGTCGGAGGTGAGCATTGGGCATTGGCTGGCGCCGTCCATGCGCATTTTGGCGAAGCTGTGCGGCTTGGCGCCCTCCGGTATCGCTAGAATGTTGGCGTCGATCAGCGTGCGCAACTGGCTGGCGGGAAGCTGCTGATATTTCTGATACGAAGCCTGATCGATGGGTACGCCCCAGCCCTGGCAGCAGGTATCCTCGCACTCCGAGCCAATGCAGCGAAAGCTCTCGGCGTATGGGGCGCGAATGGGCAAGGATTCAGGCAATCACTGCTCCGGGCAACGAGGCACACGCCTGCTGCAGCGTAGAATCAAGAGTGTCCTGAAATGAGGCATTCAACTGCCCTAATCCATGGCAGCTTGATTGGTAGCTTCAAATTTATCTTCGTTTGCCGGCAGACGGCCAAGCTGAAGACTCAGACTGATCTGGAACTCTGATCCAATGGAGACTATGTTTGTAGAGTAAGCTGAAAAGGAGAGACTTAAATTGTCCAATCAGCCTGGAAGTCAATCCGCGCCTGACGTGAAACCCAAGGATACTGCGCCGGTTGCGCCGCGCAAGCCCACCATGAGCGACGTTGCCCGGCTGGCCGGCGTGGGCACCATGACTGTCTCGCGCGTGCTCAGCGGAACGGTGAGCGTCTCGGCGGATACAGCAAAGCGCGTGCAAACGGCAATCGAACAGTTGAAATACCGCCCCAATGCGCTGGCGCGCGCCTTTCGCGGTCAACGGAGCCATTCCATCGGCCTCATTCTTCCTTACCTCTACGATCCGTTCTTTGCCAATTGCGCTCATGCCGTGACGATGGTCGCCAAGCAGCACGGCTATTCGGTGCTTATCACCACCTCCGATGAAGATCCTGACGCGGAATATGCCGATGCGGAACAGATGCTGGAGCGCCACGTCGACGGCCTGATGGTCATTCCCACCAAGTTCCGCGAGACGCGCTTGACGCAGAACCTCTTCGGTAAAACCCCGGTAGTGGCCTTTGACCGCCCGCTCCCCGACCCGGCAATCGATGTGGTGATGGTGCAGAACACCGCCGGCGCGCGGCGCATTGTCGAGCATCTGATCGAGCATGGCCATCAACGCATCGCCTTTATGGGACTCAGCCGCGGCCTGTTTACCATTAACGCGCGCTTTCTGGGCTATCGCCGCGCCATGCAGGATGCCGGCCTCAAGGAGGATGCAATCTTCGGCTGCGAAAAGGAGGAAGAGACTACGCAGGCTTTGAGCGAAAAGCTCAAAGGAGCGAATCCGCCCACGGCGGTCTTTACTTCCAATACCCTGGTAACGCGCTTTATCTTGACTTCCATCGCGCGCCTCGGGATAAAGGTTCCCAACGATCTTGCCCTTGCCGGCTTCGATGATTTCGACGCCGCGGAATTCTCCTCCCCACCACTGACGGTGGTTCGCCAGCCCGCGCTGGAGATGGGGCGGGTGGCGACCAACCTGCTTTTCGACCGCATCGCCCGCAACGAAACCTCCCACACTGGCAACCGGATTGTCCTGCCCATCGAGATCGTGCTGCGCCGCTCCTGCGGCTGCAAGCACCGCACCCCGGTGATCATCCGCTGACCGTCCCCGGAAAATATCGTTATCATCCATTGCTGCCTTGCTCGATTCGTCTGCTTGTTTGAACCGTGAAGACGGATGGAACGTGGCGGATCCGTATGGATGAATCGATGCTTCTGGCGCTATTTTTTGCGATTCTCCTTCCAATGATCAATTCTGTCCTTTGCACTTTCAGAACAATTCATTACAATAGAATTTTCAATGGGAACGCTATCATTGAGTGTGCTGGGGGGAGCAGATGACCGATCTTCCAGAATCTCCAGTCCTGGTTTACGACGTCGGCGGCAGCCATGTTTCCGCCGCCGTCTGCCTGGGACGCGATCTTCAGCTTGGGCCTCAGGCCCGCGCCAGTTACCCGACGGAGCAATCCTGCTGCGCTTTCCTCGATTTCCTGCATGATCTTGGCGCGCAGGCGGCCACCAGCTTCGCGCCGGTAACGGGAGCGACGCTGGCCTTTCCCGGCCCTTTTGATTTCCAGGCCGGCATCAGCCTCATGCGCCACAAATTGCCTTGCCTCTACGGTGTGAATCTGCGCCTTGCCTTGGCTGATCGCTTCGGTTGGCAGCCAGACCAAGTGAGCTTTCTCAACGATGCGGGCGCCTACCTGCTGGGAGAGATTGGCGCCGGCGCAGCCCATGGTTTCGCACGAGCCATCGGCGTTACCCTGGGTACCGGCACTGGTTCCGCCTTTGCCGTGGATGGCCAGTTGGTCACTGTAAGCCCAGGTGTTCCTCCCAACGGTGAGATTTGGAACCTTCCCTTCGAGGGCGGGATTGTTGAAGATTTCCTCTCCTCCAGAGCTGTAATTGCCTGCTACCATCGCCGCACCGGCAAGCCACGCGATGTGAAGGCTTTAGCCGCCGATGCGCCGCATGACCCAGCCGCGGCAGAGACATTCCATGACTTTGGCACGCATCTCGGACGAGTGATCGGGACCATGCTGGCCGGGTTTGCCCCCGATGTGATCGTGCTGGGGGGAGGCATCTCCCGCGCCGCGCAGTTGTTTCTCCCCGCCGCGCAGAGCGAGCTGGCGGGTTCCGGCCTTCGCCTGCGGGTCTCTGAACTGCAAGATAGCGCGCCACTCGTGGGCTGCGCGGTGGCGCGGTTCAACCATTGATTGGCCGGAATCCCAGGTCCGAAAATCCGGACCTGGGGCATCCGCGGCTACTTGCTGGTGGCTCCGCTGTCATTGCTCACCATGAGGCTCGAGACGTTCACCGGCTCGAAGTCCGACAAAATGAGGCTTCTCAGGCAAGACAGATCGTCATTATTCCAGCGGGCGTCGGCCGTGCCGATTAACCCGCCGCTCTCACCATTATCAGCCAGGATGATCCCATAGTTTCGGAATCCGGTGATGATAATGGCCGCTTGTGGACTTGTGGCGGCGCAGGAGGGAGTCTCCACGGTTGCCTTCAGCCGATAGATTTCGCCGGCGGCTCCCGACATACTGCACGTTGCGGGATAAGGAACACCTGAAGTTGCCGTACTTGCAGATTGCGCAATCTCCGATTCCGTGGGAATGGAATTCCCTCCCGTATCCTTGCAACTCCCCGTGCCCGCTGTCTGCGTCGCAGGCCAGACCCAGTAATTCAACATATGCCTGAGTGTGAACCGGATTGGATGCTGAACCGCGCCGTTGGGCGCGCTGGGCGTGCCGGTCCCAATCACTTCGTCAGCATTGACCAGCAGCGGTCCAATCGGAAGCCCCGCGGCATCGGATGTCCCGTTCCCTTGCGGAGTCAGGTTATTCGAAGTTACGTCGAGCCAAAGCACATTCGAGGAATCGGTCCAGGGACCGCCCTGGTAGATTCCTTGCCACATTTCGTATTCGGCGGGTTTCTTTCCATCGCCGGCCTCCAGGTAGACTAGAACGTGCCCGTCCCCACCCTGGCTAACCGAGTTGGCGGTGCCTTCGATCGGAGCATACGCCGGAATCGGACCGGAGGTGTAATAGGACTGATACACGGTGGTGCTGACCGCCACGTCCGGCTGGTTGTATGGAACTTCGATGGCCGGTATTCCATTCGGGAAGTTGGCATACTCATCGCCGAAGAACGGCCGGATCGATTCCGGCAAATAGGCGCTGTACATATTCGCCGCGGGCGAGGTATCCACAGGCAAGTGGGTGGTGGCTGCGTCCACGCGATGGTGGAAGATGGAGTTGGACGGAAAAATATTGGCCAGGAATGCATTGCTGCCATTGATGGCAAAGCTGATGTCCTGAGTCGCCTTCGCGCCAGTAGAGTCCGTGACAACAAACTCGGGAATGTAGGTGCCTTGACCGCCGATCAGCGAACTGCTGATAACTCCTGTCGTTGCGTTCAGAGACATTCCCTCGGGCAATGGAGGATAGTCGGTTACATCCGTACTGAGCGAATACTTGTACGGCGGAGTGCCGCCGCTGGCGGCGAGGGTGCAGCCCGCGTACTCCGCTAGCTGTGTTCCGCCTGGGCAGGTCGTGGTGGTGATCTTCAGTGCGCCGCCGGGCGGTATTAGAGTGACTTTTACCGTGGCCGTGACCGAGCCGGCAGTATTGGTGGCAGTCAATTTGTAGGTGGTCGTCGCTGTTGGGCTTACGCTGGTCGAACCGCTGGCCGCCGTCGATGTGAAGGTTCCCGGTGTAATGGCGATACTGGCCGCCCCGACCGTCTTCCAACTCAATGTGATGCTGGAACCCGAAGCAATGCTTGCGGGACTGGCCGTGAAGGAGCTGATGGTTGGCTTGGCAAGCTCCGGCGTGGCCGATGCCTCGTTGGACAGCGGGCTGGTTCCCAGGCTGTTGACCGCGGCAACCTTGTAGAAATACTTGGTCCCGTTGGTCAGCTTGGTATTGCTGTAAGAGGTGGAAGTTACTCCGGTGGCGATGGCCGTCGCGCTCTCGCCGCCGGACTTGGCTCCGCGGTAGACTTTGTAGCTGGTAGCGCCTACGGAGGCGGTCCAGCTCAGCGCAACAGCAGCGTCGCCCGCCTTGGCCGACAGCCCGGTGGGCGCGGCCGGAACGGTGGCGGGAGTTACCGCAACCTTGACCGCCTTCGCGGTTGTCACGCCGGCGGAGTTAGTCACTGTAAGAGTATAAGTGGTCGTGTCCGGCGGCTTCACGCTGACAGCCTTCCCACTCGTCACCGCGATGCTGCCCGGCGTTATCACGCCCTTGCCGTTGGCAAAGACTCCCGTCAAGCTGGACGAGGCGCCAACCATGATCGACGCCGGATTGGCTGTAAAGCTGGTGATCACCGGCGCGGCGGCAGTTACCGTAACTGTAACCGCCTTCGATGCTATTGCACCGGCGGAGTTTATAACTATAAGAGTATAAGTGGTCGTGTCCGACGGCTTCACGCTGACCGCTTTCCCGCTGGCAACGGCGATGCCGCCCGGCGTGATGACGCCCTTGCCGTTGGCAAAGACTCCCGTCAGGTTGGACGACGCGCCTGCCGTGATCGACGCGGGATTGGCCGCAAAGCTGGTGATCGCCGGCGCGGCGGCAGTTACCGTGACCGTAACTGCCTTTGAGGCTGTTGCACCGGTGGAGTTAGTAACTGTAAGAGTATAAATCGTCGTATCCGACGGCTTCACGCTGACAGCCTTCCCGCTGGTCACCGCGATGCTGCCCGGCGTTATCACGCCCTTGCCGTTGGCGAAGACTCCTGTCAGGTTGGTCGAAGCGCCCGCCGTGATCGACGCGGGATTGGCCGCAAAGCTGGTGATCGCCGGCGCGGCGGCGGCAATGGAGGAACTCGCGTTGCCAGTCAGACTGGCCAACGACAGGCAGAGAAAAAGTGCGCACAAGGTGCGGAAGGTTCTGCGATGCATCATAGCTCCTTTGACCCAGGCAACCAAAAGAACTTCAGTGCTTCAACACCTTATAGGGGAACCGAACCATCCAGCCGGGAAATCCATGTCTCTGGATTTGTCTGGCGTTATCCTAGCGGTTCCGATGAAAAAACGCAAGGACTGGATTGCGCTCGGGCGCGCGTCACCGGAAGGGAATTCGATAAAAAAGCGAGATTTTTCTGTTTAACTTACGGATTATTATGCAGTAAGATGGAAATATAAATCTACCATCGCCTCCCGCCTCCCTTCGCCAACTCGCCGCCATATTGGCGGAAGCAAGACCCATGCGCCGTGGCTCGTTGTCCGAACGCATGGTCAAGTGCAGCAAGCCCGGGTGTCCCTGAGGAAGAGAGGCCGTCCGGCAGGGGTAATGAAGGCTATAACGGCTGCGGCCCTCCATGAACCCGTTTGCGCGCAAAGCACACCGTTCTTCTGCGGAACGCGGAACAAAAAAAAGGGCCGGAGAGCGCATACTGCGCCTCCGGCCCAATTTCAAAACCCTTCAAGCAGCTTTTGCAGTCTCCGCTGACCGCACCCGGAAACGCTTCATCGAGATCGACAGCGTACGCTCGATTTTGCGCAGATCATTGCGCTCGGCTGGGACCGCAAAGGTCGAAGCTACGCCATGCGCCGAGGCGCGGCCAGTGCGGCCTACGCGATGGACAAAGTCCTCGGCCATCTTGGGCATATCGAAATTGATGACGTGCGCCACGTTGGCCACATCGATGCCGCGGGCGGCTACGTCGGTCGCCACCAGCACGCGGTGACGGCCCTCGCTGAAGCTGCGCAGCGCCTGGTTGCGCTGGGCCTGCGAGCGGTCGCCGTGAATCTGCGTCGCCGAATGGCCGGCGCGGGTCAGACGGAGCGCCACGCGGTCGGCGCCGTGCTTGGTGCGCACAAAAACCAGAAAGCTGCCTTGCTCGGCGCCCAACAGGTGTTCGAGCAACTCCTGCTTTTTGTCGGGCTCAACCTCGAAGGTGCGCAGTTCGACGTTATCGGCGGGCTTCAGCACCGAGCCGATCTCTACGCGCACCGGATCGTTGAGGTACTTGCGCGCCACTTCCTTGACCGCGCCCTCCAGCGTGGCCGAATAGCAGAGCGTCTGGCGCACGGCGGGCAGCTCGGCGGCAATGCGCGCGATGGCCGGCTGGAAGCCCATATCCAGCATCCGGTCCACTTCATCCAGCACCAGAATCTTTACCCCATCCAGCTTGACCAGGCGGCGCTTGATGTAATCTTCCAGCCGTCCGGGGGTGGCCACGATCAGGCGCGCTCCGCGGCGAATCGCTTGCAGTTGTCCGTGCTCGGCCAGACCGCCGACGACCAGCGCCACGGTCTGCGAGGGGTTGGAGCGGATCGAAAGAAAGGCCTGCTCCACCTGCATGGCCAGTTCGCGGGTGGGCAGAACAATCAGCGCCTGCGCGCCTTTGCCTTCGGTCTTTTGCATCTGCTCGATGATCGGGATCAGAAAGCCGAGCGTCTTGCCGGTTCCGGTCTGCGCGGTGGCCAGCACGTCGTGGCCTTCCAGAGCGGGAGGGATGCAGGCGGCCTGCACCGTGGTAGGAGTTACAAATTGGTTGGCGTCCAGCCGCGCCATCAAGGCGGGCGAAAGAGTAAATTCAGAGAACTTGGTCAAAATAAAGTCATTTCCTATGGCTTCCGGAGCCGCCAGAGTTTCGGGCGGCCTGCAAACGGAAGCGGACACGGAGGCGCGCCAACTCGCCATCGCGAGCGCGGGCCTACTTATTCAATTGCGCAAGGGAGAACCGAAAGTCGAGCTAAGACTGGCTGGCATTCAAGAGGGAATGCGCACGCCCGGAGCTGCCACACGCTACATCATCGCCCTGCGGCACAACGCCGAAGAGCTCCACGCTCCCGAACACTCCCGGTTCATGCGCCTGATCGCAATCAAGGATGCAAAAGCGCTTTACTCTCGGAACCGGTGTACGGTTCAGAGCAGAGTCACCGGGTGGGAGACTCAAGTGGTCACGCTGTAGGGGCTTGGGAAAAATCTGTGCTGGGCAAATTTGCCTTTGGAAAGCAAATCCGCCGCTCACGGCCAAATCACTGAGCGCAACTACAGAATAGCACGGATGCGGAATATACATTGCGGCGGCTTCCATTCAGGGCGGTTTCAATTCAGGGCCACTTCAATTCAGGGCGGCTTCAATTCAGATGGACTGTTTAGACCCCAGCAGCCTATGGTGAAAGTCGTGTTTTGAAAGGGCACGACTTTAGTCGTGCCGCAAGATGCAGAAAATAAAGGATGGGCTTCACAGGCTGCGGAAAAACTCAATCGATGCATCAGTTTTGAAAGGGCACGACTTCAGTCGTGCCGCAAGATGCAGAAAATAAAGGATGGGCTTCACAGGCTGCGGAAAAAATCAATCGATGCATCAGTTTTGAAAGGGCACGACTTTAGTCGTGCCGCAAGATGCAGAAAATAAAGGATGGGCTTCACAGGCTGCGGAAAAAATCAATCGATGCATCAGTTTTGAAAGGGCACGACTTTAGTCGTGCCGATAAAGCTCATAGAATCAGCAGGGCTTTAGCCCCTGAGGGATGTTTTTCGTGAACTTTTCGACCTTAAAAGACCTTTTTCCGCAGCCTGTTCAGCCCCTGATGGAAGGTTTTCAGAATTCTGAACTTTCACCATAGGTTGATAGAGAAGATCGAGTCTCAGAACCCGGCCCAGCGCAGATACGCGGCGAGGATAAGCTGGCCCCAGAAGCTGCTGACAATGCCGCCGATGCACAGAAATGTGCCCAGCGGCAGCTTGCTGACGGCCCAGCTTTCCGACTCCCGCCGCGCCTTCGGCAGCAATAGCATGACCATCGCAACCAGCGCGCCGAGCATCATTCCGACAACAAAGGCGAGCAAAGCCTGCGGCAGGCCGAGCCACGCGGCCAATAAAGCCATCAGCTTGGCGTCACCCATGCCCACGCCCTCGCGGCGGCGGATCAGCCAGTAACTCCAGCGGATGAGCAGAATGAGGCCTGCGGCGGCGAGAATGCCGAGGAGTCTGAAACCCGCTACTCGCCATTGTTCTCCGTGCAAGTACTGAAAATGATGGTTAAATGACGAATGTGTGATTGAGTCCAGCTCCACCGCTACAACGAAACTAAAAACGGAATTCAAGAAACCTAAAGCAGCCCCAGGCAAAGTAAGCCAATTAGGTAGCCAAAGATTCTCAACGTCTAGAACTGCTAAGGCAACTAGCAACCAATAAAAGACCACGGTTCCAATGATAGTAAGTAATGAGTCGTAAAAGGCGACTTTAGGAAGGCTTGGATCAAGTACATTCGTTGGGAATTTCCACGCAGCAGAGGCCCATAGCGCAGCAACAGAAAACTCCACCAGCGGATAGCGCCAGCCGATCCATGCGCGGCAGATGCGGCAGCGGCCTCTGAGCGCCAGCCAACTGACCAGCGGCACATTCTCCCACCAGGCCAGCGTCCGTCCGCACTGTCGGCAATGCGAGCCGGGGCGGACGATGCTCTCGCCCGTCGGCCAGCGGCTCAGGCAGACGTTGAGAAAGCTGCCGAAAGCCAGCCCCATCAGCCCCGCAAAGATCGTTCCAAAGATACGCATCATCGTCGAGTTTGAGTATATCGCCCGGCGTAGACCGGTTGGTCTATATGGAACAGAAGTGGCCTATCCATGGGGTGGACAATATCTGACGGGAGAAAAAGGATAATAATTGTTGCAACGAGTATCGCTTTCTCTGCATCCAATAGGCACAAAAAAAATCGCGCGGCGTCCCTCTCCTTCCCGCGCCTCCGGCAAGAGCGCTCGTCCTCTTCCCCAACCTTAACCACGGCCTCCCGGCCCGCAATGAAAGGACATTTCAATGAAACGTTTGGCAGTTTTGACAGGCATTCTGGCGCTGGCCGCTCCCATGGCCCTGGCGCAAACCTCCTCCTGGGCCACAGATCCGGCGCACAGCGAGGTCGATTTCACCATTCGCCACGGAGGCGTTTCCAACGTGCATGGCCGCTTCGGCGGAGTCAAAGGCACGCTGGTTTATAACGAAGCGGACATCACCAAGGCCACCGTCACGGTCACCATCGACACCACCACCGTGGACACTGGCGAAGCGGCCCGTGACGCGCACCTGAAAACCGATGCTTTCTTCGATGTGGTCAAGTTCCCCACCGCAGCCTTCACTAGCTCCAGCGTGGTCAAGAACGGCAACAAGCTGACGGTGAATGGCAACCTGACCCTGCACGGCGTCACCAAGCCCATTGTCCTGGATGTGGAAGGCCCTAGCACGCCGGTCGAGGGCGCCATGGACCACAAGGCGCATTCCGGCTTCTCCGCCACCACCACCATCAGCCGCACGGCCTTCGGAATTGGAACCGGCTTCCCATCGGCCCTGGTGGGCGACGAGGTCAAACTGACCATCGAGCTGGAAATCGTCAAGCAGTAAGCAGCGCCATTACGGAAGAGACCTTGTCGCGGTAGGGATACCAGTTGCCTGACACCCCCCGCACAGATCCGTACTGGCGCTCGTTAGCGCATACGGCTCCTATCTCGGATGACTGGCGGCGAAGCGTCGCTCAGGATAAGGATG
>Ga0224559_1001180_pt1 | contig 14849 bp, 13 predicted proteins | sample 714S33034metaG_FD_180676 | JGI IMG/M metagenome (GOLD analysis project Ga0224559, IMG submission 180676) | Peat soil microbial communities from Stordalen Mire, Sweden - 717 S3 30-34 | ecosystem: Environmental > Terrestrial > Soil > Wetlands > Peat | place: Sweden: Norrbotten County, Stordalen... | reverse complement strand
CCAAGGCTTATGTGACGAGGGTTGGCGAGGGGCCGTTCCCGACGGAGATCAAGGATGCGGCAGGCGACCACCTGCGGGCACGCGGCAATGAATATGGCGCGGTGACTGGAAGGCCAAGACGCTGTGGCTGGCTGGATATTCCGCTATTGCGTTACTCCAACCAGGTGAATGGCGCCGAGTGGTTGGTGGTGACCAAACTGGACGTGCTCGACGAACTCGAAGAGATTCCCATTTGCGTGGGCTACGAGATCGAAGGCAAGGTGACCGACGAGATTCCAGCGGACGTGCGGGGCCTGGAGCAGATCAAGCCGGTTTATACCAAGTTGAAGGGCTGGCGGAGCTCGACCGAAGGGATCAAGGAGTTTGACAAGCTGCCGCAAGCGGCACGCGAGTATCTGCGTTTTCAGGAACGGGAGAGCGGAGCCAAAATCGGAATGGTTTCAACCGGACCCGACCGGGACCAGACGATGCTGCTGCCTGATTTTGCCGCGGTTCTTGAGAACATTCACGCATAAAAACGAGATGCGTCCCGAGAGTGCGATGACAGTTTGAGGTCATTTCGACTCCTGGGGTATGAGAGGAAGCCGCAGTGATGATCAGCTTTGCCGTACGGCTCAAATTTGCTCCGGAAGACCGAGAAGAAATTGCTGGAACTTTGCGCGCTCTAGCCACGGCCTCGCGCCAGGAGCCGGGATGCGTGAACTATATTCCCCACCATCTTGAGGACGATCCGGACACCGTGATCATCTATGAGCAGTACCGGGATGCAGAAGCTCTGGAGGCGCATCGCAGGTCAGAGCACTTCAAACATTATGCCGTGGGCGGACTCTATCAGAAGTTGCGGGAGCGGAGTGTCGAGAACCTGGCTGCTCTGGTTTGAGATTTATTCACATTCCAACCGGAGGCGGCTTCCGCAAGGGAGCGGCGGCACATTTACACACAATTGATCGGGCAGTGTACTAAATAAGATTGACCGTTGCGGTCTTGCGGGGATACTATCCGTTTCAATCATGCCCTCAGACCTGTTTAATCACGCCAAATTCATTTGCCGCAGGGCGCTTTGCGCTCTGGCGCTTCTCATGTTGCTGAGTACGCAGGCGCTTTTTGCCGCGCCGCAACATAAGTCAATGCCTAAAGGGCAGAAGCATGAGAGTCACCACGAGATCGAACAAATGGAAGAGGTCTGGCGGAAAGCCGTACTGGCGGGGGACGCCGCCGCCATGGACGCTTTGCTGGCGGACGACTACATTGCCATCAGCGCCAGCGGAACGCTGCAAACCAAAGAGGATGTCCTAACCAGGATGCGCAGCGGGAAAAGGCATATCACTGACCTCAAACTTTCCGACAGCAAGGTCCGTTTCTACGGAGCCACTGCGCTTGTTACTTCGTTTGCCCAAGTGACCGGCACCAATGCCGCAGGAGAGGCCATCGGGGACTTTCGTTACACGCGAGTATACGTGCGCAATTCCCTGGGAAAGTGGAAGATTGTGAGCTTTGAGGCCAGCCTGATTCGCGAGCCAAACATGCAGAAATAATACGCAACGCGAGAGCGCTCTCTCATTTTCAGACGCAACCCCATACAATAGACCGATGCCCGAACTGCCAGAGGTCGAGACTATCGCCAGCGGAGTGAACGCGCGAGTGCGCAACGACCGCATCGTCGAAGTGTGGTTCGGGAGCCACCGCGAGCCATTCAAAACTCCGCCTGTGCGTCAGGCCAAAGGCCTGGAAGGACGCGCGATTCTGTCGGTTCATCGCACGGGCAAGCATATTGTCTGCGAGTTGGGGGCTGCGGACGGCAACCTTTTGGATGAGAACGCCGGCGAATCCGGGGCCCAATGGATTGTGCATCTTGGCATGACGGGGAGATTACTGGTGACCACGCCTGATGCTCCTGTTGCCCTGCACACCCATGCGCGGCTGAGCCTGCAAAGCGGCCGGGAGCTGCGCTTTGTGGACCCGCGGCGCTTTGGACGGCTGGAGTACCGCGACCTGAACCGCGAACCCGGATTCCGCGCTGCGGGAGTTGATCCGCTGGCTGTCACGGCGGTGGAGTTTGCCGGGCTTTTCCGTAGCCGGCGGCTGGCTATCAAGGCGGCGCTGCTCAACCAGAAGCTGCTCTCCGGGGTGGGCAATATCTATGCGGATGAGAGCCTCTTTCGTGCAGGCATTCGTCCGCGCCGGCTAGCTGGGCGGCTGACCCGGGCGGAACTGGAAAAACTCCGGCAAGCGCTGATCGAGGTTCTCAAGCACGCCATCCGGCTGGGCGGCTCTTCGGTGAGCGACTATGTTGATGCTGACGGGGTGCGGGGATTCTTCCAACTGGAACACTGCGTCTATCTGCGCACGGGGCTTCCTTGCCGCCGCTGCCAGACGCCGATCCGACGGATTCTGCTGGCTGGACGGGGAACTCATTACTGTCCCGAGTGCCAGCGATGAGGGGTAGGTCTATGGTTTCCGGGAGAATTGCCCCAAGAATACTTCCAGAATCGAGAATAGTTGCTCATTAAGATTGCCGTAAGTGATTGAAATAAATCAATTGTTCAATTGGCACCGCAATTGCTATTAGATGGGTGCCAGTGATGTACAGGCGCTGGAAGAATACTGACCAGCCCAAAGATAAGCAGATACCCGGCAAGAGCATCCGCCAACGAAGCGGTCCTGAATAGGGAGACCGGCCGGGAAATCTGAGGTAGGCACGGCGAGAAAAACAGCCGTCCACAAAATATTTGGGAGGCCAGTGACAGCGTTATACAGTGAAACGCCACTCATATCGAGCGGCGTTTTTGCTTTTGGGCGGTTTTTAGCGTCTGATTGGGGACAGGCGCCAATTTGGGACTTGAGACTATGGAGCCACGAAGGTTACTTGCCAGCCACAAGGGTTCACTGTAGTATGGAGTTGCCTATCAAGCGGCTGATGCGAGCCACCCGGAAGGGCAGAGCAAGCTCGCCGCAGAATAAGAAAATTCGCCGGGCAGGTCATGTTGCAGTAGTCTGCGAGCGGCGAAGATTTTGATTGATAGGGCATCAGCTGAGAAGGGCGCTGGCCGCACCGACACGATTCTGACAACCAGATGGAGTGCTTTTTCAGGCTCTTGTGTGCGCGGTGGCCAAGAAGCATTTTCACAGAAGTCATACAGAGGTTTTTGGGGCCGCAGAGGCTGAACCGGCGCCGTCAGTTGAAACGCAGGTTTATTACAGAAGGCGGGATACAGCCGGAATCTGTGAAGATACTCGAAACTCTCAGGAAGTTTACGTGGATTGCGCGGGGCAGGGCTCTGCGGCAGTTTCATGGTTTCCCGCGACGGTTTTCGCCGCTTATAGTTGTTTTGCCCGTTTCGGATTGGACGGCGGCGGAATTTCCCAGCAGGAAAAGGCTGAACTACAAAACACAATGCAGCACCAAACAATGCAGCAGGAAGCTCAGGCATGACGACAGAATTAACGCAGCCTCAAACTGAATTGGGGCCGGCTCCAGCCAATGGGCAGGGGCAATCTCAAGGGCACCGGCGGCGCCGGCGCCGCCGCAAAAACAAGAGCAGCCAATCAAGCGGAGCCCCAGCGCAGCTTCAGGCGCAGCAGCTTCAAGCGCCGCCTCAACCAGAGCCTCAGGCTCTGCCTCAGCCTCATGCCGCCAAGCAAAAGCCAGCTCCCGCGCACCAGGGCGGGCGGCAGGGCGGACATCAGAACCAGGAACGGAAGAAGAGAAAGAAGTTCTTCCAGAAGGGTTCGGCAACCGCCGCGCAACCCGGTAACAGTGTTGCAGGGCCGCCGCAGGCCAAGCGCAGGACAAAGCAGAAAGGGCCGCGGGAGTTTGTCGGTCCCATGGACCACAGCTATCTCGGCGCGAACGGCAACATCGCCGACGGCCCGCCTTCTACGATTCAGATAACAAGCAACAATTACAACGGCGGCCATTACCAGGAAGCCTATGAACCGCAGCCCACGATCGCGGTGCGCGAAGACGCGCCAACTCGCATCTACTGCTTTATCGAAGATCTGTTCTTCCTGGCCAAGATTCAGGAGACGGCCCGCAAACTTGGCGTGAAGGTGGAGTTTATCAAGGGTGGCGACAAGGAACTGGTGGCCAAGCTGACGGACTTGCCGGAAGAGGCGCGGCCCAAGCTGCTGGTCTTCGACCTGAACAATCTGAACGCCAAGCCCATTTCATTGATTCCAAAGTTCAAGGCCAAGCTCAAGAAATCGACGTCGATCATCGGCTTTCTCAATCACCTGCAAGGCGAACTGAAGGCCAAGGCCCTCGAAGCCGGTTGCGACACGGTAATGCCGCGGTCGGCATTCTCACAAACCCTGCCCAACCTGCTGCGCCGCTATGGCATTGAAGATGAAGAAGAGTACGCCCAGCAACCTGTATAGAACGTGCAGACGGCATGACACGAGGGCGCTTCCGCTGAGGGAGCGCCCTCGTTGCATGAACGGAAAGTCTAGCCTGGAGGCCAGTTGAGTGGGCGGCCGCCGAGCAGGTGGACGTGGAGATGATCCACGCTCTGGCCGCCGTCAGGGCCGGTATTGATCACCACGCGGTAACCCGAGGCGAGGCCCTTGTCACGGGCGACCTCGGAGGCGGCCCACAGTAGGTGGCCGAGCAGCGCGCTATCGCTCTTATCGGTGTCGTCCAGCGAGGTGATGTGTTCGCGCGGCGCCACCAGCACATGCACGGGGGCCTGCGGATGAAGGTCCGCGAAGGCGTAGCACAGCTCGTCTTCGTAGACCGCGGTGGAGGGGATGCTCCCGTCAACGATCTTGCAAAAAAGGCAACTCATGGCGCGTCCAGTGTACAGGAATAAGAGAGTTTTGGCGTAACGATTGGAAAATTCTTCTGGTCGAGGCGGCCAGGGCGCAAGCGCGCATGATGACCTTGCACCGGCTGGTCAGTGCGGAGATACGCCACTCGCGTTAGTCTTGAAGTAATGAGCCTGACAAGTCTTTTAGTCGTCCTGGCCGTTTTTGTGGCCATTTACCTGCTGAAACGCTCCGGCCAAGTCTCGTCTAAAGAGGCGCTGGCTTACCTGAGAAGTGGAGCCCTGGTGATCGACGTGCGAACACCGGGCGAATTCAGCTCCGGCCACCTGCCGGGCGCAATCAATTTTCCCTTGGATGAGATTGACACCGAGCTGCCTGGACGCATAAAGGATAGACGCCAGGTGCTTCTGCTGCATTGCCAGAGCGGAATGCGCAGCGGAGCGGCCATGAAGAAGCTGAAAGCGATCGGTTACTTGAATGTCTTCAATCTGGGTTCCTACGGGCGCGCGGCGCAGATTGTGGAAAGCAAGTAGCTTCTTCTCGATGAGAACCCAAGAACTCTGGCTAACTGTTCCTTCCCTGGAGGCGCATCGTTTTTCGCGCGCGTAAAATACTTACGACCGGAGAACGGGTCAGTGGCATGAATCCATGCATGTCGCCGGCAGAAGGGAGAAAAGTGCGATGACGAAGCGGATTCTTCTTGCAGGAATGATTTTGTCCGGCGGGCTGGTTTGCACAGCGCAAACGGGAAGCGTGACCGGGGAGTGGCGCGGCATTCGGACCAATCCCGCAGGGCTTGTCTTCTCTGCAACGATGACGCTCGAGACCGGTTCCAACTGCAAGTCCTGTGCGGTGGTGAGCGACGGATTGATAAGGGGCCGGATTGTTTGGATGCTGCGCAAGGAGGGTTCCAGCACGCGTCCGGAGTTTGCGGCCAAGGTGGGTTTGACGGCCACGGAAATAGTGAAAGGCACGATGAAGAGCGATGGACTGCTGGTGCTAAACGGTTACGAGAAAGACGACCCGAACGGCATCATCGACCTCGACCAGTACCGGCTGGCCATCTCTGACAACGGCAAGGTGGTGGGTGGCATCACACTAAACGGCGGCTCGTGGACGGGCCAGTTCATCGCGGTGCGGGCGCAGGCCGCAGAGCGGCCCGCTCCCCAATAACCACTTTGTGAGGCACCAATTCCGAATAGGGCCAAAGCTATCGCATTGATATGGCGAGATTTTCCGCCCTGCCCAGCACTACCGCGGCCGGAATTGATAGACTAGTACGTTTGCTGTTTTGAGGAGGATTGTTTCGTATGTCTACTACTATGCAAGCGGTTGTCAAAGCCCATGCGGCGCCAGGCATTGAATTTCGCGAAGTGCCTGTGCCGACGCCCGGCCCCGGCGAAATCCTGGTGCGTGTACTGGCGGCTAGCGTGTGCGGCACAGATCTGCACATCTTCGATTGGGATCCATGGGCGCAGGGGCGCATTAAGCCGCCGCTGATTCCGGGCCATGAGTTCTCCGGCGCGGTGGCCGGCGTGGGAGCCGGCGTAACCGCAGTCAAGGAAGGCGACTTTGTGAGCGCGGAGATGCATGTGGCCTGCGGCAAGTGCCTGCAATGCCGCATCGGCCAGGCGCACATCTGCCAGCACGTGCATATTCTTGGCTTGGACGCCAACGGCGCCTTCGCAAGCTACGTTATCATTCCAGAAACCAACATCTGGAAGCTCTCGCCGTCGATTCCGCGCGACTGGTGCTCACTGCTCGACCCGCTTGGCAACGCTGTGCATACCGTGCTAGCCGGGCCTATTGCCGCGAAAACAGTCATCGTCTCCGGCTGCGGCGCCATCGGCCTATTTTCCGTTGCCATCGCAAAAGCCTGCGGCGCGGCCAAGGTTTTCGCCTTCGAGGTGAACGCGCACCGCCGGCAGGTGGCCGCCACCATGGGAGCCGACCTGGTTCTGGACCCCGCCAACGACAATATCAAGGAGCAGGTTCTTGAGGCTACAGGCGGCACCGGCGTGGATGTTCTGCTGGAGATGAGCGGCCATCCCACGGCCATCGAACTGGGCTTCAACTTGCTCAGAACCGGCGGCCGCGCTTCGCTGTTGGGGATTCCGTCGCGCCCTGTTGAGATGGACCTTGCCCGCGAGATCATCTTCAAGGGCGCCACGGTGCAGGGCATTAATGGACGCAAGATGTACGAGACGTGGTTCCAGATGGAAGCTCTGCTGGCCAGCGGCAAGCTCAACCTGGAGCCGGTGATTACTCACCGCCTGAAGCTCTCCCAGTTCGTCGAGGCCATGGAATTTCTGAAGTCGGGCGAGGCCATCAAGGTGGTCTTCAATCTGGAGTAGGGACGAAGCACACTGCTGAGTTAAGACAAACGAGTGAATGAATGACCTGCTGCCGGCTTGAGGCAGCAGGTCATTCATTCGCTTGCTTGGTCAGCAGATAAAGTGGGTGTACAAAGAGGCGATTTGTATCTATTTTGTCGCGAAATGGCCGCTCAACAGCCGAATCGCGGTGCGTAAATCGGCTTCCAAGGCCTCTGTGCTGTTGCCAGCGACGACCTCTCCGGCTCTGCGCGTCAGTGAACCATGCAGGCAGCGGAGTCCAGTACGCTTTAGAACCTCGGTGATGGAGGCCAGCTTCAGTCCGCCTCCGGCCATGATCTGGATACGGTTACCGGCCTGTGTGACCAGCTTCCCCAACGGTTCCGCACCCGTGAGCACATCCGGCGCTCCGCCCGAGGTCAATAGGCATTCGGCCCCGGTGCTGATCACGGCCTCCAGAGCCTCGCTCAGATTCGGCGCCCGGTCGAAAGCCCGGTGGAAGGTCACTTTCATGGGACGGGCAAGTTCGGTAAGTTCACTGCTGCGGGTCACGTCAATGCGGCCGTCGGCCTGCAGAACGCCTAAAGCGACCCCGGCAGCGCCCGCCCGTTTGACCCACAGCACCTGTTCCTTCATCAGGTCAAATTCAGCGGCGGAGTATACAAAGTCACCTCCGCGCGGGCGAATCAGCACATGAACGGGGATGGAAAGTACCCGGAGGGTGTCGGTAATCAACTGCTCGCCGGGCGTAATCCCTCCAATATCGAGCCGGATGCACAGTTCAATGCGGTCAGCGCCACCCCGGTCAGCCGCATGGGCGGCGCTGAGGGATTCGGCACAAAGTTCAAAAAGATAGGGTTTCATTCAGATTCCAGTACGGCACAGAGTGGATTACACGCTGCCCGGCGTCTGCTTCCGTGGGTGTGCTACGCGCCGCGAGCATCAGCACATGATCAAGACAAACATTAAAGGAAGTGCCGTTTTTTGTCAAAACGCTCAATTTATTAAATATATGTGATTGTTTCAGTCATTCATTGAGTTGCGGAATCTTCTCCGCTTACCCAACAGACCGCAACAGTGGTTCGCCAGTCATCTCAATTTGCATTACCAGCCTGCAGCGTTGAAGATCAATGGATTGAACGGAAAATCCTGCTTGACAGCCGCCATGCGCCAACCAAAAATGCTCCAGCTTGAATCTCCGCCTTTCCAGGGTCGCTGGAACTTACGCGACCTTATTGCTGCCGCCGCTCTTTTTGTGGCCAGCGCGGCGGTGGTTTTGTGGCAAAACGCGCATCTCGCCATTTTGTGGGACACGAGCTACATTCTGGACACGAGCGTTCGCATCTCTCAGGGACAGATGCCGTATCGCGATTTTCCGCTGGCTCACGCGCCGCTCACGTTTCTGATTCAGGCCGCCATCATCCGCCTTGCCGGACGGGTTTTTTTTCATCATGTTCTCTACGCCGCAATTGTGGGGGGCATGGGCTCTGTACTTACCTGGCGGATTGCGCTCAATGCACTGCGCGGGCAGGTGCGCGCGGCGTGGCCTGCTTCTCTTCTGCTGGCCGCTCCGCTGGCCGTGGTGGGCATTTACAGCATCCTACCGTTTCCCTTTTATGACTGCGACTGTGTCTTCTCCATTCTCGTTGTGATTCTGCTTTTGCAGCGGGCTCCAGATGAGCAGGCTGCCGCATCGAGGCCAGTGAGAGCGCTCTTACGGCCTTTCATTGCGGGCGCGGCGCTTCCGCTTCCCCTCTTCTTCAAGCAGAACATCGGCCTGCCGCTGCTGCTGGCGGCGGTGGTTATTGTGCTTCTGCTGATGATTGCGAGGCTCGCACGCCGCAAAACGGGATGCGCAACACCGGGCGCGATTCTTAGCGGCGCTGCAACGACACTTATTACTGCCGGACTGCTGCTGCATTTCACGGTGGGGCTGGGCAACTATCTTCACTGGACGATTCAGTTCGCCTCCCAGCGACGGCTGCCTGGTTTTCAACTGATGCTCGACATTTATGCGGAGCCCTCGCTGTTGTGGTGGCTACCGTGCGTTACTGCGGCTCTTGTGCTATTCCAGAGCCGTTTCTCTCAGGCGCTGTGGGTGCGATTGGCGGCGCTGGGACTGCTGGCTGCACCGTTTCTCTGGACGCTGACCAGCCTCTTTTTTTCGTCAGACGCAGACGACCGTGCCGTCGATCTTCTCTCTCTGTGGCCGCTTCTGCTAGTTCTCAGCAGCGCGCTCACACTGTGGAACCTGCGCCGGGGCCTAAGCCTGCGCACCCTGTTGCCCGTCCTGCTGCTGGTTACCATCAACGGCACATTGCTTTCGCAGCAGTTATGGGGATCGACCTATGCCATTTGGCCGCTGCTCGTGCTTCTCATTGCTGAGATGATTGTTTTTCTGGCTTCCATTAAGCCGAGAGGCGCAGCTGTGAAGGCAACCCGCCGAAATCAGTTTGTTGCGCCGGCTTTGGCGGCGATTATCTCGGCAACGCTCATCATTTGCGGCGGCCTTTACATGGCAAGCGAAGAACGCCTCTCCTACGCTGGGCTTGAAGGTTCGGTGGTGCATTCGTCGGTTCCTGCGCTGCGGGGGATGTCTGTTCCTGGTTCGTATTTGCCTGATTTTGAAGAGTTGCTGCGCTTTGCCGCTAGAGAGATTCCAGCCTCCGATGGGCTGATTCTCACTCCCGGCGAAGATCCGTTCTACTTCGCCACGGGCCGCATTCCGCAATTTCCGGTCTTGCTGTTCGACAACGCGACGGATCCGATTTCGCCTCTGCAACTTGTGGAAGAGGTGCGGCGCCGCAATATCCGCTGGCTGATCATCAAGCGCAATCTGCAACTAAAGGAAGATCCAACCCCGCAGCGCGAGGCCGCGCTGGAAGCACTTCAGCAGGTATTTCTCCCCTATCGCAAACTCGGCAGCTATGATATCTATCGCCGTCCATAGCTCCGCTTCTGATGAGACAGCACACGCTTTCGTCAACACAAAGACGTGTCATACTGCCGTTTCGCAGGAGTTCGCCGCGCTGCTCTTATGAACAGACGGCGGCGGAAAGGCGAGAGTTTGAGCCTGGGCATGGCGAAGGACAGCAGGAGCGGGCGTTATGCAGGCTAAAAATGTGGCGATGATCAGGCGCATATCGCTCTCGAATGTGGCGCGGCACATGTAGCGTATATCCATGCGCGCTTTGAGCGGCCGGATATGCCGATTATAAAAATCATCCATTTGGCATGGGTGAACACGGCGCAGAATTTCCTCCTCGCTCCGAAAGGCGAGCGAGGCCGCGCCGGTAATGCCGGGACGATAGGGCATATTTGCAATGCCCGCATACCTTGGCAGCTTGGGCCGCGGGCCAACCAGGCTCATCTCGCCGCGCAAGACATTGTAGAACTGCGGAAGCTCATCGAGCTTGAGCTTGCGCAGCCAGCGTCCCGTGGCAGTAATGCGATTATCGTTGTCGCGGGTGAGACCAGGGCCGTTCTGTGTTGAGGAGAATGTCATGGTGCGGAATTTGTAGATGCGAAAAAGGCGCCCGCCGCGTCCAACGCGATACTGGGCAAAGATTGCAGGGCCGCGCGATGTGAGGCGCACACAGATAGCGATGGCAAGCATCGGAAGAGCAAGAACGGCAAGCACCAGCAAGGCAACCGACAGGTCAAGCAGCAGCCTGGATGAAGAAAGAGTCCAGGCGCTGGCCGAGGGGCTCTGAAAACGCGTCTCCCGATAATCCGCGCTGCAAAGTAGAGGCGATGGTGCGGCGAGAGGAAAGTGCGGAGCGGAAACGGCGCTCGACTCGAATGCGCGGCTGGCAAACTGCATGAAGCGAACCTCGAGAAATTGAATGCATCCAGAGCGTTGGCAAGAACCCAGGCACATGAATGGGAACATAGGCGAAGCTAAAGCAACGCAGCCCTGAGGATTCGCCTCTGATCCGCGGATGTGGCTATAAATTCATCGTCGGCTGAATTGGCTGTGAACACGCGGGCGAAGGAGAAAAATTGAGTAGTTACAGAGGCGCAATTGGGAAAAATCCCGATATCGAAACCAAGTGAGCAACATCCAATGAGTCGATTTTTATGAGCGGTGAAAGAGGATAGTGAGCGGAGAGCAATTCTTCGCTCAGCGCTCTACTTGATTACATTGATAGCAGCCGCGCTCAGGGCAAGCTGAGAGAAGACCTGCGTCCAGGAGAGGAACTCGCGCATTGCGCCGGAGCTTACGTTCTTCTCCGGAACAACGATGGTATCGCCGGGATAAAGGCGCGCGTCGTTGAAGCCGGAAGAAAAGATCGATTGCCCCGCATTACGCGCGGTTACCGATCCGTCTGCCCGCAGAATAAAAATCTGTCCACGGTCCGCATCGCGGTTTGTACCGCCGGCTAGATGAAGATACTCGCCTGCGCGGGCGTCCTTGCGATACAGGAACGCATTCTGATTGAGCACTGCGCCGACGACCTGAATCGTGGCTGGAGCGGGAGGCACCAGCAATTGATCGCCATCCTCAAGCGGCGTTTCCGGTAGCGCGTTCTCTCCCGCGCTGTGCGGGCGCAGGTTAAGCACGATTCTTCCAGTGGGTTGCAACTGGCGCAAACGGGAGAGCAGATCGCGGTTAAGGGATGCGACCTGTTGTCCCGCCTCCGGAGAGCCGCTATTCGCGGCGCCATTCCCCGCGCCGGCCATTTTGATTACGCTTCGCGTCATCTGATGCTCGAGACGATCTGAGTATTCTTTCAAACGCTGCTGTTCGATAGCCTGTGTGCTTTTGCGGGTGAACTCCGATCCGTAGAGATATGCTTTGCTTGTCAGGCCGCCGGCGCGCTCGACCAGCGCACGCAGATTTTCTCCGGGAAGAACGCTGTAAACGCCGGCATGCGCAAACTCTCCTTCCAGCCGCACATATTTTGTCTGCTGTTCCATCGGCTGATGAATGTCGTCCTGCGAAAAGATCGTGACAATGTCGCCCGGCTGAAGTTCAAAGTCCTGCGAGGCATCGTGGCCGAGCACCAGCTTGCCAAGGTCGAAGGGAATCAGCGAAGTGGCCATAGTGGTTCTCTCCAGCCGCTCAATGACCGCGTAGTTCCAGTCGGTTTGCGCTTCGGGGCGAAGAAGCGCCGTTGCTCTAACCATATGATTGTTGATTTCGATGCCGGCCAGAGTGCCTATCCCTTCCTCGTGTTGAGTGATTGAAGCCGTAATTGGATTGCCGGTTGAAAGTGGCAGTTGCGTTTTGCGATTCGTCTGATAATTGCTGCTCGATTCAGCTTGCACGGCAGGAGAATCCCCGGCGGGCGCAAACTCCGGCGCTGGAAGGCCAAGCTGGGTACGCCGCCACCAGTAGTCGCGCGAGAGCAACGAATCCTGCTCGGGCATCAAGTCGCTGAGGCGCATCCCTTGATGCCAGAAGAAGCGTCCAGGGTTGGCCACTGATCCACGCAGTGTGACCGTCTCGCGATAACTGGAGATGATGGGATCGATGCGAACAATGTCGCCGTCGGCCAGCAAAGTGGCCAGGCCGGCCGCATCTTCTTTCAGCTCGAAGGCGCTGCGCGTTGCGTGGTTCTCGATACGCTCAACCGCGATGCGTTGCTCTGAGGCAATCGCGGTTCTGCCCCCGGAGGCGTCGAGCAGATCTTTGATCGACTCCTGGCCGCGCAGTTCATAGATTGCTTCCTGGCGTACGCTGCCCACAATTGCCACCTGCGGCCCCGCCGCGGGAATGAACAGCACGTCGCCGGCCTGCAGTTGCACGTCGCCGGTTTTATCGCCCTTCACCAGCAGCGCATAAAGATCGAAATCTGTAAGCACCTTGCCTTCGCGCCTCAGCTCGACATGACGCATGGATCCGGCTCGCGAAGGACCCCCGCATAAAAAAACCGCATTCACCAGTGTGCTTAGCGCGCTCACGGTGTACTCGCCTGGCTGCCGCGCCTGCCCGGATACATACACCTGGATGGAGTGAATCTCGCCCATATCGACGCTCAACTCAAAGTTGCGGTAGACGCGCTCCAGCGCCTGGCGCAGGTGGCCGGTGACGGAGGAAAACGCAAGTCCCGCCACATGCACGGCGCCCGCCTTGGGAAGGTAGATTTCTCCCTCGCGGCTGACGCGCAGATTGGCGCTGAAGTTGATCTGTCCCCAGATGCGTATGCGCAGTTCGTCTCCGGCGCCGACCGCCATATCCTGCGGCGCGGGCCCCTGATCGATAAGGCCGAAGGATGCCGGTCGCGCGGTAAAGAGGCGGGCTCCATAGATGGGCAACATGCGCCCCGTGGTGGCAGATACAAAGCGTTGATACTCGGTGGGAGGCTCCGGGGGCAAGGTCAATGCAATTCGCGGGCCGGTTGCGTTTGGCCCAGTGTGCAAGGCCTGCTCGGTATAATTCGCGCCGCCAGACAGGCTCTGGTCCGCCGAGGCGTCTGTGGAGAGATCCGCCCGCGGCGATCTCTGCTGTGGAGTTTCCTGCATGGTCAGCACGGTAGGCGATGTAGGCGATTGGGTCGCGGAAGACAAAGGCGAGACCTGTTGTATCTGGCAGCCGTACGAATCCGGATCGTTCTCTGTTGAACATTGCGCGAGCAATTCAGATGCGCACAATGCGAGAACAGTTGCGGCGGCAAAACAGAGAAGCATCGCATGGCAAAGGCTTAAACGTGCAGATGTATGGTTTCTCATAGACGCTCCATTGTTCACATATCCAACCGGCGTCACGAACGAATAAATGCAGGAGCCGACCGATCTTGTTCCGAAATTGAACAGGCGATAATGGTCTTCCCATAATTGATTTCGCACTGACGGTTTTCTTCTCTTCTCCATTCGCACTGATTCATTTGCGGGTAATCTGAGCGCAGATTTTAGGCAGCGTAGTCGAAAGAACCACCCGCAACTGAGCATATTCAAAAAATGGCGCGGGTTGATTTTTCTCCACGCGGCCGACGCCGCAAAACTCCTCGCAGGGAGCGCGCGGCGCTACTAGGAAATCCACCTGCACTATTGAGGAAGCCGGCGTGTCCACAGAAGATCAGCAACCCAGCGCAATCGCATTAAGAAGTTCCACGGACTCACTGCCTCCAGTAATACGTGTGGCGATCAAGCGGAAGAAGCTGGTCGGCATCGCCACGCTTGCCATCGTTGTGCTGGGCCTGACAGTTTCCTTGCTGCTGCCATGCCGCTACGTGGCCACCGCGGTCATTCTGCCGCCGCAGCAGGGCAATTCCACGGGTGCGGCCATGATGGCGCAGTTAAGCAGCCTGAGCGCAATAGCCGGCGCGGGCGCGGGCGCGCTGGGCATCAAAAACCCCAACGATTTGCAGGTGGCCCTGCTGAAGAGCCGCAGCGTGGAGGATGCGATGGCGGCGCGTTTTCATCTGCAGGCGATCTACCATGCGAAGTACCGATCGTCAGCGCGCAAGCGTTGGGAGAAAAAGACTTTCATTGACAGCGGTTTGAAAGATGGATTGATCCGCCTTTCGGTGACCGATCGTGATCCGCGCCGGGCCGCGGAACTGGCCAACGGCTGGGTAGAGGAGTACCAGCGCTTATCAGCGACGCTGGCGGTCGGCGAGGCGTCAGGGCGAAGAATCTTCTTCGAGCGCCAGGTGAGTGAAGCGCGCGAGAATCTGGCGCGCGCCGAAGAGGAGATGAAGCGGACCGAACAGCACACCGGCGTGATGGAACTCGACGGCCAGGCCCACGCGATGATCGCATCGGCGGCTGTGTTGCGTGCCCAGGTTGCGGCTAAACAAGTTGAGA
>Ga0224559_1001179_pt1 | contig 14852 bp, 16 predicted proteins | sample 714S33034metaG_FD_180676 | JGI IMG/M metagenome (GOLD analysis project Ga0224559, IMG submission 180676) | Peat soil microbial communities from Stordalen Mire, Sweden - 717 S3 30-34 | ecosystem: Environmental > Terrestrial > Soil > Wetlands > Peat | place: Sweden: Norrbotten County, Stordalen... | reverse complement strand
CCATCATCTACAAGTGTAGGTGGGAATATAAATTTTATATATTGTTTCCTATACATCCATATTGTTTCATTCTATGATCCTTTTAATATTTACTAACAGAAGCTGTTAACATAGAACCATAAACTGCATCTAATTTACCAAGATAATATCCTAATTGTTGAAGTTTAATATCAACTTGGAGTACTTTAGGACCGTAGATCCTTGTGATAAATAGCAGCCATTATTTGTTGATTCAAATACTGATTTTAAAAAAGAAAAAAAAGACATAATTAACCTCCTGTTTGAGCTAAAACAGCATTTATCGCACTGATTAGTTTAACTTTAGTAGTCTTAGAACTAGTAGCCATAATCGTATTAATATCTGCAACAGCCACAATATATGGAGTATATACTACATTACCTTTCTAAAGGCAAAAAAAGTTTTTTTTCTTTTTTTTTAAAGTTTAATAAATAATAATTATTAATTAGTTAAACCATTCATTTTTGATAAAAGACATTTTATATCAATATTATTTAGAAGTTTTTTAAAATAACTACTGTTAATACTTTAATCTCATTGAAAAACTCGTCAATTTCATAGTAATAACCATCTTCAAGTAGAACTTCAACTAATGGATAAATGAGGGCAGGACATTATGTTTTTACAGACACCTCTCCAACACCAATCCCCTAAGTTTGTTGTAGATTGTCCTGTCCTCAACCCCCCATTATTTAAATCTTATTCTAATAATGACAAAATAAAATATTGAAAAAGAGCTAATAATTTAGGTGAAATTAATGCACTGTGATAATTGTCAAACAGATTTTGAAGGTGGGAATTATTGTCCAAAATGTGGAACCGAACAAAGAAAAGAGAATAAAACAAAAAGAATGAAAAATTGGGAAGCTGCATTACTAATTATTGTGGCATCATTCGCAGGATTTTGGTTATTAAGTATTATTGGTTTGTTAGTAGGATTTTTAGCTTCTATTGTTTATGTTCTTTATAACCGTGGAAATTGATAGGGTGAACTGATGTACTGTGAACAATGCGATATCCATTTTGAAGGTGGAAACTATTGTCCATATATAAACACTTGTATACAGATTCGATCTGTTTAATATCTAAATAAAATACAAAAATAGTTCATATTTATTAAATTATTATGTGCATTAAAATATTTAATTTTACTTTCAAAATAAAATATTTTTAATTAATTGTTCAAAAAAAATAAAAAAAAATAAAAAAATAGGTATTTATCTAAGCTTCTACTTTTTCTGCTGGCTGTGAAAATATAAGGAATATTCCACTTATTATAAGCCAGAGACCTATTAATAATGCAAGATATAATGGGTTGAATGCGTACAGTCCGATAATAATATAGAGTATACCCATGATTATACCTAAAATTCCGCCCCATCTACCTGCATTTCCCTGACCAGAGATTAAAGATATTATTCCGGATATTATAAGGAAAAGTCCACCAATATAGATGACTAAACCTACAAGTATACTGAATGCAAGTATTTTTCCAAATAAACCAATACCTACAAAAATACCTAAAACTCCCAAAATTAATGCAAGAATACTCACACCTTTATTTGTGCTCCAAACATGGAAGCTCTGGGCAAGTAACCAGACACCAACAAATATAAGTCCAACACCAACAATACTACTTAGAACAAACACAGAAATCAATGGAAAAGCAATTACTACTAAACCTAAAAGTATTGCTAGAATACCTAACAGCACATTTCTTTCTTCAGCCATACATATTACCTCCAATGTAAATATATTAAATACAATAATGTTATATTCCAATCAGAGTATTTATTTCTTTACATCTTAATTTCTAGAATAATAATACTAACAATTAATTGCATTATCGAGAATTCATTATAAAAAAAAAGGGTTTGATAAATAGAAATTTATCATGAATCAAAATTCCTAGTTATATCCCATAGATTTAAATCAAATTTTTTAGGTATGCTCCTAATCCGCCACCTATACCGCCTATGATTACTATAAAAACAAGGCCAATAATTAATTCGATTATATTTTGAAACGTGAAACTATTAGTTCCTATATAATTACTGGTCAAATTTACTGAGGGTGCAGAAACAAAAGAGCCTAGAATCGATGTTGAAATAAGTGAATTTAATGCTGTGTTTATTGAAGCTTCAATTCCAACAACCACAAATAATAATATACCAATAACCAAACTCGAAAATATAATCAATATTAAACTTAAAAATACCCCATTTAAAAAGCCGTCATAAAACCTTTTAGAACCCAATATACCCGTTACAGCAGATCCAAAAAAAATCATTGCAACAACCATAATCAAAATATAGATCAATGTATTGTTTGTTCCACTGGATATTACACCACCCAATGTGGCTACACCAATAAATAATATGATTATAGAGATAATTAATCCTAAACAAACTGATAGCAAGTTTATTCGATTATTAAGTTGAGTTGTATAACTTTCGTCCATTTTAAACCTCCCAAAAAATAATGTGAATTTGATTATAAAACTAGAAAATTATAGGCAAATCTAATAATTGTAGATCTGTTTAGCATTGTAACCATCATCCTTGAATTTTGAATTTAAAAATTCAATTTTATCGGGTACAATTTTAATCATATTCATCTTGAGGGGCATAGATTTAATAAATTTCATATTAAGGCCCTTAAACTCCAATACACTGTTAAATTCTTCATCATCTTCAATCAATGAGGCATGTCCAGTTATTTGCATCCCCTTGAGATTGTTCATTTTATCAAAGTCTTCATAAACTGATACAGAAACATTTTTATTTAACAATAAGTTAGCAAACTTCTCTCCGCCCTCAGATAAAAGATATATGATACTATTATAGTAGTTATATTCAATTGGTGTTGCCCTTACACTATCTAAATGGCATGTGGCTAGGGTACAAGTGTTATGGGAACTTAAAAATTCGTCTATAGCTGTTTTTAATTTTTTATCTTCAAGTTTAACAAAATTTTTTTCCAACAAATGTTTAATATTCAATGCGTATTTTATGATTTCTTCGGCATTATAAAAGTCCATATCTTCAAATGGGAGTTTAACAGTTTCTAAAAAATTTTTTATCAATTCATAATCGGTTTCATCAAGTTGATCAATGACCAACCTGCCACCAATGGCTTTCATACTAACAGTTTTAATTTCTATTAATTCTTCAAGGGATCTCAACTGTTCTAAACCACCATTTTTATTAAGACATGTGCAGAAGAGTGATACAGCTTTGTCTTTTAACCAATCCCTATTCTTTTTAACAAATTCAATTATTGTTGGTTCCAATTTTTCTTGTAGTAGTGGTGATCCAATTATAATATTTTCAAATTCTTTGTATTCCGGATTGAATTCGTCTACAGTACAGTACATTGCAGGTCCATTTATTAAAGCAATTATTTTAGCAGCATCCCTTGTTGATCCATATTTACTACTGTACAACACTAATGTTTTAATCATCTAAATCACCTCTAAAATTAAATTAAATGAATATATACTGAGAAATCATCCAATAGACTTTTCTGTTCTACTTTAAATCTTATCTGTCAGGATATTTATTTCACAAATTCCTTTTTTGTTCAATCTCATCGATAGCAAACTCTGCAATTTGTCTTACCATCAAGCTATCATCTTCAGCTGCTAGTTTAAGCGGTTTAATTGCTGAATCATCCCCAACAGAAGATAATGCTAATGCTGCCCCGTACCTTACACTATCCTTTTCATCATTTAACATATTTAACAAAGGAATAATGGCGCGGTCATCGTCTAAAATCCCTAGGCTAAGTGCTGCTGCTTCCCTAACATGCCAATCATCATCATTTAAAGATATTATTAGTGGTTCAACTGCTAATTTATCTCCAATTTCACCTAAAGCTTCTGCTGATTCTTCACGAACTCTCCACTGATTGTTTTCTAAATTTCTTACGAAGAACTTCATTCTAGGATGTTCATTTGACAAATAATTCCTCCTTTAAATTTAGTATTAATAAAAAAACATATAAATTTATTTAAATTTTTTTATGCTCCTAAATGTTCCTTGAATTATATCTAATTGATCTATTTTTAAAACCGTGAATAAGCCAGTATTACAATAAGATCTTTTTAATGAAAATTTCTCGTGATATATGCTTTTAAAATTAATTAAAGAAAAATTTTTATCACTATTTATATATTTATATCCTGTTTTTTTATTTATTCTATTAGTTATAATTGATATTAATTTTGTGGAAGGACAATGTTATAGGATACATATGACCTTATTACACTCAAAAATTATAAGCCTTTCAAATTATATATAAATATTCGGTGATAATAAATGTCTGAAATATACGAGAAGATGGTAAAGGAAGCCCTTGCGGCACAAAGAGCAGATGTAAATACCGTTAGTAAGAATAGGGGCGGTAAATTTAAAATAACTGATACTAAACCTTATTTGGATGTTGTTAATGAAATGACTGTAGCTGATGGTCAAAGTAAATCTGTTATTGACATGCATGTAAACTCAGTGAAGACACATTACAACACACTTGTGAGTTTAACCGATACTATTAGGCCGGAAGATGATCCGTTTGTAGAACATTATCAGACTCCAGCTGTGCTTGAGATACTCTATGAAAATGATGAATCTTTTAAATCAAGTATTGACAAGTTTATAGAGGGTGTTGGAAAAGCTGAAGCATTAATAGGCAGAGAAGTTGTAAGAAGGTATGGTGGTTTTTACGGTCCTACATGTGTTGTTGATTTTGCACTCATACCTGGAAGTACAAGTAACATAGTAAACAGGATACTAAAACATGTGGATATACCAGAAGCTCATAAACAGGCCATATTATCTGCTAAATCTTGGGGTATGAATACTTCGTATGGTATTGGTGAAGTTTTCACCACACAAGTTGAAGAGGGCCACACATTAAATGAAGCTGTTAAAAGCGAAGTTGAAATGATACAATACATTTATGACAGTCCGATCGATGCACAAGCCAAACTTATGGATTCTATGGGACACGAATCATTTGATGTAAGGAAATATATGGCAGAATATAAGAAAAAAATGGAAAAAACAGTTATGAACGCTGTTGAAGACAATGTACACTACGGGAATATAGTCACTGTACCAGCTTACTGTGTGGGTGATATATCACACCATATTGCACAATCCACCTACAACATGTGTAAAGACGATGTTATAATGGCGGTAATAGAAGCAACTACAGATGTGATGGAATCAACATTAAATAAGGCAATTCCAGATTTTAAAAATGAATATGAACCTCTGTCATTAGCTACAGGCTCAGCTGCTTGTGCAGTAGAATATATATTGGAACTAGATGGGTTTAATGCCCCTATGATAGTTGATCTTCTGACTAAAAGATTCCATAACTATGTTCAGCTCTACCCTACACGTGGTGCAGCTGCAGAACTCCACAACTGTGACTTTATGGATATGATTTACAGGGGATGGAAGTACATGGACAAGGAGAGGAGAATGAAGAATGGTTCAATGGGAAAATTGAAACCCGAAGTTGCAGGTTACAAGGTTGATCTTGATCCTGTACATAAAAACAATGTGATAATGAATCCTCAGCGTTACGCTTATCCAGCATGTGCAATATCCGTACGTTTCTCTGCACTTATGCGTCTAGCTGATTATCCATGTTTATTAACAAGCGAACCTGTAACAGCAACTATGATGACCAACATCATAGCTCTTCATAAAGAAAATCCCGCATCTCCTGCAAGAGTTTGTAAAAACTGTGCATCAGCTTGTCTTGTTGATTTCAGACACTGTGCATGCCAGTGGAAAGAAGCAGTATAATGGTAGGTTAGTTGATTAAACATCAAAAATGGGGGATGGGTGTTAAAGATGAAATGTTATATCGATGCAAAGGAAGGGAAAGATAGAGAAGCTGTTGCTATTTGTATAGTGTGTGGAATGGCTTTGTGTGAGGACCATCTAATCAGGGAAGATGTTACACTATGGGAGGGAGGATATCCTTTTCCCTCTGAAAAGGTACAAAAAAGCATGCCCAGAATTTTATGTCCTGAATGCTATGCTGCATTAAAGGGTGAATAAAAATGGCAAATATTAAAAAAAGGTGTCTTGCTGAATTTATAGGTACCTTTTTTTTAGTTTTTATGGGTGCTGGGGCTGCTGCAATCACACTCATGATATCTAAGGGATCTGTACCACCCAATGCATTTAACATTGGAATTGGAACTCTTGGAGGATTAGGAGACTGGCTTGCAATTGGTTTAGCCTTTGGTATCGCAATATCAACCTGTATATATGCACTGGGAAATGTTTCAGGATGTCACATAAACCCCGCAGTTACAATAGCTCTATGGACTGTAAAAAAATTTCCAGGTCGTGATGTAGTACCGTACATCATTTCACAGCTTGCAGGTGCATCTGTTGCAAGTTTACTCTTTGCATTAATCGTCGGCATGGGGGCAGTTACTGTTGGTGGTCTGGGTGCTACAGCACCATTTCCCGGAATTGGCTATCTCCAAGCTATATTAGCAGAAGTGGTGGGTACATTCCTTTTGATGATGGCAATAATGGGTGTTGCAGTTGATAGACGAGCACCATCAGGATTTGCAGGGCTTATTATTGGCCTGACAGTTGCAGGTGTTATAATAACAGTGGGGAATATTTCAGGAGGATCTTTAAACCCTGCAAGGACTTTTGGTCCATATTTAGGAAATACCCTACTTGCAGGTACTAATCTGTGGATGTATTATCCCATATACATTATAGGGCCAATTGTAGGGGCTATTCTTGCAGCTTTAGCCTATAATTACATGACAAGTGAGGAAGAAGCAAGCAGAGGTTGAAACTATTTGTAAAAAAAATAGTTTTCTATTTCTATTTTTTTTTGTTACTATGATGTATTATAACCATAAAAATTAGATGAATATCCGATAAGAATTTTTTCTATTACAATTAATTCAATTTGATATTTGAAACATAGAATTAAATCTAATTTTCATTTTATATCCTTTAATTCTAACATTGCTTCATAATTTTTAAGAGAAACAAGGGCACCTAATACTATATAAAGCACTGTGATTCCTAATGGGAGTCCTCCACCTACCTCCAGATTTGGTTGGGTACTGATAATAACACGAAGAATGACACCAACTGCACCTAGAATTGAAGCCCCTGCATAGCTCCAAAATTTCCCTTTTCTACAATAATAAATAAATATAATATTAAGAATTATAAGCGGAGATATAAGGGTGATTGCTAGAATTTGGACTTCAAAAACACTACTTACAACTGTAACTATTAGTGCAGCGATGATTGCAAACAAGAAAATCTCGAGGAGAACAATGGAAGTTCTCATATTCACGCTCAATGGTTTAATTATAGAATTCAAATTTTTTTCTCCCTAATTATTTATTGAATATTTAATAAATTTTAAACGATTATTAAATTAATAACTAATAATATTTCTATCGTTATAACTGTATATATCTATACCAAACTGTATATATGGGAATAATCAACTTTTTATAATGGCGATGGGGTTCGCCTTTAACTGCTAATTTTATAGCTAATGACTCCTAAGAAAATAAATTTATTGGAGATACCATGGTAGTTGATGTACTAAATCAAGTTAATATTTTAATATTAATAATTGTTATATTATTATCGAGTTTGATATCACTAAGATTGGGAATGGCTGTGGCCATAATTGAATTAATATTAGGGGCTATTTTTGGAAATCTAGGAATTTTACATCCTGAAGATTGGATGACCCTACTTGCAACCTTTGGTGGTATATTACTAACATTCATGGCAGGTACAGAGATTGATACCCAAGTAATGAGGGAAAAATATAAGGAAAGCTTCTTAATAGGTTTCTTCTCATTTTTAGCACCATTTCTATTTGTGTTGCTTTTCACCTATTTTATTGCTGGTTGGAACATCCAGGCAGCATTAATAGCTGGAATTGCACTCTCAACTACTTCGTTAGCCGTTGTATATTCGGTTCTATTAGAAACTAAGCTCCCAGATGCTAATTTAGCAAAAACATTGTTAGCAGCCACATTTGTAACAGACATGACAACTGTTATTGTTTTGAGCATATTATTCCTAAAACCCGACCTTTATACGTTGTTATTTGTTGTAATTTCAATAGCTGTTATTATCGTAGCATCTAAATATTCTCATTACATCTTTAATCATGAGAAACTCAAAAATAAGGTTATTGAACCCGAAATTAAGTATGTTTTTTTGCTTCTGGTAATATTCATGTTTTTTGCAGCTATTGGAAACAGTGAGGCTGTTCTTCCAGCATTTATATTGGGACTTTTAATGTCCAAACAGTTGGCAGGGGTTAAGGATTTAATGGTCCGGTTACGTACTGTATCGTATGCAGTAATAACTCCCATATTCTTTATTGTAGGGGGATTAAAGGTCTCATTCTCATTAATACTTGCATCATTGGGACTGTTTATAATATTATTCGGTTTAAAGATAATTGCTAAGTTTATAGGTGTTTATTTCTTAGCCAATAAATATATCAAAGATGGAAGTATGTATTTCACCCTTTTAATGAGTACAGGGTTAACATTTGGTACTATAGCTAGCCTTTTTGGTCTTAATGCAGGATATATAGATCAGGTGCAGTACTCGGTTCTTATTGGTGTGGTTGTTTCAAGTGCGATAATCCCAACCTTTGTTGCAACTAAATGGTTCCTACCACGCCACAGCGAAGATATAATAGAATAAAACAATTAATACATTCTATTTTTTTTTAAATATGATCTGCCAAAAACAGTTGGAAAAAGAATATTTTAAACTAAAAAATAGGAAAAAATTATGGGTGAAATGATTAATATTACACCTTGAAACTATTGATTATTGTGTTCAACATTTGTTCCTGTGATTTAACATCTGTTGCGATTGTTGCGTATTGTATCTGATAGTTGTAATTATTTTTTGTAAAGCTTATAGATTTAATTAAAACTGTTTCATTGCTAATTTTAGTTGTAAAAGTTGTTACATTAGCTTTAACACCGTCTATGGTTTGAGTGGTCTTAGTACCGTTAAGTTTTGCAATTTGGGATTTAAGATTAGTATTCGGCGTTGAATTACTGTTCTTTGGTGTTTTAATTATGATTACACCATTACCAATTAATGTTTTATTCATGAAACTTGAATCACCAAGTGCCACAACAGTACTATTTGTATGGGCTGTTTGGTTGATTAAAGACCAGCTACCAGGGTAGTTAAACGACATCCCATTAGCTGAATAGGTTTTTGTAGCTGTTGAATTATTACCGGTTTGACTTATACAGCCCGATGCCATAACAACAAGGCCAACAATAGCAATTACAAATAAAAAATATTTTTTCATAATGCTTTCCCCTCCCAAATTAATATACCAATAACAATATATAATACTAATATACATTCTTGATCTATAAATATCTTCTCTAAAGGTCTAAATACCTATTATACTATTAATTACATCTTAATGGAGTTACATGTCATGTCGTCTTATGAAAATACTGAAGCAGAAATTTTACGGTCAAAACTAATAGATACTCATAGAGATACATCTATCGAGGACTATTTCAAGGGTCAGGAATGTGAAACAAAACAAGGTTCCTGCTACAGAATTCAAGAACGAAGAACATTAAAATTAAATACCATAAGTCCACCTAAAGCTAAAAAAAATATATTAAACGATTTAAAACTCATTAAAGGTATTGGAGATTCAAAATCTGATATTTTAAGATCTAAAGGATATGAAACAATTGAGGATCTTAGGGAACATCCCCGTTACGGTGAAGATGCATGTGAATTAGTGGATATTGTTGATGAAGGAAATTTTTCAAAGATAACAGATTATGTTTCCAATAGATATCCTAAATCCCATGCCTCAGCACTTTATTCATCATGCTTTTCAGATAATGAAAATCTTCTATTCATGGATATAGAAACCCTAGGACTTAAAGGTGTTCCACTTATACTGATTGGAGTTGCAAGGGTCGAATCAAATAGTATACAAGTTGATCAGTACCTTCTAAGAAATCTTGATGAGGAAACTGCAGCATTAGATGCATTCTTGTCGCATGTTGATGATGATACTGTATTTGTAAGTTTTAATGGCCAGACATTTGATATTCCATATATCAAGGACAGATTAAGATATCATGGTATGAAAAATAATATTCAAAGACATCATCTGGATCTTCTGCATTTTTCCAGACGTACATGGAAAAATAAATTACCTAACTGTAAACTCCAAACATTAGAAAAACATCTCTTTAACTTTGAAAGGGAAGATGATGTACCAAGCAGTTTAGTTCCATCTTTTTATAAAACATATGATGAAACTGGTAATATTGGACCTTTAATTCCAATAATAGAACATAATAGAGAGGATGTAGTTACCCTTGCAAGAATTTTATCTAGGCTACACACTGAAATGGATATATAAATATTCTATTTTTTTTATTTAAAGACCTTTAATAATTTTTTAAGTGGCAGGGTGTTGACTATATCCTCCTTTTTTGACCAGCCTCTTTTTGCAGTTGAAACACCAAGTTCCATATTTTTTAGATCTGGAATTGAATGTGCATCTGTATTTATTACAAGTTTACAGCCATGTTCAATAGCTAATCTAATATCCATATCTTTAAGATCTAGTCTGTTCATCTGACTGTTAACTTCGAGTAGTGTGCCTGTATCTTTAGATGTCTCAAAGATTCTTTCAAGATTTAATTCATATGCATTTCTTTCCTGTATTTTCCTACCAGTTGGATGGGCAATTATATTGATGTTGTCATTTTCCATTGCAGATACTATCCTACGTGTTAACTCCTTTGTATTCTGTTTAAAACCGGAATGTATCCCTGCTATTACAATATCCATATCTTCTAATATTTTATCAGGTACATCAGGAAGGCCATAGGAATCAATATTGGTTTCAATACCCTTAAGTATCATGAAATTGTCCATTTCATTGTTTATCTTGTCGATTTCATTCATCTGTTTTATTATGGTTTTTTCGTTCATTCCATTGGCAATTCTAATGGTTCCTGAATGGTCGGTTATGGCTATATATTCATATCCCATTTTTTTTGATTCATATGCCATATCATCCATATTCGCAGATCCATCACTCCATGTTGTATGCATCTGAAGGTCACCATTAATATCATTATAATCTAAAAGTTTTGGTAGGTTATTATTAATAGCTGCTTCTATTTCACCCGTATTTTCTCTTAATTCGGGTTCGATATATTCCATTCCCAATATTTTAAAAATTTCTTCTTCTGTACGGCCAGCGAGAAGTTTATCATCCCTAAAAATTCCATATTCACTGAGTTTGAGTCCTTTAGCTATTGCTATTCTACGTAGTTCTACATTTGTTTCTTTAGATCCTGTAAAGTACATGAGTGCCGATCCGAATGTTTCATCTTCAAATGCCCTTAGATCCACATCTATACCATTTTCCTTTAATCTTACAGTTGATTTGGTTGGACCCTTTACAACTACATCGTCTACAAGGTCAATGTCACTGAAATAGTCCATAACATCGTTTGGTTTGTTGGTTGTAACGAGTATATCTATATCCCCAACTGTTTCCTTTCTTCTTCTTATTGAACCAGCTACTTCAACCCTGTAAACATAATCAAGACCAGCCAGATTTTTTTTTAGTTCATTTGCAACTGGTAACATGTGTCCGAGAAGATTTCTTCCCGTACTCTTTCTTGCAAAATCTATATTTATTAATATTTTTCTTTCAGTTTTATCACCCATTCCCTTGAGTCTTCTGATCCTGTGTCTTTTGGCATTTTTTTCAAGGTCATCAAGATTCTTTATGCCCAGTTCATGGTATAATTGTTTGATGCTTCGTGGTCCTAAACCTTCAACAGCCATTAATGCATCATAATCCACAGGAAATTCCCTTTTTAAATTGTCGAGGTATTCTAATTTTCCAGTTTCAACTATCTCATCGATCTTACCCGCAATTTTAGCGCCGATACCAGGCAGTTCCTGAAGTCTGCCATCATTTTTTATGTCCTCTATATCTTCAGAAAGAGTAATAACTGTATGTGCTGCCCTACGATATGCTTTTGTTCTGAAATCAACAGCTTCAATTTCCATTAAATCTGCAACTTGGTTCAATATAGCTGCAACTAACTGATTTTTCATGGTTATATATATGTATTCCAAAAGTAATAATTTTTTTCAATTAATGTTAAATATTATAATAAGAATGTTGAAACGATAAATAAATAACATTTCACCTATCCCGAGTTTTGGTTAGTTTTATTATGTAAATATATTACATTAAAAGAATTTTTAATCAAATAATAAATCCATATGTTATGGTGGAATGTGCCATATTAGATCATGCAGATGTTGTGGACGGGGTGGGTGTATCTGGTGGATTAATTTTTTTTGGATCTTTACAATAATCATGGGACAAATGTATGGCACGAAGTTAGGCAATGGATAATAATAATTGCGGTGTAAATGTAACAGTAAATCCATATGTAATTAGACTTAATCCGGGGCATTTCAATCTAGTTGTGAGTTATTCGGGACAGTCATATTTTAATACGTGTGAAGCTAACTTTAATTTTAATGTATTTTCTTAAAGGGTTTATATTTAGGAATACTCAAACAGCTTTTGTATTTGATTATAGAATTCAAAATATTCACTGACTTTTTTTTAGAAATTTGATTATTATATTGTATTGGAATATTGTGCAAAAGTTCATAAAATTATTATTATCTATGAAAATAATCCAAATAATAATATTAGTAATATATTCGGATTTCTGTTAATTTTAATAATTATGATGGGTATTATAGAATAAATAATTAGTTAATCAACCAATATTTTATTTAAAAACTACAAAATAACTATTATTAAAATCAATATACTAGATATATTAATATACGAGTTTTATGATAAGTATGATTAGTTATAGCTGGTTTAAAAATGTCCAAAGAAAGGATTTTAATTTTAACTGATGATAATAAAGATAAGACCAACCTAGTTGGAAAGCTCAAATCTTGGGATTATATGCCAGCCTATTCTCAAATAAAATCATGCGATTTTATAAATAATTTTGAACCTGATTTAATTCTAATGGATCTAAGCAAATCATCGTCTCTAGAATCGATTAATAACGGTATGGAAGTCATAAAAAAATTTGATGCACCATTAATATATATGTCTGATGATTTTAACTTCAAATCAAATAAATATAACAACTTTTCTGGGCCATATACCTATATACAAAAGCCATTCAACGATAATGAACTTAAATTAGCTTTAGAAATGGCTGTTTATCGTGATAAAATAGATAAAAAATTATTAGAAGAAGAAGCAAATTTTAAATTACTCTACGATCACACTCCCATCCCCTATCATTCACTTGATAAGAACGGTAACATCCTAAATGTTAATGACTCCTGGCTTGAAAAACTTGGATATGAACGACATGAAGTTGTTGGGAAATGGTTTGGTAATTTTATAGGGTCGGAATACGTTGAAAGTTTTAAGGATATCTTCTCGAGAATCATAGATAATGGTGAGATATTAAATATTAATTTTGAAATGATACATAAAACTGGTAACCGAATTAATATTGCAATAGATTGTAAGGCAGCCTATGATCTTAGGGGAAATTTTCAACAGACCCACTGCATATTCACAGATGTCAGCGAACTAAAAAGAGCTGAAGAAGCACTAAAAGAATCAGAACAGTATTATAAAACTATTTTTGAAAATACCGGTACTGCTACTGTGATAATTGAGGAAGATAATACAATATCACTGATAAATACAGAGTTTGAAAAGTTATATGGGTATTATAAGGAGGATATTCAGGGTAAAAAGAGATGGTGCCAATTTGTTGACCCTAAATATCTCCCAATGATGGAACAATATCATCTGGCACGTAGAATAAATCCCGAATCAGCTCCTCGAAATTATGAATTCGATTTTATTGACAGCAAAGGTTCTTTAAAAAATATATATACCACCGTTGCCATGATACCGGGTACAAAAAAGAGTCTTGTATCACTTCAGGATATAACTGAAAGGAAGATAGCTGAAACTGATTTAAAAAATTCCCTAAAAGATAAGGACGTGCTCATGCGTGAGATTCATCATAGGGTTAAAAATAATCTACAGATAATTTCCAGTTTACTAAATCTACAGTCCCAATATATTAAAGATGAAAATGTCATAGAGATATTCAATGATAGTCAAAATAGAGTGCGTTCAATGGCCATAATACATGAAAAGCTCTATAAATCAAAGAGTATGTCTAAAATTGATTTTGGTGATTATATAAATGATCTGGTTGATAGTCTATTTTACAACAATAATGTGAATGAATCAAGAATAAAACTTCACAAAAATATTGATGATGTACACTTCAACGTTGATACAGCTATACCATGTGGACTAATTGTTAATGAGTTAATAACTAACTGCCTTAAACATGCTTTTCCCGATGATATAAATGGAGAAGTTTATATTGATCTGCATAATATTGATGATAAATATGTTTTGAACATCAAAGATAATGGCGTAGGATTTCCAGATAATATTGATTATGAGAATACAGAATCTCTGGGTTTACAACTAGTTACCAATCTTGTAAATCAGATAGAGGGTACAATAGAGTTAGATCATAGTGAAGGTACAAATTTTAAAATTGTATTTAGACAATTAGAATATAAAAAGCGTTTATAATTATAAAATAAAATCGTTATAATATCCTTATCATAAAATTTATTTGATTGAAAGAACAGAAAATCACTAAGGGATGTGATTATCGATGGCT
>Ga0224559_1001178_pt1 | contig 14855 bp, 14 predicted proteins | sample 714S33034metaG_FD_180676 | JGI IMG/M metagenome (GOLD analysis project Ga0224559, IMG submission 180676) | Peat soil microbial communities from Stordalen Mire, Sweden - 717 S3 30-34 | ecosystem: Environmental > Terrestrial > Soil > Wetlands > Peat | place: Sweden: Norrbotten County, Stordalen... | reverse complement strand
CGCCCTCCTCCTTGAGCGCTGTGGGTTCCACGACCGCATGATGCGCCGCAAACACGGTTCCGGAACTGATCGACCGCCAACTCATGCCACTGCCGGTAAGCACCAGCAGCAGCCCGATCATGCCGCACCACTCTACCGAGTCTTTACCGGAACGCTCATCATAGGAGAATATGGGGGTGCGAGATCAACAGCCCGTGGGCTGCTGCTGGCCTGAGGAAGATCGATGAAGAACGCAATTGAAGTGTTAAAAGCGCGCCGCAGCATCCGCACTTATTCCGAAGCTCCCGTCGAGCGCGCAATCATTGAAGAAATCGTCGATTGCGCGCGCCTGGCTCCGACCGCGATGAACGACCAGCCCTGGGACTTTATCGTCGTCACCGCCCGGGAGGATCTGCAGCGGATTCCGCCGATGCTGGGCCACGCGGAGTTCATTGCCAATGCTGCTTTTGCCGTGTTGGTGCTGGCCCGGGAGAGCATTTGTCCCGTGGCGGACTGCGCCGCGGCCACGGAGAACCTGCTGATCGCTGCCGCCGCGCACGGAATCGGTTCCTGCTGGGTAGCCGGGACGAACCAGGCATACGGCCCGGTTGTGGCCAGGGCATTCGGCGCGCCGGAGGATCGCCAGCTTACCGCGATCGTCGCGTTTGGTTATCCCGCGGAGGATCCGGTGGTGGAGAAGCGGGCGCTTGCTGAAGTGCTCCACTGGAATCGGTTCTAGGACGCTTTTGAGGGTTTGATCCCAGGCAAGCGCATCCCCGGCGGCGATTTTGAGTACTCAAGACCATCCCGGCATACTCAGGGACTGACGATCCACATCGACTACCGCGACGGGTTGGTGAAGCTGGACTTCGATCCCAAGCGCGCAGGCGCATTCTCGCATTGAGAAGTACCTACAGGTTATCGCCAACTGACACGATCCCCACCTTCAGACTTTATGACCAAAACTGCGCAATGCTTCTGTAAGTCCGCATTCGTATGCGTGGATGAGATTGTCCCAGGATGCATTCGCGTCTTCATCGATTTCCTTCCGCCTTGGATCCGCATCGAACCACTCGATCGTTCTCTGAATTCCTTGCGCAAACGAAGTTTTGGCGTAGTACCCGGGGACAAATCGCTTGATCTTGCCGTTATCGAAGACCACGCTCGAAGCTTTATCGCCAGTCAGGCTGCCGACCTCATCCGGGATGCAAGCGCCAATGAAGTCCGAAGGGATGTGAACAATCTTCGCCTCTACACCTGCAGCATGTGCCGTGATGTTGTAGAACTGATCCCACGTCATCACCTCGTCGCTGGTGATGTGGAACGCGTGGCCAATGGCTTGTTGTTGCCCCAACAAGCCGACCAGCCCCTCGGCAAAATCGCTGTTGTGCGTGATCACCCAAAGCGAGGTACCATCTCCCGGCACGATGACTTTCTTGCCCCGCCGCATTCGATCCACTGCCGTGTACGATTTCTGCCAGCTGTTCACCGCCAATACAATCTGCGCCTCGCCATACGTCAGTGAAGGACGCACGATCGTGATAGGGAATTGCTCTTCGCGATACGCCTTCATCAATCGCTCTTCGCAGGCGATCTTATCCCGCGAATACTGCCAATACGGATTGGCCAGCGGCGTCGATTCCGTAATTAGATAGTGCCCAACCGGTCTTTGATACGCGCTCGCCGAACTGATGAAGATAAACTGCCGCGCGCGACCTCGGAACAGGCGGATGTCCCGTTCCACGTCGGCGGGCGTGAAGGCAACCCAGTCCACAACCGCGTCGAACACCCGATTGCCGAGCGCCTGTGCCACTGCAGCCTCGTCAGCGATGTCTGCCACGATCGTGCCAACATTCATCGGCAGCGCGGCGGTCCGGCGTCCTCGTCTTAACAGCGTCAATTCAACGTTTCGTTCTGCTGCCAATCTTGTCGAGGCCAAGCTGATGTTGCCGGTGCCTCCAATGAAAAGTACCTTCATGACGCCTCCAAAGCCCACGATTTGCCAGGATCGATCGAGCCACGTCCGCAATCCTCAGTGCGGACTCTGCTTGCCTTGCCAAAACTTCACGCCCTGCACCACCACAGTCAAGGCGCCACCTATATCCACGCCCGCCTAGAAACTCTGGCGTACAAGTTCCCTTGCGGAGTTGAGGTCTCTTTGTTCGGCTCTGTTTCGCTCAAATTGTACAGCCCTGGGGGCGGGTATCGATCAGACCGGAATCTGTGGGTGCGCCAGGCAGATCTCGTACCGGCAGCAATGCTTGCTTTGGCGCAAACAGATCCAGAGTGTTAGGATACGGCAGAAGTTTGAAGCCCAAACCAAACCGATCTGAATCTCAGGAGCCCTCCTATGCTCCGTACAAAGCCAAAGGCAAAAGTCGCTCGCATCCCGCTCGCCAAAGCCCGGACAGGAATCCAGGGTCTGGATGAGGTTACAGGCGGAGGCCTGCCAAGAGGTCGTGTCACGCTGGTGTGCGGCCGCGCTGGGTGTGGCAAGAGCTTACTGGCGATGGAATTCCTGGTACACGGCGCGATCAAATACGGCGAGCCTGGCGTATGCATGGACTTCGAAGAATCGGAGGAGAAGCTGACGGCCAATGTCTCATCGCTGGGATTTGATTTGCGTGCCCTTAGCAAACAGAAAAAACTGTTAGTGGATTACGTTTCGGTTGAACGAAACGAGATTGCCGAGACCGGAGAATACAACCTCGATGGCGTGTTCATCCGTTTGGCCCACGCTGTCAAAGCGATCAAAGCGAAGCGCGTTGTTCTGGATAGCGTTGAGGCACTTTTTTCCGGAATAGCTGACGAAGCGATACTGCGATCTGAACTCCGCCGGCTTTTCCGTTGGCTGGAAGACCAAAAGCTCACTGCGGTTGTTACTGGGGAAGCCGGAGCCCAGACGTTAACCCGTCACGGGTTGGAGGAATACGTTGCCGACTGCGTGATCTCACTGGACCATAGGGTAACGGAACAGATTTCAACGCGCCGGTTGCGAATCGTCAAATACCGCGGCACTTCTCATGGCACCGATGAATATCCGTTCCTGATCGGTGAAGACGGCATCTCGGTGGTGCCCATTACCTCTCTCGTACTTACTCACAAGGCTCTCAAGGATCGCATTTCGACGGGGATTTCCACTTTGGACGAGATGTTGGAGGGTAAGGGATTCTTCCGTGGAAGCAGTGTGCTAGTGACCGGCACGGCGGGAACCGGGAAATCGAGCCTGGCAGCGAACTTTACCAGGGCCGCCTGCGCGCGTGGCGAAGTGTGCCTTTATCTCACTTTTGAAGAATCGCCCAGCCAGATTCTCCGCAACATGAGTTCGGTTGGCCTTGATCTTAGCCGGTGGGTAAAAAAGAACTTATTGCACTTCAACGCAATGCGGCCAACGAGCACCGGTCTTGAAGGACACCTGGCCGTTATTCACAGACTGATTTCCCAGCTTCGACCAAGCGTCGTGGTCATCGACCCAATCACGAACCTGGTTTCGGTCTCGGGAAACTATGACGTCAAATCGATGCTCGTGCGCCTGGTCGATTTTCTGAAGGTGGAACAGATCACCTCCATGTTCACGAATCTGACCTTCGCGGGAGACCCACAGGAGAGAACCGCGGCGGCCGTTTCCTCCTTGATGGATACCTGGATTGTGTTGCGGGACAGCAAGCCCAATGGACGGCCTAGGCGTGAGCTTTACGTTCTGAAATCCCGAGGCATGGCGCATTCACGCGAAGCACGTGAGCTAATCGTGAGTGAGAGAGGCTTGGAACTGGGCATCGTGCTGAGAGATCGTCCGCCGGCAACAACGGCCGAAGGTACAAGTGCAGCCGCGGCAGCCAAATAGCAAATGTGGCCCTTCTGGGCCAGAATGCGAGCTTCGACATGAAGAAGAAATCGGCAAAGAAGGGCGCTGCCAAGACCAGCCAGACCGACTTCTTCCGATTGCGGCTTTACATAGCGGGTCAAACCCCTAATTCGATCGCCGCGATCGCCAACCTCAAGAAGATCTGTGAGGACAAGTTGAAGGGCAAGTACCGCATCGAAGTCGTCGACCTGCTCGAGAAGCCGCAGTTGGCCAAGGGTGATCAGATCATCGCCATTCCGACTCTGGTAAGAAGGCTTCCGCCACCCGTAAAGAAGATCATTGGGAACCTCTCAAAGACCGAGAGTGTCATTGTCGGGTTGGATCTTCAACCAGCACGCTGAAGTAAGGGCGCAAATAACAGATGTCCAAAAAGCGCGCGCAAACCGATGGCCGGGTTCTTCAAAAAGGACTGTCTGGCAAAACCGGTGTGCCACAAGGAAGTCGCAGCAGTCCCCGGCCTTCTCGAAGTAAGCCGCCGTCATCCACGCATTCAAATCAGCAAACAAAGCTTCGCGCCCGGCTGAACATCGCGGAGGAAACTCTTCGCGCCATTCAATCCGGCGAAGTGGATGCTTTAATGGTCTCCGGTCGTCATGGAGAGCAAGTCGTTTCCCTGAAAGGCGCCGAACCCAACTATCGCATCTTGGTGGAGGCCATGAGCGAAGGCGCGGCGACCCTGTCTCGAGATGGAGTGGTGCTTTACTGCAATCGCAGGTTTGCAGCGCTGATGAGCAGGCTGCCAGGGAAGATTGTTGGAAATACGTTCCAGTCGCTCGTTGTGGAAACAGAGCGAGACAGATTCGCAGCTTTGCTGCCGGATGCCTGGAAGGCAGTTGCGAAGGGCGAATTCAAGCTCCATTGCACAGATGGAAAGCTGATCCCGGTCTATTTGTCTCTCAAGCGGCTTCGTGGACACCAGGGCGAGGTCCTGGGCATGGTGATTACCGATCTGAGCGAGCAAAAACGCAAGCAGGACACGGAAATCAAGCAGGCTGAAGCGATGCGCCGGTTCATCCTGGAGCGCACGCTTTCGGCACAAGAGGAGGAACGGCGCCGGATTGCGCGCGAATTGCATGACGAAGCCGGCCAGTTGCTGACCGCGCTCCTGGTTGGCCTGCGAACCCTGGAAGATGCCCGCAAGCTGGCAGATGTAAAGGTCCAGGGACATCGACTGCGGGAAATCGCTTCTCAGGCCATCGACGAGGTTGGCCGGCTGGCCCGTGGGCTTCACCCAACGGTGCTGGACGACCATGGCCTGGGTGTTGCACTGAGCCGATATGCTACCGAGTACACAAAGACCCACAGCATATCTGTGGATCTCGAACTTGAAGAGATTGACTCCAGCAACCTGTCGTCCTCGGTCCAGATCGCGTTGTATCGAATTCTCCAGGAAGCCCTGACCAACGTGGCCAGGCATTCGGGAGCCAAGGCAGTGAGCATTCGATTCGCTCGTCTGACCAGGGCTCTGGAGATAGCAGTAATCGATGACGGATGCGGTTTTGACGCTGAAGCCGTCGCTGTCTCCTCGCACCGCCTGGGAATTCAGAGTATGCGGGAGAGAGCGGCACTGTTGGGCGGTACGGTCAGATTTCTTCCCCAGCGCAAGGGAACCAAGATGCTGGTGCAAATTCCACTTGCCGACCAGGAATCCCAGTCCATGGCGGAGCCGAGGAGCACCTGAAATGCCGGCGCGCACCAACAAAATCAGAGTCATGATAGCGGATGACCACGCGATCCTCCGCGCGGGACTGAAGATGCTGGTCAATGCCCAGGCAGACATGGAAGTTGTTTGCGAAGCTCCCGATGGAGAGAAGGCGGTTCAAACCGCACGGGAGACGAGACCGGATGTGGCCTTGCTGGACCTGACCATGCCCCGGGTTGGGGGTATGAAGGCGCTCGAGGTGATGGCGCGAGAATGCCGCGAAACCCGCGTGCTCGTCCTCACGATGCACGATGACCCTGCGTACCTAAGATCGGCGCTGGCTGCCGGAGCCTCTGGCTACCTGTTGAAAAGGGCGGTGGATGCGGAGTTGATTGCCGCCATACGGGCTGTGCATCGCGGCGGGATCTTCGTGGATCCGCGTTTGGCCAACATCCTGGTACAGGACGTGCTAGCGAAGAAAGGCACAAAGGCTGGTTCTACAGGGCCGGCAAACATCCTTAGTCACCGCGAGCTGCAAGTGCTTGCACTCGTGGCACAAGGTTACACAAGTGCAGAAATAGCACGGCGGATTTTTGTGGGTGTGAAGACTGTCGAGACGTACCGTTCACGCCTTGCTGAGAAGCTGGGACTTCGATCTCGCAGCGATGTGATTCGCTTTGCCGTGCAGATGGGTCTGTTGACCCCGGAAACGCTGGAGAGTGAGCCACGCGCCTCGACCCGGTAGCAATTCTGTTTAAGCCGCATTTCTGCCTTCGATATGTAATCTAAATGCGAGTCTTGTAGGGGTTTCCCCGGACAAGAGCCCTAATTATTAGCAGTATCTCCGATTGTTCGGCTATTCCATTTACAGAACACTATGTGCAGCATGCGAAAGTGTATCTCCATCGTGCTCTGTTGGCGCCAGGTCGCAAAGGATGCTCCGCTCTTGCTTTCTGAGGCACCCCTCCGTGGTCGTTGAAAGACCGTCCGTAGTTCACGTACGCATCCGCACCGCCTTGAAGGAGATTCCATGTTGACGACAAATGAGAATGAATCGATATTCGACCCAGCCGCCTTTCTTGGGCATGCCGGGCTAGGTCGAAGAATCGTCGATCTGAGGCCGGCGGAGACCTTCTTTACCCAAGGAGATCCGGCGGACTCCGTCTTCTATCTGCAGAGCGGCCGGGCAAAACTCACTGTCGTATCGCAGGGCGGCAAAGAGGCCACCATCACGCTTCTCTCCACCGGCGACTTCGTTGGAGAGGAGTCCCTCGCGGCGATGCCTGGGCTGCGACTGGCCACGGCGACGGCTATCAATTCCTCCGTTGCGTTGAAAATTACTCGAGAAGAAATGATTCGCGAGATGCATGACGCACCCGCGTTCGCGGACATTTTTATGCGCTTCCTGCTGGCGCGTAGCATGAGAACCCAGGCCGATCTTGTCGACCAGCTCTTTAACTCCAGCGAGAAACGCCTGGCGCGGATTCTCCTGTTGATGGCGGAATTTGGCAAGCCCGGCGAACCGGCAACCTTCATTCCTCCCATTACGCAGGAAGCCCTGGCGGAGATGATCGGCACCACGAGATCCCGCGTCAGCTTCTTCATGAACCGCTTTCGCAAGCTCGGCTTCATCGATTACAACGGTCGCATCCAGGTGCATAAGTCGCTGCTCAATGTGGTTCTGCTCGATCAATTGCCTGAGCACAACTCGCACATGCCTCCTGTTGCTATTCGATAGGGTGACTCGTCTTTCCGCGGTACCACCAAGCCGCCAACCGGAGCGCAAATTGCAGGGGCTGCCGTGTTCCATTCTTGCCGGCGCAATCGTCGCAACCGGTCGTGTACTCGATTGCTCAGCGCGTTCCGTTGCCGAGTGGGAGACTCCAGACGTGGGAGCCCTAGGCACTTAAGGTAACCCCGACTTGGGTTGGCTGGCCTGAGTAGTGTGAGCAATAACGCTCAGCGAACGAAAAGCACGGATGCCCACTTGTTCAAAATTGAACAGCATAACAGTTGGTTGAATGGCAGACTTTGCTCAGCAATTCAGCAGATGAGGTGCAATATGCCCTGCTTGAAGGAAAAGCTGCTCATTGTTGACGATGAGGCTTCAATCCGAAAGTCGATGTCGGACGTACTCGCCGAGATGGGGTTCCGGGTGCGCTCTGCGGAAGATGGACTTTCCGCGCTGCGTGAGTTGCAAGAAGATGTCCCAGACATCCTTCTCTCCGATCTCAACATGCCTGGCATGTCGGGCTTTGAGTTGCTCTTGATGGTTCGCCGCTGCTTTCCCACGATCCAGACGATCGCAATGAGCGGCGCATTTTCAGGCAATGAGGTACCTTCCGGCGTCGCCGCCGACGGCTTCTACCAAAAGGGAAGCAGCTTTGGCGCGCTATTGCAGATCATCGCAACGATGCCCAGGGTCGAGCGCAGGTTGCCTCAATCGCTCAGCGTCCTGGCGCCCCTCGGAACTCACCGAAACGAACACTCGGCTTTTGCGGAGACACGCGTTGGACCATCCGCTCAGAGCGCCTGAGGTCGAAGTTCACCCTTCTGTCAACAACGGGTGAAGCCGCGCGTTGCGCAAGCCCGTCGAATCACCATTCAGAGCCAATTCGGAGATTCGCGGCAGAACCTTTGCGTGGCTGCCGCGAGGATATCGGGGTCATTTCCAGTGTGGTGTCTCAGTGGTTCCTTAGACAGTGCGCATGAATAAGTGCTTCAACGGTGTGGCATTGTGTCAGGGCACGACTTCAGTCGTGCCATAAGAACGGCAAGAATTGATGTGGGCTTTACAGGTTGCGGAAAAACTCGTTCGGGCGGTAGGCCAGGGATTCATCCCTGGTATAAGATCAACAGAATCAATGCGGGCTTTAGCCCCTGAGGAATGCTATTCGTCGCATTTAACCCAGATCAGGGTTTTTTCCGCAGCCTGTAAAGCCCCACGCTTCTCAACTGCATTTTCGGCACGACTGAAGTCGTGCCCTGACACTTACAGCGGCGAGCCACGCCGTTGAAGTACTTATTCATGTACGCTGCCTAAGCATCGACAACCAAGTCATGCGGTGAATCGACTGCCTTTCCCACACTTTTCTTTCGTCCCGCCGGCAACCGTTGCTTTGCCGCTGGCGAGAAATGCTAGAGTGGTTCAAACCAGGAGGATCTGCGTGCCCCTCTACATTTGTCGCTGGCCCAATGGCGATTTTTCCGCTGTAAGCGCGAGAGACGCGAGCGAGGCCGCCTACCTTCTCAGCGAAGTCGGCCCCGTTGGCGAAGCCAAGCTCTTCGATCTCGCTAATTTCATGGTGCACTTTTCTCTCCCCAAGAAGATGAACATGGAAAAATGGGACAAAATGCTGCCGCCTCTGCAATTGGATGGCTTCGGCGCGCAAACCCTCTGCTTCCTTTGGGACCATATCTACCCCGAGTTCGAGAAAGCCACGAATGCCGTTCTCGAAGGTGAAGCGGCGGGCGCCATCACCGATGAAGAAGCAGTGAAGCAACTCGACCAGGCCCTCGCCCGCGAGAGAGTCCGCCTGATGCCGGCGATCGCTCGAACGGAATCGGGAGAACGAATCTGCACGATTCACTTGTGCATGAAACCCCCCGAGCCGGAAACTGGGGAGACAGGCAGATATCTCGTTCAATAGCAGCCGTCGGCACTTAGGCACTACGCATGAATAAGTGCCTCAACTGCGAGACGCTGTGTCAGGGCACGACCGGGGTACCCTCTGGGTCGCGTGCCGTAAGATCCCAGAGGGAATGCGGGCTTTAGCCCCTGCGGGAAAAGGGTATGCTCACTGAGGAATCCTGAAAATCATGCCTCGGGGGCTAAACAGGCTGCGGAAAAACTCGATCAGGCGGTAGGCCAGGGATTCATCCCTGGCATAAGATCAACAGAATCAATGCTGGCTTTAGCCACGGAGGGGTGCTTTTCGCTGATTTAACCCGAAATCTCGAGTTTTTCCGCAGTCTGTAAAGCCCAACGTGATTTTCTTGCTCTTCTGGCACAACTGAACTCGTGCCCTGACACTTCTAGCTATACCGAGAGAGTTTTTTCGCAGGCTGTGAAGCCGTGCCCTTTCAAAGCCCGAGTTTCACCACAGGCTGTGAAGCCTCAGAACAATTCAATCGAGGGACAGGCCTGCGCGCCGGCCGACTCTCCACCTGCCACACTGTTGTGGGTCACGGTCTGGCTGGCCATGCTGTAGCTATCGAGGTGAGCTGCGAGAAGAGACCTGAAGGTAGGATCGACGCTTCCATCCCAACTGCTATCCGCCGTCTTTTCGTTCAGCATCTGCATGTGGTCGCGCATCTCCAGCAGCGCGCTTTGCACGTGCTCCAGCCTCTGCCGCATCACGTCCTGAAACTGGATGTGACACATTGCCCGCCCCAAACCCTGCACGTTCTCCTCGTAGTTTACGTCCAACTCGGCGATCGTGGCGCGCATCGCCTGGTCGTTGCTGATGAAGTTCCGCTGCGTTTCAGCCAGGTGCTCCATCAGCCCTCCCATCACGTCGGCCTTCGCGTGGTGCTGCATCGCGGTGCGTGCCGCAGCCAGCTCGCGGTTCGCCCGATCGCAGGTCGAGTTGATCTTCTGTCCAATCTCCGCGGCTGCCTTGGCAGTGAGCTTGGCCATCTTCCTCACCTCCAGGGCCACGACCGCGAAGCCGCGTCCCGCGCTGCCGGCCCGCGCCGCCTCGATCTCGGCATTCAGGGCCAGCATCTGGGACTGCTTGGCGATTGAGGTGATGACCTTAATCATCGGTGTTAAGGCAAGCACCTCCTGAGCCAGACCTTGGATATGCGCGAAGTCGCCCTTGAGTTCGCTGGTTTGCTCATCCATCTGAATTTCGATCGCGGCGAAGATCTGCTTGCTGCTCTCGGTCCGCACCTCGCTGCCTTCCATCAGATTCTGCCCGCTTTGGACCGAACGGCCGATGAGCTCTCTCTGCTGGCTGGCGTTTGCATTCAGCAGGCCGATCTGTTCGATCACCTGCACGACCTCGCGCTCGGACTCGGCCAGCGAATCGCCAATCTGACTGTGAATCACTTCGATGTAGAGCTTGGAATCCTTCATTTCGTTGAGTATCGCGGCTCGCCTGACCCGCACATACGCCAGTTCGTGAATGGTCATCTTGCCGACTTCTCCCAGCGCGGCGACACCGCGGCTGGCCCCGATCCAGTTCACCAGCGCGACGACAATATGGGGCGCCAGGATCAGCAGGAACAACATGGTCGCGACATAGACCCCAGGATGGGCGGGAAACCACGAAAATGGATAGACGACGACCCGCCAAAGCGCGGTCAGGAAAGCTATATTGAGCGCCAAGGAGTACATCAGACGCTGGAAGACTTTGCGCAAACGGAACCCGGTTCGATTACTCAGCTCCTCGTCCCCTTCGTCGCTCAAATCGGATGCGAGAAAGAGGTCGTTTCGCGTCTTGTCGCCGGCCTGGTTCATTTTCTAAGCCCCTGGCAGAACCTGCTTGATGACACCGATCAGCTCGTCGGCGGCCACTGGTTTGACCAGCCACCCGGTTGCCCCCAAACGCCTCCCTTCGTCGCGCTTGGCAGCCTGGCTTTCGGTCGTCAACGTCAAAATCGGGATGAATCGGAAGCCCGGCAGCGCGCGCGCCTTGCCGATGAACTCGAGGCCCCCCATCACCGGCATATTGACGTCGGTAAGAATGAGGTTGGGCTTCAATCCCGCTTTCAGCTTGTCGAGAGCCAACTGGCCGTTGCCGGCGGTTTCGACGTTGAAGCCCCTCGTACCCAAAGTGCTCTTGAGGCTCATCAACATGGTGAGCGAGTCGTCGACGACCAGAATTGTCATTGCCACGTAAGCACCCTCACGATGGGCCGTTCAACGCAGATTCGAGCCAGGCGCGCAGCCCGGAGTCTTCCGGCCAATTGACGATCTTCGGCTTGGCCGCCAGCAGCACTTGCAGATTGGCGGCATGCAAATGGCTGCACGCCGAAAGATCGACTTTGGGGAATGGCTGCTTCTGCAACCATTCGAGCAGACCTTCGGCTTCATCCACACTGACTACATCGGCAAAAAACGCGCATCCTTGCTTGAATTCGACAGGCATCAGACAATCTCCCGGCAATTGAGAATCATAAGCACGGATCCGTCTCCCAGCAGGGCCGATCCGGAGTAGGCCGACAGGCCGGACAGAACGCCGCCGAGAGGCTTCTGAATCAGCCCCAGCGTCTCCTTGAAGCCGTCCACCAGCAGGCCCAGGATCTCGCCGCCCACCTGAACCAGGAGCACAGCCAGTTCATCGTCCCCGTTGGCGCGGGGCGGGGCAGACACTCCCAGAAGGTCGTTGAGGGCCTTCAGCGGCACGATGCGCCCGCGCAGAACGGCGGTCATGCTTTGTTTGATCCAAAGAATGGCGTTTCTGGGAATGCGCACGGTCTCGACGATATGGTCCATGGGAACGCCAAACAGTTGGCCGTCGGACTCGACGATCATGACCTGGGTAACGGCCATCGAGAGCGGCAGAGAAATCCTGATCGTGGTGCCCTTGCCCAATGTGCTTTCGATGGAGACCGAGCCATCGATCTTGTGCACCGCGGCGCGAACCACATCCATGCCCACTCCGCGGCCGGAAAGGTCCGAGACCACGTCCACGGTGGATAGGCCGGCGTTGAAGATCAGGTCGATCGCCTCCCGATCGCCGATGCGCTCGAGAGTCGCTTCGTCGATCATCCCTTTCTCGTAGGCCTTGCGCTTGACGACGGCCGGGTCGATGCCTTTGCCGTCGTCGACGATCTCGATCACCACCCGGTCCGCATCCTGGGCGGCGCGGATGACGATCGTCCCGGTCTCCGGCTTGCCGCAGGCGCGCCGGACCTCGGGAGTTTCAATGCCATGATCGAGACTGTTGCGAAGAATGTGAATCAGAGGGTCGGCCAGCGACTCGACGATGTTCTTGTCGGCCTCCGTCTGCTCCCCTTCAAGCACCAATTGAACCTGCTTGCCGAGCTTGTGGGAGATGTCGCGCACCAGGCGCGGAAAGCGCTGAAAGACAAACGAAACGGCCATCATGCGCACCTGCATGATGGCGCCCTGCATCTCGTCGGCAATGCGGTTGATCGCCGCATACTGGCTCTTGATTTCGCGGGAGAGTTCGCGCACGCCGTACTGCGCCTCGGCCCGCTGAGCCAGGTAGGGCAAAGCGTTCTTCGATACCACCAACTCACCGATCAGGTTCATCAGGCAGTCGATCTTGGCCTGATCTACCTTGAGGCTCTTGGGGCCGTTGTAGGCGTCTTCCGCGCGGCGGCCGAACTTGATGCCATCTTCCGGCGGTTGGGCGCGGTCTTCCGCTCTCCGGCCATAATTGACCCCGGTGGGATTGGCGGGCGCATCGGATTGGCCCGGCGGCGCCGGCGTGCGCATTTCCGGGCTCGCGTCGAGTTTGGACGAATTCAGCTTGCTCGCCTTGAGCCATTCCAGGAGCCATTCCAGCAGCGGGGCGCCTTGGCCTGAAGCCAATGCCCGAACCAGGGCCGCTTCAATCGCGTCCCCGGCCGATGGATCTCCAACCGCCTTGGCTACATTGGCCAGCAGGGCCGCAACGGATTTGAGCCTTCCGGCATACCAAACGGGACGATCGTCCAGCTCAAGAATCTTCCTCTGGGCGGAAAGAATCGCATCCAGCGCGGCGCGAACCTCTGCCGGCAATTGCGGCTGAGTTTCAGCCGCTGGCAGCGGCGCACCACTGGCCGGAACGTCATTCCCGCCCTGGTTGCATCCGGCTCCATCCGGTCGCGGCGCGCTTTCAAGCTGCATCCAGCGCGGATCGACCGTAACGAAGCTTACCTGATCCGGCATATAGCGGAAGTACTTTGTCAAATGCTCGCGAGGGGCAGCCGTCAGCAGATGGAAATCCAGCACGCAACGGTAGGTATCCAACTCGGCGAGCGGCGGAAAGGGCTCGCGCGAACGGAAGCGGCCCCATAGCAGATCCGGCGTCTGGCGTGCGCGGTGAAAGGGATCGTCGCCCGCGAAGAAGCACTCAGGCGTGGGGGAGTAGACGATCCAATGCAGGGTAGCTCCAACCTGGAATTGGCGAAGGGCCTCGATCCGCGCGGCTTCCGGAACTTCGGCGAAGAGCGGCGGCGCGGCGTCCGGCCGTGCCTCTGCCATCGAGGCGGTTGGAGCGGCAATGCCGGCGGCGCCGGAAATCGCCGTTACCGGGGCAGGCATCAGGGCCCGCAAAGACTCTGCGATCTTCACGGAGTCCTGAGCGCGGGATGCATCGATGTTCTCCGTCGCCTCGATGTCTCCGCACAGCACCATGACGAAATCCATCGCCGCGAGCAGGCGATCGGCCAACTCGCGCGAGTAGACGATCTGCTCGCTTCTCACCATCCCCAGCAGGTCTTCTCCGGCATGAAGAACCCGCGTCATCTCCGGAAATGTGAACAGTCCGCTGTTACCCTTCAAGGTGTGCATCAGGCGGAACAGTTCGTCCATCGCATCGCGGTCGCCGGGCTGGTCTTCCAGTTGCATCAGCTTTTTGCCGATGCCTTGGGAGAACTCGTGGGATTCGGAAAGAAACTGTTCAAGCAGCGGGGTCATTGCTTTCGCTCTCCAAGCATGAGACGGACATGGGTCAGAAGCTGCTCGGGACTGACCGGTTTAATGAGATAGCCATTGGCGCCCGACCGGTAGGCCAGCATCTCATCGTGGTCCGCGGCTTCGGTGGAGACGATAATGGCCGGCGCCTGCGGGATGTCCTGCTGGCGCAGCTCGCTCAGGAATCCGTAGCCGTTCAACTTGGGCATGTTCACATCCACAAGATAGAGATCGAAGGGCTCCAGCAAGGCCTTTTCCAGCGCTTCGATCCCGTTCCAAGCCTCCTCGGTCGTGTAACCGGCGGATTCCAGGATGCCGCTGTGATACATGCGTATTGTGGCCGCATCGTCGATAACCAGAATTCGCTTTGTGAGGATGCGTTTCATCGAGCCTCCAGTCCTTTTCGATACACGATTGCCTCGGGAAATTTGCACACCTTGAACAGCGGAGAGATGCGGCTCATGGATTCCGAGTGTCCAAGGCATATATACCCGCCCGGATTGAGCGCTTCGTAGAACGTTTCCGCTGCGGCCTTGCGCGATACGTCGTCGAAATAGATGAGCAGGTTGCGGCAAAAGATCACATCGAAGTTGCGGTACCTGAACGTCTCGGCGGGCTCGGAGAGATTGACGCGGGTGAACTCGACGGCCTGGCGCAGATCGTCGCAAAGCTGGTATTCGTTGCCCACGCCCTTGAAATACTTCTCCAGCCACAGCGCCGGCACATGCTGCACGGAACGGATGGAATAGCGGCCGGCGCGCGCGCGGCGCAGAATG
>Ga0224559_1001177_pt1 | contig 14860 bp, 19 predicted proteins | sample 714S33034metaG_FD_180676 | JGI IMG/M metagenome (GOLD analysis project Ga0224559, IMG submission 180676) | Peat soil microbial communities from Stordalen Mire, Sweden - 717 S3 30-34 | ecosystem: Environmental > Terrestrial > Soil > Wetlands > Peat | place: Sweden: Norrbotten County, Stordalen... | reverse complement strand
CGGTGTTCGGGCTTCCACATCGAGCGCTCCCATTCGAATCAGGCGCCGCCATGGAATCACATCCGATTCATCCGACTCAACAAGTTCCTGGATCGGCTCTTAGAGCTCCGCCCCTTCGTCCTTGAATCGTGTCGTCGCCAAAGCTCGGCGCATGCGCCGAGAGTCAATTGACAGCCACCGGCGGCCGCGGCGCGGGCTTTGACTCCGCGACGCCGGCGGTCTTGCCTGGATGCAGAGGGCCGTTCGTGCGCACGCGGCGGCTCGCGGCCGCCGCACAGCACATTCCCGCGAAGATTCGGCCACGGTCGCGAGAGCGCTTTCGCCGCTCCCTACTCAGCCGCGATCTTCGCCGCGCTTGCCGCGTTCAGGGCTTGGTCGAGGTCGCCGAGGATGTCGTCGATGTGCTCGATGCCAATCGACAGCCGCACGTAGCCTTCGGTCACGCCGGTGGCGAGCTGATCCTCTGGAGAAAGCTGCGAGTGGGTCGTCGACGCCGGATGAATGGCGAGCGAGCGAGCGTCGCCGATATTGGCGACGTGGTAGAATAACTGCAGCGCGTCGATGAACCTCCGCCCTGCGTCATGCCCGCCGGTGAGTTCGAAGCCGACCAGACCGCCGAAGCCGCCTTTGAGATATTTCTTGGCGCGCTCGAGCGCCCAGCCGCTCTGCAGCGAAGGATAGATCACCTTGGTCACTTCGGGCCGCTTGGCGAGCCAGTTGGCAACCGCCTCGGCGTTCTTGCTGTGGCGCTCGATGCGCAACGCCACGGTCTCGACGCCCTGGATCGTAAGGAAGGCGTTGAACGGCGAGGCGGCGGCGCCGAGGTCGCGCAGCAGCGTGACGCGCGCTTTGAGAATATAGGCGATCGGTCCGAGCGGCTTCACCGCCTCGGTCCACACCGCGCCGTGATAGGACGGGTCGGGGGTGTTGAGATAGGGCTGGCGTTCCTTGTGCTGCTCCCAGGGGAAATTGCCGCTGTCGACGATCAGGCCGCCGATCGAGGTGCCGTGGCCGCCGAGATATTTGGTCGTCGAATAGACGATGATCGCCGCGCCGTGGTCGAACGGCCGCGCGAGGATCGGCGCAGCGGTGTTGTCGATGATCAGCGGAATACCGAGCGGTCGGCCGATCGCCGCCACTTCGGCGATCGGGAACACCGTCAGCTTGGGATTGGGCAAGGTCTCAGCGTAATAGGCGCGCGTCTTCGCGTCGGTGGCCCGGCGGAAGTTCTCGGGATCAGCCGGGTCGACGAACCGCACCTCGATGCCCTGGTCCTTCAGCGGGTTGGCGAACTGGTTCCAGGTGCCTCCGTAGAGATCGGTCGACGAGACGACGTTGTCGCCAGCGTGCGCAATGTTCTGGATCGAGTAGGCGCTCGCCGCCTGGCCGCTCGCCACCGCCAGCGCCGCGACGCCCCCCTCCAACGCGGCGACGCGCTTCTCCAGCACGTCGTTGGTCGGGTTCATGATGCGCGTATAGATATTGCCCAGTTCCTTGAGCCCGAACAGATTGGCGGCGTGGTCGGCGTTGTGGAACTGGTACGACGTCGTCTGATAGATCGGCACCGCGACAGCGCCCGTGCTCGGATCGGCGCGCCATCCCGCGTGAAGAGCGAGGGTTTCCGGCTTCTGCGGCGCTTTCGACATGATCGTCTCCGACAACTTGACGCAACGCGGTCTTCGTCGCGCGAATGAAAGGGCGTCGGCCTCAATAGCACGTCATCTTGACGTTAATCAAAGGTTCGCCCATCTCAGTCTTGTCATTATATCGGATTTGTCAACTGCAATTCTGACACCGCCTTAAATCTCGGCGAATCCAGCCGGCGTCAGCCGCAGGCGATCGAGCGCGATCTTGACCCAGCCGCGCTCGACAGCATGCGCCAGAGCGGCGTCGTAATCGGCGGCGCGGCCGAAGTTCCGTTCGATAAAGTCGTGTCCGAGGCGGCCCGCGGACAGGCTCTCGCCCGGCCGCGTTCTCGCGTCGGCGAACAGCGCCATCAGCGCACGCGCATAGTCTTCGTCCGCGGGCAGCATAGTCATCGCCTTCTCCCCCCAAGGATTGGGATCGCCAATTGCGCCGTTCGTAAGGCCGTGGCGATTCGCCTCAGGCGGCGGTTGGCGGACGGGCAGGCCGCTCATCCCCATCGTCGAGCGACACATCCGACTCGACGACGCCTGGCGCGAGCAGAACTGCGCGCGACGCGCCCCCGGTTTCAAACATCGCGTAGCGGATAGCTTCGGCGCGATCGACAAACCAGCCGCCGCATAAGCTGAGCCGATCTCGGACCACCCAACGACCATGACAATCCTGGCCGACAATCATACGCGGAGACGGCCGCGGCCTTCCGTTCGACATGAAACGCTCCTGGGTCAAGCGCCCGCTCAGAGACCAGTCAGCAAGGCGAGCCCGTTCGCAGCCAATGCGACGGACGGGACCACGACCAGCAGCCAGCCGAGCCGATAGAGAAACGCGCCTAGCGTGAGGAATTCGGTGTTGGCGCCGCGCCGCCGAAGCTCCGACGCGCGCCTCCGTCCGCTAGCCGAGGCATGCGCGTCTTCGACGATCGGATGGCTCATCGCGGCGACTCCGTTGACGCGAGAAGCATCGCCGTCGGCCCATAAGGAATCGAGACGGACTTGGCGCGACCGCCGTAAGGAACCTGCAAGGCGGCGGCGGACCTCAATTGCGCAGGTCGAATACGATTCGCAGACCCGGGGCGTTGTCCTCGGCGACGTAGGCCATGCCGTGCAGCTCGGCGATCGCCGCCACTACACTGAGGCCAAGCCCATCGCCCGGCGTCGAACGCGCCGCGTCGAGGCGATAGAAGCGCTCAAAAATGCGCTGGCGCTCGGCTTCCGGCGCGCCGGGCCCATTGTCGCTCACCGTCAGCCTTCCGCCGACGCCGCGCCGCGCGCTGGCGACGACGATCTGCGTCCCGGACGGCGTGTGGCGCAACGCATTGTCGACGACGTTGGCGACCATCTGCGTCAGCAGCTCGCGGTCGCCCGACAGCGGCAGCGCCGCGTCGAGCTCGGCGATCAGCGACTTGCCCTCCTCCTCGGCGGCGGGCTGAAACGCTTCGACGATGTCCCGTGCGACAACAGCAAGGTCGACGCCCCGGAATCCGGCGCGGCGCGCCCCCGACTCGATCTGGCCGATGCGAAGGATCGCGTTGAACGTCGCCAGAACGGCGTGAATGTCGGCGATCGCCGCCTCCAGCGCGGCGGCGGTCTCCGGACGCGACGCCTCGCGTCCGAGCTGCGTTTCAAGCCGCTGCGCCATGCGCGTCAGCGGCCGGCGCAAGTCGTGGGCGATCGCCGCGCCGACCGCCTTGTGCGCCTCGAGCAGCGACTCGATGCGGTCGAACATCAGATTGAAAGTGCGCGCGAGATGGTCGAGCTCATCGTCGGCGCCGGTCTCGGGAATGCGCCGGCGCCAGTCGCCGGCGACGATCCCCTGCGCCGCGCTGCGCATCGCCTCGATCCGCCTGAGCGCCTGCGAACTGAGCAGGAGGCCGCCGATCGCGCCGAGGACGAGCGTCGCGGCGAGCGCCCAGGCGAAAGCGGAGAGCAGCGCGTGGATCGGTCCGCGCGCGCCGCGCCATTCGTCGGCGACGACCAGCGCGCCGCCGTCGTCGAGACGCGTGACCAGCGCCCGGACGTCGACCGTGCTTTCGCCGTCCGGCTCGTCGCTCTCCGGCTCGCGCAGATAGGTCCAACCCGCCGCAGCGGTCGGCGCGGCGACCTCGCCGGCGATCAACTTGCCGCTGGAGTCGACCAGGCCATAGGCGAACGAACCGCCGCGCGTCGCGATCAGCCCCTGTAGCCGGTCGCGGCCGTGCGCGGCGTACTCCTTCAAAAGCGTTGCGCTTTCGCCTTCGACGTCCTGATCGATTTCCGCGGCGATCTGGGTGTGGACGACCGCGTAGACCACCGCCCCGAGAATGAGGACCGAGACCGTGAACAACGCGAGATAGATCGCTGCGAGGCGGAAGCTCGAAGTGCGGAACAGCCTAGTTTGAGGCACGCAGCGTGTATCCGGCGCCGCGCAGGGTGTGGATCAGCGGCGTCGCTTGGCCGCGATCCACTTTCGCCCGCAGGCGGCTGATGTGGGTCTCGACGATATTCGTCTGCGGGTCGAAATGGAACGACCAAACCTTCTCCAGCAGCATGCTGCGCGTCGCAACGCGTCCCTCGCTGCGCATCAGGAACTCCAGCAGTTGGAATTCGCGCGGCTGCAGGTCGATCGGCTGGCCGCCGCGCTTCACCGTACGACGGATGAGATCCATTTCGAGATCGCCGACGACGAGCACCGTTGGCTCGGCGCCCAGCGTCGGTCGCCGCGCCAGCGCGGTCACCCGCGCCATCAGCTCGGTGAAAGCGAAAGGTTTGACCAGATAGTCGTCGCCGCCCGCCTCGAGGCCCTCGACCCGAGCGTCGATGCCGGAGAGAGAGGTCAGAAACAGCGCCGGCGTCGCCGACCCGGCGGCGCGCATCGCTTTGACCAGGCTGAGCCCGTCGAGCTCCGGCAGCAGGCGATCGACAATGACGACATCGTAACGCTGCGCTCCGGTCGCCATCACCAGCCCGTCGCGGCCGTTGCGGGCGACGTCAGCTTCGTGGCCGCGTTCGGCGATTCCGCTGGCGAGGAAAGCTGCGCCGTCCTCGTCGTCTTCGATGATCAGGATCTTCATTCGGCCGGCGCCGTGCGAGCGTGGCGGCGCCAACCGCCGACCCAGAACATACGGGCGAAGATGCGATCGCCGCGCGCCTGATGGAGAAGCGCGGCCGAGGCGTGCGCGATCAGGTAAGCCCACATCAAATTCCCTGCGAGCGCGTGCAGCGACAGCACCATGCGCCCATAGGGCGTGCCGGTAAAGAGGGCGAACCAGAGAGCGCCGCTCATCGCCAGGAAGGTGGCGAGCAGTAGCCCGAGACCATGCACAGCGCTCGACAACGCGTCGACATGCAGCGGCGGCGCCCGAAACCGCGCAACCGCTCGGACGATCGCCTTGATGTCCGCAGCGACTTCGCCGAAAGCCTCGTTCGAGAACCAGGGGAAGAGCTGCTGCAGCGGCGTTTCGCGCTCGTTTCGGATCAGCGTCCACAGCCAAAACAGCATCAGCACGCCGAGGCCGACCAGGCCGGCTTGCTCGTGCAGGGCGAATGGCCAATCCGGCGCCTCGCCCGGCAGGGGCCGCTCCATGATCTGGCTGGTCGCCAACTGTTCGACGACAGTCAACAGCACAGCAAGGTGGAGGACGCGGGTCAGGTGGGAGCGGGTGACGGTCATCGGTTCCAGGTCTCGCGCGAAGGGGGTCAGTCAGGTGGCGGCGCTCGCCGATGCGCTCAGTTCCTCAGCGCGTCGTGGCAGGAGCGGCAGTCGCCGATCACCCGCTGGAACCGCGCTCGCGCGCCGTCGCGGGCGGCGGCCGTCTGCAGCGTCGCGGCGGCGTCGGCCTCGAACTGGGAGAAACGACTCTTGACGTCGAGCGCCTGGGCGCTGGCGCCGGAGACGCCAGCCTCGACGTCGCGCGCGTCACCGACCATCCCGGCCAGGATTTGGCGCAGTCTCGCCTCGTCATAGGGGACGGCGCCGCTCAGCATCAATTGCGCCTGGTTCGCCTGGGCTTTCCAGTCGCGCATAATCGGCTTCAGCCGCGGCGAGGCGGCGGTGCCGGCTATAGCGGCGAATGCGGCGACGGCGATGACGACGGCGGCAAGTTTCAATTCAAGCTCCAAGGGCGGCGGACCTCTTTGGTTTGCATGTGGCCGGTGGCGGGAAATGGGCGTCGCCTATACGCTTTCGTAATCTCAGAAGAAGAGCGACGCCGGTCACGCGGTGCGGAACGCCGTCGTTGACCGCCATCCAGGCCAAGCCTAGAGACGGCGGCGGGCTAGGGTTAAGCGAGTCATGACCGTCATCGTCGCCTTCGGCGATTCCAACACTTGGGGCTACGAACCGGGCGTGGGCGCGCGCCTTGGGCCGCAAGCGCGTTGGACCGGCGTCATGCAGCTCGAGCTCGGGCCAGCCTGGCGGGTAATCGAAGAGGGACTCAACGGCCGCACCACCGTATTTGACGACCCGATCGAACCGGACCGGCGCGGCAGCGACTACTTGCCGCCCTGCCTGCGCAGTCATGCGCCGCTCGATCTGCTGATCATCGGGCTCGGCTGCAACGACCTGAAACAGCGCTTTTCCGCATCGGCGGGCGACATCGCCAACGGCACCGAGCGACTGATCCAGATGGCCCGCGCCGAACCGGTCGGACCGCGCGGCGCGTCGCCGGTGATCATTCTCCTCGCGCCGCCGCCGCTGGGACGGCTGACAGACTTCGCGGAAATGTTCGCCGGCGGAGTCGAGAAGTCCAAGCTGCTAGCGGCGCGCTATCGCGCCGTCGCTGAACGCAACAGCGTCGGTTTTGTCGACGCCGGCGAGTTCGTCGTCTGCTCTGACCGCGACGGCATTCACTTTGAGGCCGACCAGCACGCGATCCTTGGCCGCGCCATGGCGGCGGCGGCGCGTATGGTCCTCGGTTGACCACGGTCAGCACCGAGGCGGCCCACGCCCCAAAGCGATGACGGCCCCCGCTCAACCCACCACCGCTCCCCGCCGCTGGCTGGCGCGCGAAATCGGCGCGACGCTGGCGCTGAGCGGGCCGATCGTGCTTGCCAACCTCGCCGTCAATCTGATGACCACGACCGACGTGATGATGCTCGGCTGGCTGTCGCCCCATGCGCTCGCCGCCGGCGCTCTCGGCCAAGCGGGTTACACGACGCTGCTGCTGTTCTGCATCGGCGTGGTCGGCGCGCTCGCGCCGCTCGCCGCCAGCCTGGTCGGCGCCGACCGCCGGGACTTCGCCGGCCTGCGCGCCGCGCTTCATCAGACGCTGGCGAGCGCCGTCCTGCTCGCCGCGCCCGCTTGGCTCGCGCTGTGGAACGCCGAATCGATTCTGCGCGCGATCGGCGAGCCGCCGGACCTCGCCGCCGACGCCGCGCATTACCTGCACGCGCTGCAATGGGCGCTCGCCCCTGCCCTGCTCTATTTCGCCACGCGCAGCGCGTTCGCCGCGCTCGATCGCGTCGGACCGACATTGGTCGCCGGGCTGATCGCCGTCGTCTTCAACGCCGGCGCCAACTACGTCCTCATCTTCGGCAAGCTCGGCCTGCCGGCGCTCGGCGTCGTCGGCTCCGGCCTGGCGACGACGCTGTCGCAGACCGCAATGCTGCTGATCCTCATCGGCTGGTCGTTCCTCGACCCGCATCTGCGCCGATACCAGTTGTTCGCAGCCAGGCCGCGCTTCGATGGGCCGGCCTTCGCCGCATTGTGGCGGCTCGGAATCCCGATTGGCGCGACCACCGCGGCGGAGGTCGCGATCTTCGGCGCCGCCGGCCTGGCGATGGGGCTCATCGGTCCCACTTCGCTTGAAGCGCATGCCATCGCGCTGCAGATCGCCTCGGTCGCCTTCATGGTCCCGCTTGGCCTCGGCCAGGCGGCGAGCGTGCGTGTCGGCCACGCCTTCGGCGCGCGTGACGCGCGCGCTGTCTCGCGCGCAGGCTGGACTGCGCTCGCCGTCACCATGGCCTACGTTGCGCTGTCGGCGACGACGATGCTGGTCTTCCCGCGGCTGCTGATCGCGCCCTTCCTGTCGCGCGACGCCGCCAACCTCGACGAAATCGTCGCCCTGGCGTTGTCGTTCCTGCAGATCGCAGCGCTGTTCCAGCTATTCGACGGAGCGCAGGCCGCGCTCGCCAATATGTTGCGCGGAATTCATGACTCGCGCTGGCCGGCGGTGATGGCGATCGTCGGCTATTGGGCGATCGGCGCGCCGGTCGGCGTCGGTCTCGCTTTCCTTACGCCCCTGCGCGGCCGCGGCTTGTGGATCGGCCTCGCCTGCGGCCTCGCGGCGACGTCGCTGCAGCTTCTCGCCCGCTGGCGTGGCCGCGAACGAAGCGGATTTCTGCTGGCGGCCCAAGCGGCGAGCGAGCCTTCCCAGCGACAAGCGGCGAACGGACCGGCGGATTGACCGGGTGGTCGCCGCCGCCATAACTGTGGCCTCCACATCTTCATGAGGCTATGGCTATGGCCATGCCCGCCCGCGCGACCCCGCTTGTCATCGACGTCGACACCGGCATCGACGACGCCTTCGCGCTCCTCTACGCCTGCGCAAGCCCGCGCGCGCGGCTAATCGGCGTCTCGACCGTCGCCGGCAACGTCGATCTCGCCAGCGCCACCCGCAACACCAGCGCCGTGTTGGCGCTAGCGCGGCGCGCCGAGGTTCCGGTCTGGCCGGGCTGCGCGGCGCCGCTGCTTCGGGCAAAACACGACGCCACGCAATTCCACGGCGCGACCGGCCTCGGCTACGCCGCATTGCCCGAGCCCGCCGCGAGGCCGGCGCCGACGCATGCGATCGACGCGATCATCGCCGCCGCGAGCGTCGATCCCGGCGCACTGACGTTAGTCGCGACCGGGCCGCTGACCAATGTCGCGGCGGCGCTGCTACGCGAGCCGAATCTGCCGCGACGGCTTGGGCGACTCGTTCTGATGGGCGGCGCCTATCGCGAGGGCGGCAACGTCACGCCGGCGGCGGAGTTCAACATTTGGCACGATCCGGAAGCGGCGCGCATCGTATTCCGCGCCTTCGCCGCCGACGGCGCGGCGCCGCTGATCGCCGTCGGACTCGACGTGACGCGGCAGGCGCAACTGCGCCCTGCCGATCTCGAAACGCTGGCGCGACGCTGTTCAGGCCTGCCGCGCGCGCCGGCGCTGCTGCGCTTTCTCGAGGATTCGTCGCGCCACTATTTCGAGACGATGGAAAAACTCACCGGCGCGCGCGTCTTCACCATGCACGATCCGCTCGCCGTCGCGGCGGCGGTCGATCCGTCGCTGATCGTCACCCAGCGGGTCGCGGTCGACGTCGAGACGACGGGCGCTTTGACCAGCGGCATGACCGTCGCCGACTGGCGCGGCGTCTGGGGTCGGCCGGCCAACGCCGATGTCGCGATTGAGGTCGAGGCGCCGCGCTTCGTCGCCGACTTCCTCGACGCCATGGAGCGTCTGGCGCGCGGGTGAGCGCGCTGATCGCCGCGCGAGCGCCCTAGCCGGCCAGGGCGACGAAGCGCAAATGGTCGCGCACCGTGACATAGCGCTTCGGTCGATCCTCTTCGATCGGCGCCTGCGGGGCGAGCGGCGGCAGAAAGTAATTGTCGCTCGCATCGTCGTTGACCAGCGACACTTCGCCGGCGAGGACCGCGCCGCCTTCGGCCCAGAAGGCGTGGGCGACGAACGGCTCGAGCGTCAGGCTCTCGCCCGGTTCGAGCGCGACGCGATCGCCTGGCCCGAGGTCGAGCGTCTTGACGTCCTTGACCGCGCGGAACCGCTCCTTGAGCGGCGCGCCGCCGCGATCGACCTTGAACAGCTCGACGACGAAGCGGCCGCCGCCGCGATTGATCACGTCTTCGGTCTTGACGACGTGGTAGTGATGCGGCGCGCGTTGGCCGTCCTCGACGTACAAGGCTTTTTCGGCATAGAGCCGGCCGCGTCCGTCGACGAGCCGGCGCCAGTCGCCCATTCGCAGGGTGAACACGCTCAGGCCATCGGCGGCGAACGCGCCGGGTTTGAACTCGACGACATTCCAGCCGAGCCCGCGCTCGGCGATGCGCCGCGCGGCCGCCGGATCCGCGCGATAATCGTCGTCGCTCCACAGCGCGAACGGCGGCAGCCGCTGGCCGTGCCGCGCACAGACGCCGAGCATCGTCTCGATCCGCGAATCCACGAACGAACGTTTCATCGACGCGTCCTCTTCAGCCCTTGCCCTTGGCTAAAGCGCGAGCGATGCCTTCATTGACGAGACGGTGCGCTTCCTCGGCGTCACCCCAGCGCACGATCTTGACCCACTTGCCCGGCTCGAGATCCTTGTAGTGGGCGAAGAAATGCTCGATCTGTTTGAGCGTGATCTCGGGCAAGTCGGTGAAGCTGTGCACGCGCGCGTAGCGCTGCGTCAGCTTGGCGGACGGCACCGCCAAGAGCTTTTCGTCGCCGCCGGCTTCGTCCTCCATCAACAGCACGCCGACGATCCGGCAGCTCATGATCGCGCCGGGAATGATGGCGCGCGTGTTGGCGACGATCACGTCGCAAGGATCGCCGTCGTCCGACAGCGTGTGCGGGATGAAGCCGTAATTGCCGGGATAGCGCATCGACGTATAGAGGAAGCGATCGACCTTCAGCGCGCCGCTCGCCTTGTCCATTTCGTACTTGATCGGCTCGCCGCCGATCGGCACTTCGATGACGACATTGACTTCCGCCGGCGCGTTTTCGCCGATCGACACCGCTTGCAAATTCACGGGGTAAGCTCCGAGATCGAGAGTGGGGAAGCCCGGCCAGCCGGTTCGCGCAGCGTCGCCGCGACCCACGGTTCAATCGAATCCGAAGGCGACGCGCTCGCAGGTTTCAGCGCCGAACTGTTCGGGCGCCCGCCGCACAATACGCCCGCCGAGGCGGCGATAGAAGCCGACCGCTCGGTCGTTTCCGGCCAGCGCCCACACGACAAAAGTCGGATAACCATGCGCGGCGAGGTCGCGCTGCGCCGCCTCGAACATCCGCCGGCCAAGGCCGCCGCCCTGGTATTCGGGGGCGACATAGAGTTCGAAAATCTCACCGCTGTAGCTCAGCGACGGCATGCGATTGCGGCCATAGCTGGCGTAGCCGGCGATGGCGTCGGCGAAGTCGAGGACGATCAGCCGCGTGCCGCCGGCGATCGCGCGGCGCCACCAAGCCGGACCGCGGCGGACGATCATCCGTTCCAGTTCGCGACCCGGGATGACGCCGCGATACGCCTCGCGCCACGCCTCGTCGTGAACGCGGGCGATCCCGGTCTCGTCGCCGAACCGTGCGCCGCGAATGGATATGACCGCCTCGACCATGGAGCAAGGTTACGTCCAGCCGCGCCCGCGCCGCAAGACCCTCTTACGGGGCGGCGAGAAGAATCGTCGCTCCGCCCCAGGACGTCGCGAAAACGTCCATTTCGCCATTTTCATGTCGGAATTTCTTGGCATCCATGCTAACGGGATTCGCTTGCCCGCAACGAGAGGACGCATGTCGCCGTCGAGGGGGATCTTGCGCGCTTCGGGCCACGTCGCGGTCGCCGGGCTGCTGTGGTTGTGCGCGCTCGCGGCCGCCCGCGCCGAGACGCTGCGCGTCACCTACAGCGTATCGCTGGTTGGCCTGCCGATCGGCGTCGCCAATCTCGACGCCAACCTGACGCCATCGAGCTACACAATCGACGCGCGCGCCAAGATCACCGGCCTCGCCTATCTATTCGCGCGCGCGCGCGGCGCCTCGAGCGGTCAGGGCGCAATCGTCGACAATCGCGTCGTTCCCGCCACCTTCGCGACGATCGCCACGAATGCGATCATGACGCGCACAATCCGCATGTCGCTCGCCGCCAACGCGGTGACCGGCGTCGACATCACGCCGCCGTTCGACGACAAGCCCGACCGCGTGCCGCTGACCGAACACGACAAGCAGGGTATCGTCGACCCGGTCGGCGCAGTCGTCATTCCCGTCCCCGTCAAGGGTCCGCTGATCGGCCCGGCCTCGTGCGACCGCAAGATCCCGGTGTTCGACGGCTATACGCGCTTCGACATCGATCTGAGCTACGTCGGCGAGCGCGACGTCTCGACCAAGGGCTATAGCGGGCCGGTCGCGATTTGCGCGGTTCGCTACGTGCCGATCGCCGGCCATCGCCGCGACCGCCCGTCGACAAAGTTCATGGCCGAAAACAGGGACCTCGAAGTGTGGCTGGCGCCAGTCGCGAGCGCCCACGTGCTGTTGCCGTTCCGCGTTTCGGCCCGCACGATGATGGGCACGGCGGTGATCGAGGCGTCAGAATTCAGCCACGCCGCCGAGTGACGGCCTCGATGTCGGTTGCGCACGCCGTCAGTTGAGTTCGTCCGGCGCGACGGGCATCGGCAGCACGCCGACGCCCTCTTCCAGCAACGCTTCGACCTCGGCGCCGGTGGCCTGACCACGAATCGCCCGCTCGGGCGTGTCACCTGCGTGCATCGACCGCGCCAGTTCGGCGAACTTGGTTCCGACGTCGTCGGTGTTGGTTTCGATCTCGCGGCGCAGCGCGCGGACAGCGTCGCGCAGCGCGCGCTGGCGCCGGTCGAGCAGCGCGACCTCCGCCGGTCTTTCGGCCGACGGCGTGTTCGGGCGCGCCACGCCCACCACGGCCGGCGCCATGATCGCCTTGGCGACCCGGGTCGAACCACATTCGGGACAGGCGACGAGGCCGCGCCGCGCCTGCGCGTCATAGGCGGCGGCGGCGGGGAACCAGCTCTCGAATTCGTGGCCCTGATCGCAGGCGAGGGCGTATTTGATCATCGGGTCATCCCGCCAGCAAAGCGTCGAGTTCGCCGGCGCTTTCCAGATCGTAGAGGTCGTCGCAACCGCCGACATGCGTTGCGCCGACGAAGATCTGCGGCACTGTCGAGCGACCGCCCGCCTTGGCCGCCATCGCCGCCTGGCCGGCGCGATCGCCGTCGACGCTGATTTCTTCGAACGCCGCGCCCTTGCGCCGCAGCAGGTCCTTGGCGGCGTGGCAATAGGAGCAGGTCGACTTGGTGTAGATGACGATCGGCGGCAAGATCTTGGTCCTTTCCCGGCGCTGCGCCGGCCTCGACCGCAATATATGGGGCGTCATGCGCCCGTCACAACCCGGGCGAACACGACAACGTCGACATCGGCCGCCCCGGCGCGCAGCAGCGCTCGCGCCGCCGCGTTGGCGGTGGCGCCGGAAGTGAGGACGTCGTCGACGAGGACGATCCTCAACCCGCGCAGCGGCGCCCCCGGCGCGGCGCGAAACGCCCCCTGCATATTGGACGCCCGCTGCTCGCGGCTGAGGCCGACCTGGCTGCGCGTCGATTTCACGCGCAAGAGCCAGCGCGGCTCGTACGGCTTGCCGCTCTCGGCCGCCATCGCCTGGGCGAGCGCCGCGGCCTGATTGAACCGCCGCTTCCACAGGCGCAGCGGATGCAGCGGCACCGGCACGACGGCGTCGGAATCGGCCAGCACGTCGGCCCCCGCCCGCGCCATCCAGGCGCCGAGCGGCCTGGCGAGGTCGCCGCGATCGGAATATTTGAGGCGATGGACCAAGCGGCGCGCCGGCCCGTCCTCGAATCGCGCGACGGCGCGGGCGCGGCGGAAAACCGGCGGATCGGCGATCGCCTGCGGCGACAGCAGCCCCTCGCCGAGATCCTGCTCGAACGGCGTGCCGAGCCGGTCGCAGAACGGCCGCTCGATGAAACGCATCGCCCGCCAGCAGGCGGGGCACAGCCCGCCATGGGCGCCGGTCGCGGCGCGGCAGGCGAGACAGATCGGCGGGTAGAGCGCGTCGAGCGCGGCCCGGCCGCGCGACGCGAAGCGTTCGCGAATCCCGACCCGCGGCGAAGCCTCGGCTCTGACTTCCGACAGGCTCATGACGCGAGTAAAGCAGGAATTGACCGTCATTGAAACGGAAATTCCGCCGCCTGCGCGGGCGATCCGGGCCCCTTTGCGCCCGCCGGCGCGACGCGCGATAAACGCACGTGTCCACCGCCCCGCCCCAAATCTTCGACCGCGCCCTGCTCGCCGCGAGGCTCGACCGCGCCTGGCGCAGCGGCAGCGCCCGTCCTGGCGCCGATTTTCTGCTGCGCCGCGTCGCTGACGAACTCGCCGAGCGTCTTGTCCTGGTCAAGCGCGCGTTCGCGCGCGCCGTCGACGCCGGCGCGCCAGGTCCGCATGCAGCCGCGGCGCTCGCCGCGCGCCCCGGCGGCGGCGCAACGCTCCGTCTCGCGCCGACCGCCGTCAGCGCTGGATCGGGCGACTTCTCCGTCCTGGTCGGCGACCTCGAGCGCCTACCGCTAGCGACCGAAAGCGCCGATCTCGTCGTCTCGCTGCTGGCGCTACATCATGTCAACGACTTGCCCGGCGCGCTGATCCAGATCCGCCGCGCCTTGCGTCCCGACGGATTGTTCGTCGCCGCGCTCGCCGGCGGCGACACGCTGACCGAATTGCGCCAAAGCCTGACGATCGCCGAAAGCGAGATCTCGGCCGGCGTCTCGCCGCGGGTCGCGCCATTCGCCGCCGCGCGCGCGCTCGGCGGGCTGTTACAGCGCGCCGGCTTCGCGCTGCCGGTCGTCGACGTCGATACGCTGGTGGTGCGTTACGCCGACCTTTTCGCGCTGATGCGCGACCTGCGCGCTTTCGGCGCGGCCAACGCGCTGGTCGAGCGCAGCCGCAGGCCGCTCAGGCGAGCGGTGTTGAGGCGCGCCGCGGACGTCTACGCCGAGCGTTTCGCCGACCCCGACGGACGGCTGCGCGCGACTTTTGAAACGGTCTGGCTGACCGGTTGGGCGCCGCACGAAAGCCAGCCGAAGCCGCTTCGGCCCGGCTCGGCGACGGCGCGGCTCGCCGACGCGCTCAAGCGACCCGAGGGCGATCGATGATCCCGTGGGTCCAGCTCGGCAAGGCGCCGGTTCCCGGCGGCGGCGAAGTGCGCCTGATGCGGCGCGGGGCCGAATTCTCGATCCGTCTCGGCGTCAAGGAGTTGATGAACAGCCGCATCAGCGGCTCGGAGGAAGCGCTCGCCACCCTCGCCTGCGCGAGACTCGGCGGGCGGGCGCGCCCGCGCGTGCTGATCGGCGGCTTGGGCATGGGCTTCACCCTGCGGGCCGCGCTTGGCGCGCTCGCCGCCGACGCGCGGGTCGAGGTCGCCGAGCTGATCCCCGCGGTCGCGCAATGGGCCGAGGGCGAAATGGCGGAGATTTTCGCCGGCTCGCTGCGCGACCCGCGCGTGCGCCTCGAACTGACGGTCGTCGCC